>Ga0308010_1001302_pt1 | contig 13991 bp, 19 predicted proteins | sample Neamet129_FD_202368 | JGI IMG/M metagenome (GOLD analysis project Ga0308010, IMG submission 202368) | Marine microbial communities from water near the shore, Antarctic Ocean - #129 | ecosystem: Environmental > Aquatic > Marine > Unclassified | place: Southern Ocean | collected 2014-07-24 | reverse complement strand
TAATAGTGTGTCTGATTCAGACATCAATATAGGACCATCAACATTTAATACACCACCGTGATCGGTAGCTGTACCAATACAAACATGATTATTACCACCATCAACAAAGATCATATTAGCATTACCATTAGATTCTACTCGGAAATCGGTATCTGTAGACCCTTCATTAAAAACTGTAGCAGCAGAATTAAGAAAGAAATGACCACCACCTGTAGTACCCATTTGTACTGAACCACCATCTACTTGAAATTCTAACTGACCAGCATTAGCCACACCGTTTTCACTTGTTTGAAATTGCCATTTTCTATCAGCGGCACTTGCACCACCAATATTCATAACTTTCAATTGAGCTTGTGCTGAAGCGTCATTACTTTGTATGCTAAATACAGATCTTGAAGTTGTATCTGTTTTTGCAAAACCTGAAGATATAGACAAAGGAGCTCCACTAGAAACATTAGTAGTTCCAATAGCAATTCTATCATTACCACCATCAACAAATAGCATATTAGCATTACCATTAGATTCTACTCGGAAGTCTATATCCGCAGATGCTTCGTTAAAAACAATTGTGCTAGCAGTCAGAGTAGCTACGCTTGCTCCCCCAACTTCTACTTGTAATGTATCATCAACATTAGCCGATATGGATGTATCTAAATCGTCATCAAAATCAATCTTATTATTTACACCGTCTATTTGTACACCAGCCATTAGATTACCACCAATACTCCGTTAACAGTTATTGTATTAGGAAAGGTTACCGGACCTGCAAGAACTGCAGATTCAATTATATGATTACCATCGATTGTTTGTTGGTGGGTAAAGAAACCATCCTTAGCAGGATCTTGACCGATGTATAAAAGATTATTTTGTTCAGCCATATATCCTCCTATGTGCTTATTGCATCAACCCTACTGATCCAAGCATGTACGCCGTTAGCTGTGCCACAAAGAGCACGAACAACATCGCCATTGTTTAAAACTATTTTAGAACCGCCTTGGATTAATTCAATACTGCCTGCAGGTGGAATAGATGCACCTTTTATAAGATAAAAGTCTGTACCCGCACCATTAAGATCAATGTAAACATCAATCGTAACTGCAGTTGTTAAAACGTTTGCTAGTCTAAGTCCGACAATAGCATCATCTGAGTTAGCCGTTAATAGGTTAGTCTCAGAGTTGGTAATTACTATACCGGTTGATTCAAAATCTTGTGCCATAATATCTCCTTATATCACAGTGCGATCGCCATCGCAACTGCAAATCCTGCTGTTGTTTTAGTGTCTATTTGTGTCTGTATTGCTGATGTTACACCATCTAAATATCCAACTTCGGTGCTAGTTACAGCACTTACCGAAACGTCACCACTGCCGTCAGAAACTAGGGCTCTTGATGCAGTTAAATTTGCCATTTTACTAAAGGCAATTGCCGCACTAGCTTTGATGTCAGCGTTAACTAAATTAGTGATTGTGTTGTTATCAGAGTCTATTGATTTATTAGTTAATGTGTCTGTTGTTGCTTTACCGACTAATGTATCTGCTGCAGCCGGTAATACTACTGTTACGTCCGCAGTTGAAGCAGGTCCAATTAAAGTTACTTTATTAGTGCCATTGTCACTATCTTCAAAAAATTCTAAAAAACCTGCTGAAGTTGTACCGTTTTTTAATTGAATACCTGCATTAGCAATTGGTGTGGTTAACACCGGAGTAGTTAAAGTTTTGTTAGTTAGTGTTTGTGTTGCTGCTATACCAGCTAATGTGTCTGTTACCGCCGGTAGTGTTAGTGTTACGTCTGCTGTAGCTGCGGGACCAATTAAAGTTAGTTTATTAGTACCATTATCACTATCTTCAAAAAACTCTAAAAACCCAGCACTAGTAGCAGCATTTTTTAATTGAATACCGGCATTAGCAATAGGTGTGGTTAATACTGGAGTAGTTAATGTTTTGTTAGTTAGTGTTTGTGTTTGTGTTTCAGAAACTAATGTTGAGTTGCCACCTGCTGGTAAAGTTAATGTGTTTGTTGCTCCAACAGAGTGAACTTGCGCCGTTAATGTTTGTGCGTGAGCATTACTTGACTCACAATAAAATTTAAGTTGTGAAGGTGAACCACTGTTTGATTTAAAATCTATAAGACCACCTAATACTGTTAAATCGTCAGCAACTGATAAATCAGCAGCTAATGTTACATTGTTAGTTGTAGCATCTTCAAATACTGCTTTACTAGCAGGTAGTGTTACAAAAACATCTTTAGTACCTGCAGAAAAACTAACTGGATTATCACTGTTAGAACTTTGGAATACTGTTGTACGAGTTAAATTAGCTGAAGAACCATCTAAGGTACCAAGACCAGTTTCAAATTCAGCACCGCCTCGTAAACTAATAGCATAATAACAAGTATTGGAATTACCAACACCTGCGGCAAAAGTTTGAAACCCAACAACTGCACCACCAAGTGCCATTGCACCTGTGCTAGTAGTTGTACTAGTTTCTCTTACTCTGTCGTTTAAGACTAAAGCCATTATTTATCCTTTATGCTATTCTAATAATAGCGTCAGTAGCATTAGGTGTTGGAAATTGCACTACGAAGTCGCCGTTAGTTGCAGTTTTATTTCCACCAAAATCTAATACCAAACAAAGTTTATCACTATTAGTGTCATTATAAATAGCTGCAAAAGCCGCAGTCAATGTTACTGATGAAAAAGTTTCATCTGCAAAATCAACGTGTGCTGTTGTACTAGTTGCTGCTACCGCTTGACTATCTAATGTTTGTCCACCAGCAGTATAACTTGTATTAGTTGAACTAACTTCGTCATTACCGGTTCCAGCAAGATAGACTGTAGACGAAGCACTGTACGGATTAGCGGTATACAAAGCTAATTTAAAACTATTTCCGCCATTTGCAAAGTCATGTGTGCCTGATAAAAGGTTTGTTTTAAAAGCTGTAGGTATAATATTTGCCATATTGTTGTCTCCTTAAAATTTTTATGGTGATGGTGATTGGATAGGGATACGTATTGCACCATCTCTGTATTCGTCCCTGCGTCTACGCCCTTGTTGTTGGGCTGCAAACGTTTGTACCGCTTCTGCATAAGAAGCTTCATATAGTTGTAGCATATTTTCAGGACCTTTCAAGTATTTAAATGTCTCAACTAAACATGCGTATAATAATAAATCTGGGGTAAAAGTAGATAAATCAGTACTTGAACCTTCACTAGTAGTAATGGTTTCTGGGTGTTTTACATAAGCCATGGTTAAAGAATAAGCTGCATCTGGCGTTGGCGCCACTACCCAGTTATCTTCGTCCCAATGTGCGTAATATTTTGGTATTCCTCTATCACTAACATTATCATAATCTGGAGCATATTCTGCTAAAAATGATTGATCTACTTGTTTCAAATATACTTGATCAGAAGTAGTAGGATTAGTGATTTGAATAGACCTAATAATTCTCGTGCCGGTAGGCACTGTCACATATCTAATTCCAATAACCGTTTCTGAAGTTGCATAAAACTTATTAGCATCAGCATCTACGGTTCTAAATATTCTAGCTTCAGCATTTAAAATAATGGTATTAAGAATACTGTCAGTTAGTACATTACTATCTACTTCAGTATAATCTCTAATTGCAGTTCTTAGTGTTGTTAATGTAAATGCCATATAATCCTAACTTACTAATGTTACGGGACCCGATGAAATTAAATCGCCCCCACCATTTATACTTCCAGTTGTAGCAGTGTTTGTTGCAACTGTAAAATGATAAAAATTTGTTCTTGTGTCTTCATCTGCTGGCGTAGTTTTAATATTACCGCTAGCATCTTTTCTACCTAAAGTAATAGTGTAGCCTGCAGCACGACCAAGGTTAGCACCGGTAACACCATCAAAACTTAATGGTAAACCATAGCTTCTAACTAAAGTTGTTGTATCAGTTGGCGGATTAGTTCCGGTTCCAGTTGTAGCTGGTCCATAAAATCTTACCGTGTCGCCAGTTGTTCTGTCGTGTCCTGGTTCAAATACATTTATGTCTCCAGATCCAGCAACTCTTGTTTCAAATGGATTTAACTCTAACAATCTTAATGACGGATTTTCTGTTCTTGCTGGACGAGCATTTTTTAAACCTTGTGGATCATTAATTCTAGCGCGTGGTTGTAGTTGTGGGTGTTTTTCTTCAAATTCAGAAAAGTGTACAAATGCACCATTCCATTCTTTAACCATTTCATTGTATGGAAAAGCCATGCCACTTCTATCAGAAATTGCTTTTGCGTTTTTACCTCTTGCAAAATTAGCCATAATAATTAATCGCCGGTGTTATAAAAGTACTAGTTGAAGAACCATCTTCAGTTAAAGCTCTTAATAATTCTTCGTCATATAAAGCCTTAGTTTGTTGTACTAATTGTGGGTTATACTTTTGTGATAAATAATAAGCTAAGCCTGATACCATACATGGTACAAACTGGTAAGGGACGTCTACTTCCTTAGTATAGGCTCCTGCATCTTGGATTCTTTTAACAAAATATATATGGGCATTTTGTGCCGCCGCAGTTGCATCCGGGGTTGGATAAAAAGTTACACTAACATAGTCTGCAAACTTACGTACATAATATTGATTAGGTGTACCTTTAGATAATTTGTTAGCTAACGCAGAATAAATAGAACGATTAATTTTATTCATAGCAGAATCAGATTGAGTAGTAGTAGTTCTATCTGTTCTAAAAGTTGCTTCTAAAATATCTTCAAATCCGTATAAACCATTAGTAGGTAAAGTTGTAGCACTTGTGCCATCTGCAGTGCTTCTAAAAAATTTATATTCTTCTTGTCCTTCAACTAAATCTATACTGGTATCACCTATTTCCCAATGATGTAAACCTCGGTTAGCCCATTCTTGCAACATTATGTTTAAAGAACGTCTAGCTGAAGTTAAATGATAACCTGTAATTTCTTTAATACCTACACGATCGTAGGCCTCTTGAAATACCTCGTCTAAAACAAAAGTACTTTCAAAATTATTAGTACCGGAAGTTGCCATTTAGACTCCTATCCTGTGAACAATATATTTATACCGTCTGCTACGTCAGTAGCGCTCTCTAGGTATAATCCATCTTTAAATACAATACCATCTTCAGGCATATAATAAGAAACAGATTCAATAGCACCTGAAATTCTTTGCTGAAACTTAACTGTTCCAGTTGTTGATGCATTTCTAAAAATAAAGTCACCTGCAGTATCGCCACCAGTTCCTGTAAAACCTTTTAATCTAGTTCTACCAACGTTAACTGTAAATACAGCAGTTCCAACATTACCTACTTCAACATTACCGGTTACGGCACCACTTGAAGTTATAGACACTATTTTTTGATAAAAATTTACACTAGTGACAGTTGCATTGTTTGGTCCAGTAATTGTTTCACCATTTGCTACTCCATCTGAATCAGTGCCAACAATAGCGAAAGTTATACCGGCGTTATTACCACTACCTTCAATAGTTATTTTTTGTGCTTGTCCTGTTCCAAAAGGAATAGTTGCACTAGCAGATTGTAAAGCGCCATTTAAACTTAATGCTGCACCACTAGAATTTGTTTGATCTTGACAAATTCCATTTGGATCTGCAGCGGTAACTGGCGCAAAATATTTTGATTGTAAGTCTGAACTCATTGTTATCTCCTAAATTAAGAGGGCCCTTAGGCCCTCTAAAATTATTATTTATTATGCTGCGAAAACAAATGCACCAGTAACTTGAGTAGTTTCTGCTGCTAGTTTTGTTGCAATGTGCCATGTACCTTGTTCATAACAAATGAAAACAATTTGTCCACCAGTAGTTAACAAGTTAGTTGTTGCATTAGCTGGGGTAAAAGTCATTTTAGTTTCATTCGCTGCAGAAGTATCAAAAGTTACTTCACTTGAACCTCTTGATTCAATTACTGAACCAGTTGCCCAAACGTCAGAACCTGCTGCATCAAAAATTAATGTAGCTGTTCCACCAGTGGTGTCTTTTGATTGACAGTAAACTACAATTGAACCTCGAGTTGCTGCTGGTAATGTACAAGTTGCAGCTGCTGCACCTGTATAATTTATTACTGAAATAGTATTAGCCGCTAATGTTAAATTAGTTGCTGTTCCTACATCTGCGATTGATAAACCAGTTAGGTCAGGCATGCCTGAACTTTGTCTAGTTGTAATAGCTCCTGTAGCTGTGTTTTTAGTTGCTACTTGAAAGCCTTTTTCTGATCTTACTGGACCATTAAAAGTTGTTGTTGCCATAATTGTTTCTCCGTTTTTCCGTTAACATAGTCCTGAGAGTGTCTACTGCACGAGTCTATATTAACTAAATTAAATATGCAGTGTTTGGATTATACGCTTTTAAATAGCAATATGCAAATAAAAAGGGGGCCGAAGCCCCCTTTAAATTAGGTTACTTAATTAAGAATTAAGCAGTTCCTGGTGATCCAAAGATACCTCTGAAGTCAGAAAAGCCGAAGCTGTATCTTTCTCTAGCTTTGTATCTCATGTTACCTGTATCGAAATCACCTTCCATAGCAGTTTTTAAAGCTGCTCTTTCAAAGTATTTCATTCCATTAGGAACATCAGTCTTGATAAAGAATGCGTCAGTATCAGTTAGGTAGTTATTCACTACATAACCTTGAGGAATCATCCCCATTGATTTGATTGCATTAGTATCATTATCTGCAGTACCGGTTCTTAGAGAAGACTTCATCAGTCTTTCAGCTGTAAATTGTAGAGCAGAAGGAATAATCATTTTTACTCCTCTTGCAGCAATTTTCAAGCCTCTTTCATCTTTCATGTCAGCAATATCAATTAATGATTGCTCTAAAGATGTCTCGTTAAGGTCGGCAGCCGTGCTAAGTTCGTTTTTAACTGTGCCGTTTAAAGTTGGGTGGTCAGTAGCAAAAAGCTCTTTACCATCACCGCCTTTAAAAGCAGAGTTAAAACCGTTGTTTAGTACGTTTGCAGCTTTAACTTGTTTTGTTGTTGCCATAGATCTTGCAAGTGCTTTGGTATAACGTGAACCAAGACTATCATACAAGTTATCCTCAATTGCTTCTTCAGTAATAGAAAAAGCGAGAGCAATTGTCTCATGAGTGTACCTTGAAGTAAAAGTCTCTTGTGCATCGTCATAACCGACAGCAGATCCTTCTTGCTTAACTCCAGCAGTTCCGAAACCAGATAACATTACTTCTTCTTCAAAAGCTCTGTCAGATGATTCCTTATCGAAAATCTCAGAATGTTGATTTTCGTAGTTCTTGTATTCCAGTCCGAATAAAGCATTCAAACCAGGCTCAAGTTCTTTCGCTAATTGTGCGCGTGATATAGCCATAATTTATTCTCCTTATACGCCTGTTGTAGCAGGTGTTCCCACCGCTATTCCAAGACTATCTGCATTAAAATGTGTAGTAAATCTAACTAACAACGGAACACCGGCTGCTGCAAAGTCATTATTGTCCGGATCTTCGATCCAGCCCATAAGTCTCAACATAAGCCCTGCTGTTGTAGCTAGAGTACTGACTCTTAGAGTAGCTGTAGATTGTCCGTTTGCGGACGATCCAGCTGTACCTAAAATCATGTCAGCGTTTAAGAACACACTTGCTCTTGCTCCTGCCTCGTTTGTTAAAGTTGCATCTGATTGTATGACGAATACCTGATTAGGATCGTCAGCAACATATGCTTTAATTGGGTGATCTGAATTAGCACCCGAACCCGGCCATGAATTGGACCAAGTTGGTTTACCGGTAGTAGAACTTACGAATTCGCAGCCCATGAATACACCTAGAGGTGCAACAGTTCCACCGTCAGCTGCGCCGACGATATCGATAAAACCACTTGCTAGTGGTATAACGACTGAACCCTTGAAAATCTCATTAGTGTTTCCATTAGCAATTTCGTACATCGTAAAGTTTCCTGTACCAGTTGAGTTTGAGTTTGAACCAGTTTTAGTGTACGGTTTCAAACCAAAGCCTACTGTGTTTCTATTTGCCATAGAAGTTTCTCCTTGTTTAAGTTTATAAAAAAATGATGGGTAAAAATTCCTAAAAAATTTTAGTCTTTTGAACCACCAAAAGTTACACGAGTCTGTCGATCACTATTGATCGGCATACTTGGGTGCTGTTCCTTAAGAAGATCGTTATTCACTGCATCATTTCTTTCCGCAGTCACATTGTTAAAGTACGCTTCACGCGACTTTGCGATTTCTTCGGGTATCCTTGCCAGCACAAGGCCGCCAACTCCTATCATTCCTGCATACTTACCAGTATCAACGCTTGGATAATTGTCATTCGGATATTCATCTGCTCTTACAAATTCCCATCCGGAACGCATTTTTCCTGAAACATTTTGAGTATCATCGAAACCCATTGTTTCAGTTCTTATCCATCTATGTCGATACCCGTCTGGTGCAGGCGGTGAATCTAGAGATGAGGGTGGAGTCCAAACTGCAGGTCTTTCATTTTTGACCCTAGTTTCGCTCACGCGGGAAGTTTTAACTGTTTTAGTCTCAGTTTGTTTTTTATTCATTATGCTTATACCTCCTTCGCGGCTAATTGTTTCGCATACTCTTCGAGTGGCACACCTAATCTTTTAGAAATTGCTACCTGTGATGGTGTGAGCCTCACGGTTTTTCTGCGTCCTTTTGTGGCTGGACGTTTGGCACTTGCTACGTTTTGCACGGGTGCATCAGTAGATCTCTCTACACTATCAAATTTGTGCGGAAATTCAAGTCTTATTCTTCTATCTACTTCAGAATAATAATCTGTCGTATTTGGATCAAAACCTTCGTCTTCTACTAATTTCTTGTGTATGTCAAAAGCAGTGTAAGTCATAGCATTATCTGAGCCAAACCAAGAGTTTTTTGACGCCCAAGCATCTGCTTGTGGGTCGGGTCTTGCTGGTTGTGGCGTGCTTTGTTGTGGCATCTGAACAGGTGCTGGAGCGTTAGCTCGATACTCTTGTTCTTGCTTAATACGTTTTACTCTAGTGTTTTCCATAGCTAAAGTAGCTATTTCTGATTGTGCTTCAACTTGTGCTTCAACATCACCAGCAGCAATAGAAGCGGCTAATCTTTGTTTAGCGGCCTCAGTACTACCTGTAACTCTTTGTTCAAATTCTTTGGCAAAATTATTATCTAAATTATTAAATCTAGTTCTTAATTTGTTAGCGTCCTCAGTTACATTTTTAGCATAAGTAATAGCTTCTTCTTTTTGCCTTTCAGCCTCGCGCATTTTACGCGTAAGTTTAGCTATTCTTTTGTTAACACCATCTGAGTATTCACCAAGTTCTTCTTTATCCGTTTTGGCTTCACTTGGTTTTTCGTCAGCAGGTATTTCTTCTACGTGTATTTCTTCTTTAACTGATTCTTGAGCAGCAGGTGCATCCAGATCAATTGTTGTTTCTTGTTCGTTAGCTTCGCCAACGTCTATTGTTTTTTCTTCGTCTAGCATAGTATATTCCTCCTATGGATTACATTGCGTGAATAAGGTCTTCAGGATCTGATATAGTTCCTAATACCTCATCATCGTTTAACATTCTTATCTCTCCACCATCAATCTCCATGCGTGAGCCTGCATAACGTGCAAACACCACCCAATCTTTTTCCTTGCACCAAGCACCGGTAGGGTATCTATCTTTGTCTTGATAACAAAGATCTCCCATTTTAAGAACGTAACCAACTTGCGTTGATACTCGTGCTCGGTTTAATGCTTCTTGTGCGATAATAATTCCACCTTTAGTTTCTTCTTTGACTGCAAAGGGCATTACTAATAAACGCCAGCCAGTAGGTGTGGGTAATTTGTCTAAGTTAGTTTCCTTAGTTTTTTCTTTAGCTTTCTTATTTTCTTTTTTATACTTATTTTCTAATGCGTGTGACTTTGTCATCATCGGGCTCCTTGGGGTTAAGCAGGTTAGAGATTTCCTGTAAAATCCGATCACTTGTATGAATCGTAGCTAGAATATACTTATAAGTGTCCATATTGTCAACACCACTTATTAAGACAGATATGTTGTTATCTACTTCTTCTTTTAAGAATTTTTGTAATTTAAAAATTACGTTGATTGGATCGGCTTCTTGCATTTATCAGGTTCTCCTAAACTAGTCCAAAACTCATCTAAAGCATTGGGCTTTTCTTGTTTACAACATTCCCCCGATTGTTCTTTTTCTTCTGTGTGACAGGCACACTTGTCTTGTTCTTGCATCTTCTTTCCTCCCGCTGTCTAATAGATTCTTTATATGAAAGTTCTAATAGTTTATTCTCATTGTCCCAATATTCGTGGAACTTCACTTCTTCTTCATAATATCAGCAGTCTTAAGTCCGTATATACTAGCTACGACTCCGATAAAAATTGATTGATACCAAAAAGGTAGACTACCAAATTTGTCAAAGAACATGTCTAATTTAAATTGAATTTCCGGATCTCCCGAGAAGACCGACCAAATCAATAATATTACTGGAGCTGACACCAAAATTAAAACAAACTCGTCTTTATAACCTTGGTCATTGGATTGCCGCACGGATGCCTGATACTCAACTTCGCCACTAGCCATTTTACTGGCATGTAGTAAAGCAGCGTCAGACATAAGTATCTTAGCTTTTTGCTTGTTAGCAAATATAGCTGAACCAGTTTTTAATATTGTCGGTAAAAGTGATAACCACATATTAGAATATGATTGCTACAATGATTACTGCAATGATTACGCCTGCAGTTATTTTTTTCTTTACAGTTAGACCATTCCAAATGCCCATAACTTTATTTTTTACTATGTCGATCATGTTGACCTCCTTGTTTAGTTTTTTGGATATTACTACTTTTTATCGTAATTGGCTAGTGTTTATCTACCGCCAGAATTGAAACCACCGCCACCAGCATTTTTCTCTCCTTTATTTGGATTTCCACCTTTTTGTTTATCTCTCTGTGCTTTATCTTTAGCTTTTTGTGCTTCTCTATTCTTATCTAAACCAGTTGTTTTATCAGTTGCACCTTCTCTATCTCTTTTGTCTCTTGCTTCTTGATTTCTTGCTTCTCTAGCTTGTTTAGCATAGTCCTTAGAAGCTTTTGAATTTAGGTCGAGATCATCTAACGCATCTTCTAACGCATCTTCCTTTCTTATTCTGTTCAGAAGGGCATCAAAAGAATTTTCTAATTCGAAATTTAGTTTTTCATTTGGGCTAAGCATATCTCTTAGCTCAGCTGTTCCAAAATCCGTATCCAAGCCAGATGTATCATTAAAAATGTCTTTGTAGTCAAAGCCAAGACGCTCTTCGTTTATAAGACTTTTATCTTCCGGATCGTTAAAAAAATCTTCCGGATTATTAAACGCGTTAGTTAACTCATTTTTATTTTCGGAAAAAGGGGTACTTGGGTAAGATAGTTTGTATGGATTAAATTTTCTATATGCCGAAATAAGATTTTCTTGTGTATTTAAATTTAAATCATTATTAAATCTATAATTTTCAACACCAGGGATAGCTCCCATAACAGAGGCAAACATACTTGCAGTTCCAAAAGGCATATCCGCTTCTTCAACTTCACCGGTGAAATTATTTACTCTGTAAGTTTTTCCTTTATAAGTTTCGTAAGAATATTTTTGATTATTAGCTGGATGTAACGGATCATTTTGACCTTGTACACCTGGAAACTGACCAAGGGCGTCGCCTTCGCCACCACCGAGGGGAGGTGAGCCACCACCGAGGGGAGGTGGGCTACTACCGCCACCAACAGAAGGAAAACCATCAGGGTTAGAACCTACACGTGGTTGACCAGCGCCAGCTTGTTGTCTATCATCAATACCATCACCGTCACTGTCTAAAAAATCTGCTGTAAAAGGACCACTTCTTAAAAAACCATCATCGCCAATACGTTCACCATAACGAGTGGCAGTATTGGTATTATTTCCATCAAACACATTACCTGAGTTCTGTGCGCCAAGTATACCTGTTAAAAAATCGGGACCGGTAGTGAATGCCATTAGTTAATACCTTTTATAGTTGCTTTCATTTCTTTAATACCATCTTTAGCTAAAGAAACCGAAGCCCGCATTTTAGCATGGTTATCATCTTGTTGCAATTTATCTTCAGAAATCTCTTTTGCTTGCAATAATTTCAAGTTTTCCATCGCTAATTTGTCTTCACCTTCCTCTTTTTTACGTGCTTCTTCACGTGCTTTTAGCTGTAATTCGTCCGCTTTTAACTGCAATAATGGGTCATTTCCAAGGGTATTTAGCACTCTTTTCTCTTCTTCAGCGTACTCTTCCATGGTTTCAGCCACTAATTGAGCCTTTCTTGACTCCATAGCTTCATTTAACATCTGTTGTTGCTGTTGCATCTGCATAACTTGTGGGTTTTGTTGCATTGCTTGTGGATTTAGCTGTTGTTGCTCTAAAATAGGCGCCATTTGTTGTGAAAGTTGCTGTAATTGTGCTATTTCGTCTTTAAATTCAAGTGTTACTTGCTCTGTAGCCATTAAACTGATGTGTTCCATGATGTTTTTCTGTACTGAAGCCAATATTTGTGGGTTAGTGCGTACCATCATAGTCCCCATAAAGCTTAAATGCGCTTTCATGTGCGCAGTATGGTCTTGTCCTGGAAAAGCTTGGAATGGTTTGCTTGATAAGGCCGCTATATGCTCTTGTCCTGGATCAGCAGGCTGTGGTTGTTGTGGTGGTGGTAATAATTGATCAATATCTTTAATGCCTAAAGCTTCGTACATGTCATGATAGGCAGTATATAAGTTATGCATCTCTGGATTAGACATAGCCATTTGTAATTGCGTTTGTGCCACACTAATACGTTGCGTTTGTGAAAAGATATTAGGATCCGCAACCGGAATGATATCTACCTCAGGTCCAAAGTCTGTTTGTTTAATTTGTCTTTCACCACCAACAACATCATATGGATAAATAGGTGGTAGGTAAGTTCCAAAACAATCTGATAGCAACATAAATTCACGTTTCATACTTGCATACAAACGTTTGTGAATAGCTGACATAACTCTAGAGCCACGTTCTAATAAAGCAACGGTTGTGCCTACTGCTGCCGATTGATTGCCGTCACCGACCTGCATATCAGCGATGCTCGCAAATCTTTGCCCGGCTTGTACTACTTGGCCCATTAAAGCCAGTAGTGTTTGTGAAGGTTCTTTGAATGGTAATATTTTAAACGCATCATCAAGTCTACCGCCCGGCGCATCTACGTCTCTAAACTCACCTGGTTGTAATGGTTGGGCTTCATCGCGTACTCTGATGCCACGCTGTTTAAATCCTGCTGGTAAATTAGCTAGTGTACCTGCATCAAGTAATTGTCTCAAAGCTGCAGTAGCCGTTCTAGATAAACCACCAATCATGTGGATTAAACCAAAGCCGTAAAAGCCTAGTCCTGGTAAAAATTTAAAATGTACAAAATAATCCGTACGTTTTTTTAATGGATCTTTTGCATCAAAGTTTCTACGAATAGCTAAGACTTCATTGCTGCCTTCTTCTATGGTTACAATGTAAGGTAGTTTAATTCCAGTTGGTTCTCCTTCTTCGTCCATTTCTTCAAACCCGTCAAGGTCTAAAGCAACATGACATTCTAGTAAGGTATAAATTTCATCTTTATTAGTAGTAGAGGTACCTTCTAAACTGTTTTTCTTTTCTTGAATTTCGCTCTCTTTATAATTTGGAGTACCTAGATCTATGTCACTATAAAAACCACTTACTTGATTTTTACGTAAATCATTTTCAGACATTTTTAAAACATGAATAATAGTATCAGCTTCTTCTAATGAAGATGCGGTGTAAGGTACAACTAAATCTTCTGCGGGTACAAATTTAGATACACAACGAGCTTTAGTTTCGTCGTAATAAACTTTTTTAAAAGTAGAACCAGCTAGTGGTAGATTAAATAACATTTGATCAAACTCAGGTTCATACTCAGTCATCTCACACATTAATTGATAATTCATAAAATCTTTAACTCGCTCTGCTTGAGCTTGTTTGACATCATCAACTTTACCTACA
>Ga0308010_1001294_pt1 | contig 14060 bp, 15 predicted proteins | sample Neamet129_FD_202368 | JGI IMG/M metagenome (GOLD analysis project Ga0308010, IMG submission 202368) | Marine microbial communities from water near the shore, Antarctic Ocean - #129 | ecosystem: Environmental > Aquatic > Marine > Unclassified | place: Southern Ocean | collected 2014-07-24 | reverse complement strand
TTATTGGAAACGAATGGGTGTGGTGTGGTGTGGTGTGGTGTGGTGGGCCACTACTCCCTCACCCCCACTCCCATCTCCATATCCCCATCGTCCGACTCATCGTCATAGTGTCTCACCACATGTATCTGCTCACGCTTCTCGCGACCCTTTAGTTCGCGAATGGTATCTATCACGGCTCCCGAATCAATCCCGTGCTCTTTTAGTGCGGCGATGACAACCTTTTGGGTTAGTGATGCAGTTCGTGATTTGTTCTTGAATTCAATGGACCCTCCTGGAATATTCACCCGATTCCCCAACATCCCATGTTCCTCTACATGGTCCAGTAAATTGGTGGTTATATCGTCCTGCGTATCGTCCAAGTCGTCCATTTTCTGTCTAAGCGATACGATCCGGTCGTCATTTTCTATCCATTGGAGGATCAGTCGTTTCAATTCGGTGATTTTTGAAGAGTGGCTCATTACGATGGGACTATATTTATTCTTGGAGGATGGGACGGTGGGGTGTGTGGTGTGTCACATGTGGTATCCACCAAAACAGTATAGAGATTCCCCAGGGGTACACAGTATACACAACACCCATCATGGCAACCTTTGTGAACTGGATGAACCGTCCCCAAAAGAAACAATCTGCTCGTCCCGTGACGAATAACCAGGTTAAAATAATATCCGGCGAAGAAATGCACCAATTCATGAACGCCTTTCCTACTTCTATACGGATTTCTTATGGGAAGAAACTCCATAAGAAATCCGATCTCAGCCCAAAACCCAGCACTCATGTATTGGTACCTAAGGGAACCAAGGCGTATGCGTGGTTCACTTCGTACATGGGATCCCCCGTGTGTGCGATGATTGACCTTGACCGCCAAGGAACCCCGTCTAAAATTAGAATTCATCCCACCATATTTGAGCCCAGTCTTTCCTACGGCACGATCCTATACGGCACAATGGTAAATTCCATCGCAGGAAAACACAAATACCTCGTGTGCGATAATGTATTCCAGTACAAGGGGGCGGATATGACCCACTCGTCGTACTCGGATAAACTGTCCACCATTCACGCGGTGATGCGCGACGATATTTCATCCACGGTATACTCGCACAATTTCATGTCTTTCGCAACCCCGTGTATGTTTGATTCGTTTGATGCCGCCGCACATACCATGCAACATTCGTCCCTGATGGCGTACACTCCGTATTGCATCCAATCATGGCTCAATGGTGATTCGCGCCCGTACGGAATAGTCCATTCCCAGGAATTCGCATCATTCTGTGGTGCATCAAATGGTCCCGTGTCAAATGGTGGATCTCGTGTGCCAACTCCCACCAACACATCATCGGGGAATTCCTTTTCACAACTTTCCACGCCCACAACTGGTCCAACCAGACAGGTGCCATCAAATAATGTATCCCGTCCAGCCACCACAACCAATCTCATGATTCGGTGCGAGTCAGCCCAAGATACATACTCCTACTACGACGAACGCTCAAGAACGCGCAAAAATCTATGTGTCCCCACATTCAAGAATAGTGTGACGATGAATACGATTTTCAGAAATTACAAGGAAAACACGAATCTTGATGCGATGGAAGAATCCGATTCGGATGATGATTTTGAAGATATATCGGATGATAAGTACAGCCATGTTGGGGAGGAGCGGAATATTTCATGCGTCTATGACAAGGTGTTGTCTGGATGGGTGGGAGTGGGAGTGTGCGGATGATATCACATTCAGAACATTATCTCCGCATAATAAAACACCATGTACTCGTTCCTGTTAACTCGGCCACGAGATAGTCGTCCAAATCCAGAAACATACGAATCATGTGTTGTGGTGGATGGCCCAACCGTTACAACCAAGGAAAAATATCCCAAAAAATGCGCGTTCAGTGATGCATCTCAAATCCAAACAGTGAACGACCATATGTACGGCGCAACATTACGACCCCACTTGAAAACCATGATTCGCAATAGTTCGGGGGTAGCGCGTGACCACCGAAGCGATATCCAAGTAATGACAGTGATTGGCTTTGGGGTATCGGGATCGGGGAAAACGTACAGTTTGTTAGGAATGGATTCGTCGGGTACCCATAACAAGGATAGTTTGTTGCGAGGAGTGATTGGTGATTTGGGGGACGCGCATGATAAATCCATTTCCATTGAAATAACACAAGTGTACTGTAATCAGGTGCTGGTGTTGTGCGAACGTCAGAAAACGTCGTATTCCCATATCATGAGCGTGATAACCGAATCCTTCAAATCGTGGAAACAGCAGAAATTGCGAACCCACAATTCATCCCGGGCCCATTTATGTATTCGTCTCATGTGCAAGACCCACGAAGTTCGACTCATTGATACGGCGGGCTTTGAAAAACCAGACGATGAGCGGGAACACAAGGAAACCGTTCACATTAATAAGGATATGTTGGCAATGAAAGAATGTATTCGAAAAATACACATGTTGTCAAAAAAACCATCGGTGAATGGTGTGATACCGCCCACCGCACAACCACACATTCCGTACCGTCAACGAACCCTGACCCACGTACTGTTCCGCGACACGAAATTCAAACATGGAACTATCTCCGATCACACAATATTCGTATTTGGGGCAATTGATCCATATGCGTCGCGGACGGAATGCGCGGCTCGTCACATTGAAGCGAACCCTAAACATCCCCGGTTGGCGACCGTCACGAATACGCTCCAATATATTTCCATGATTGGTGGAGCCGATTTGACGACAATGAAACGCGAGAACCCAGTGATTCCTGCGATTATTCCCGTTCGTCGCCCACGATCAAATTCCGTACCGAACAATGTTTCGCCGCGACAACCAATTATGCCCCCGAAACATTTGCCCGCACTTGTCAAAGTATCCGAATCATCTGTGGAGAGGAGACATAAGCGGTTAGTGAAAAGGATGGATGTGGTGGATTCGCAAGATGGATCACCACCTGCACCCCCTGCACCCCCTGCACCCCCTGCACCAAACCCCCCGCCAGCCGCACCACCGCGCACCACCACCACCCCCCCATCCCTCCCACCCCAAATCATGAAATATATCCACAACCAAATGACGCTACTCGACCGATTCCTCAAATATGATTACCGGACCCAGTACCGCGAAGTGATGGAAACGGTGAACGACCAACAAGTGTTGGCATCCAATATTCTGCTGGATATCGTGTATGATGTGAGTAATGCGCGGGAATTTGGTACGGCTGATAACTGCAAAAATTGATTTAACGAGTACACGACATTGTTATTTATACAATCACAATGTCTTCTTTCACTTCCAGTGCCGCGTCCAGTACCAGTGCGACCAAATCCACCGCATCCACCACATCCACCACATCCACCACATCCACCCCCAAGGTATCCAACTATACCGATGAGGGAGAGGAACTCAAGTTCACGCTCGCAGGTGTGGATATGAGTATTGCAAACGGACTCCGCCGCATCATCCTATCGGATATCCGCAGTATGGTGTTCCGTGCATTCCCTCACGAGGAATGTCTGATAGATATCACCACCAACACGAGCCGCTTCAACAATGAGATGATCAAACAGCGATTGAGTTGTGTTCCCATCCATATCGCCGACCACGAGTTCCCCATAGACGAACATGTGGTAGAGTTGAAAGTCCGCAATACCGAAGAGCATATCGTGTACGCGACCAGCGGGGATTTCATGATTAAGAATACCAAGACGGACAGTTATTTGACAAAGGAAATGGTGGCGAAGATTTTCCCAGCGGACCCCATCAGTGGCGGACATATTGACCTGGTCAGGTTACGCCCAAATGTTTCGGGCCACAAGAAGGGGGAGGAGATTTCGCTCACTGCAAAGTTGGATTGGGGAACCCAAGGTGAGAATGGGGCGTTCAATTCCGTATCCACATGTCTCTACGCCAACACCCTTGACCCCGTGGCCGCCAACAAGCGGTGGACGGAGCGCGAGAAGGAAATGAAATCGGCGGGAAGTGATGCGGGAACCATCCAATCGGCGAAACAGGATTGGGGGTACTTGGATTCGTTCCGGTCGTACAAGGTCAATAGTTATGATTTCACAATCGAGTCGGTGGGGGTATGGAAGAATCAGGCGATTGTTCGGATGGGGTGCGAGGCGATGATTCGTCGCCTGAAGGAGTTTGCGAATGCGGTCCAGACCCAGCAGCATGAATTGATTCGTCCGTCCAACACGACCATTCGCGATGGGTACGATGTGGTGATGAAGAATGAGGATTATACGTTGGGGAAAGTGGTTGAATATTTCCTCTACACGGAGTATTATGCGAAATCGGGTGCGGGCAGTGCACCATTCTTATCCTACTGTGGATTCGCCAAACCGCATCCCCATATTAATGAATCGGTGATTCGAGTCGCCACCCGCCAGCCCGTGAATGGATTGGGGGATATTGTGGGGATGGTGGTGGACGCTTGTGAGCGCGGCGTGAAGACGTACACGGCGATCGGTGAATATTTCAGGTAGTGAGTGGTTGTGTGTGGTGTGGTGTGGTGTGGTGTGGTGTGGTGTGGGGTGGGGGGGATGTATATATTTTTACATTTAATGTTAAATGTTAAAATATTGTATGACTGAGAGCACACACACCCAACCCATCATCCGCGAAATGTTTCCAGGGTTGCATGAACTGTACTCGGCCGCGATAGAGGATATTGATATGGCCGTGACAGATGTGGTGATGAGTTTATTTTTCGTCGTGAACGGTCATAAATTCCCATCTCCCGAAAACAATCTTAGGGACGCATTGGTTCGGGCATGCGAACGAGGTGTCCGCGTCCACCTGATATACAGTCTCCAAATATGTGAGAGACACATGACCCCCATCCAAAGGGTACGATGGTTCTGGGCGAATCGCATGTACGATTACGAACCGTTCCACATCGCCCATCCCAACTTCCACATCCATTTCCCTTTCAATACCGAATACGAGATGGCGGAGGATGCGGTGGTACAGCGGGAACAGATGGATGTGTGGGAGACTGTATTGATGCATTGGTCTAATACTGTTTGGGTCAAGCGAATCGTCCATCAAAAGTATATCTTGATTGATACCCAGACACTATTCTGGGGCGAGATGAATATCGACCAGTACCTGTTCGACCCCGCGGAACCCCAACTCATCAATTTATCCGCACGATTGGAGTTCGTGGCCCAGGATATGGAGTTGTTCAGGGGGTATGTGGATTCGCTGATACACGCCCACACCACCACACCCACTCTCCCACAATTCATATCGGGGAATTTCGGGGATACGAATACCGAAGTGGAGCGAATCCTCCAGTTCATTGATTCCAGTAAAGAATATTTGTGGATAGAGAACCAATGGTTTCACTTGTTACAACCCTTCGATGGAACAGCGACCCTAATGACGCGTATCATCAACGCATTGGTAGAGAAATCTTTACATATCCCAGTATTCATTTGTAGTATGGGCGAGATGGAGGAGACGGGGTTGATGGCCATCCAACTTCAAATAGGAACCGCCAATTCCAAAGCCATGTTGCGTACGAAAACACATAACATTGAATTCTACCACCAGAGACATACGGTTCTCCACACGAAATTCTTCATGAACGAATCGGCGGTCCATTGGACGACCGCGAATTTAACTGACCCGTCGTTGGTACCAGGAATGAATTTGGAGTTGGCTATGTCCCTCACCCACCCCGCGGATGTAGAGAAATTCCGGAAGGAGATTTGGGGTCAGCATATGATGATAGGGGGTGGTGGTGTGAGTGGTGGGAGTGTGAATACAACCACGCAACACACATTTGAATCGGTACGCAACCATTTCTATACATGCGAGGAGTTCATCGAGGTGGATTTGGATACCTGGTTTTAATTGAATAATGTAAAATATCTCACTCCTAATGTAATGGGAGGTAAGACGCGCAAGGTGGGATACAGGAAATCGCATGGTGTTCGTCGTATGCGACGCACCCGTCGTCGGGCATCCCGTGCATCGAAAATAATTCCTCATTTATATGCATCTGCACCAGATTAATGTTGTATGAGATTTGGGACCACGATACACTTATGTCACGTAAACACTTCAGAGAATCCCGTGTCCCGCAATACGGCCGATGACAGTGCCAACGACATCACCATCGCCACCCCTGCATGGAAAGCGATTTTGCGGTCAAATGAGCCGAATGTACCCACGTCCGCACCGCCGAGAAATGGGGGACGGAACCGCCACAACAGGAACAACGCCACGTACACGTGTATGAATGTGCGGATCATATCCACATGTTGGGGTGCGAGGAATGAGATGCCTATGATTGCGGTGGCGTACACGGCGTATGATACGTACACTGCCCCGTCAAACAGTTGTTTGTGGGAATATGAGGAGAAGACCGATAAGACCATTGTATGAAGTGGACACGTACACTATCACGATATAATGTGTCATGGTAATGTATCAATGACTCGCAAGACCTACACCCAATTCAACAATCTGGAAGACCAAGTGGCGATGAACACGCGCATGTACTCCCACGTGGTTCCGTCGTTGGATGAGGCGGAACACCATAATATGCTGGAACCATCGTTCGATCCGCGCGCCACGCCCACGCGATACACGCGCCTCCAAACCATTCCTCAACGTGCGGTCCCACTGGTTGCCAAGGAACCGCACGAGGCGTACGACCAATCCAATGCGAATGGGCGGCTGTACTCGCGGGGTCCCTTCAACGGGTTCGCCGCCAATGTGGATAGCGAGACGGTGCTTAGAAATCAAGTGGTTCCATTGGGACGAAGTGATGTCCACCAATATATCCCCTCCACGGAGAGCGATATGTACGTGACGCGCCAAGCGAGTCTCTCGAACCGACTTCCAGGAGTCAACACCAGACAGTTCCAGGGACTATTTGAGGAACAGTCGTTCTCATCACACGACCCCAATGTGTTGGGTGGGGGAGGGAACGTGTTTTCCAATCATACAAGGGAACAGCGGAATGAGTGAGTGGGGGCAAAATGTGTGTCCGCTGCGTAGTAAATCGATGGATTTCATCTCATCCCATTGTATCAGATGACAAAGGGTTTGACCGACGTGGATGCCATCACTCTGAAATATTTCACAAACTCCCAGTATACGGTGGATGAAACGGAAGATACAATCGAACCCGACTCCATCACTCGCACAGTTCCCTCCCTATACAAAGAGAGAATAACGACCCTTTTCAACAATTTGATCCGTGAAACTCCCACGGCGGAAACGACTGATAAATTGGAATCCATTTTCCGCGCATTTGTCGCCGAATCCGTGTCCATGTATAGGACGATCGATGCAATGCCGCAACAGCGCTCTTTGGATACAATTGATACCCAGGATATTGCCATCCACGAACTGGATAAAGATTTGGTGAAGCAAATAGGAACTTCCGGGAAACGCGCGATGGAGGAGTTCGTTCAGTACAACAGCGTCTCCAAACTACCCGACCCACCGAGAATTGATGGAGGGGATAAAATATCACCATATGGTAGTGATGGGTGCGACGGGAAAAAAATACGCACGAAATCGGGTGGGAAGAAAATCATTAAACGGAAGAAAAAGGTCGGGAAGGACCCGACGGATGCTGCGTACCAGAAAGAGAAATCGGTGGCAGACCCGTCAGCGGACCCGTCAGCGGAAAAAAAAAAGAGGAGGAGGAAAAGGCAGGACGGCAAGAAAGACGCGGTACACGCATAGATCGCGCACACACACGTCCGCCGATACATGCGATCCCGCCACTCCCCGCGAATCTCCCTACACGTGTTTCACTCTCCCCCAATTACGCGAACTCCGTGACTCGTGGAACGCACGACATCCCGATGTGATGATAACCGCTCAATCTAAGCGGGATATATGGAAGGCGCTACATGCGAACAATAAGAATTCGTGCGATCGCGAATCGTGTTGGATGAGCCAGGAGTTCGCGAAACATAAGGTTGCAGACAATGAATGGAAACATGTGTTTGCACCGAAAGCACCCGATTCGTGGAAACGGAATCCCATTGAATGGTTGACTAGTACGGATATCACGTCGGTCATGAAACGATACGAGTTAAAATACCCCGGGTTCGAATTTATTGGGCCCGCACCAATTGATTTTGATTCTCCCGATACGAAAACGAAAACATGTGTGTGGGAAGAATTGTGCGATTTTTCCGTCGCGGACTGTATCGAGAGAGAGAAACACCAAATAGGTATAGTGTTCAACACCGATCCCCACTACAAACCTGGATCCCACTGGATCGCCATGTTTGTGGATTTGAAAAAACAATTCATCTACTTCTTTGATAGCAATGGCGACCCGTGCCCCAAACAAATCACGGTATTGCGCGAACGCATCCAATCCCAAGCGGATAAGGCGGGAAAATCACTGGAATATAAATCCAATGTGGGAACCGCCCATCAACAGAAGAACACCGAATGTGGTATGTACTGTTTGTATTTCATAAGCAGTTTGCTTACCGGGAAACATGGGGTGGAAACATTCACGTCCAAGAAATTCCGCGACCATACGATGGTTCAGCATCGCCATGTGTTCTTTTCCTAGGAGGTTGGTGTGTGTCGGTGCGATTCTCTCTTTATATTTTCCACACCATACATTTCATTCTCCCATTATATCAGTTGGGAGAATGAAATGTAAAGATAGCCCAACCATCGGTCGGGCATTGGACCAATCCGTGTATGAATTTTTGGTTTCAAAGACGAACCATAACATGGTGTTTGAAATCAAATCATTTTTGGGTGGTGGCGTGGATGTGGCGGAACGTAGACCAACTTCTGCCCGGACATTGGACGAAGATGAGATTCTGCGACGGCGTTGTAGGATGCGGAAATGGTCGGTATGATGTTGTGATGCGATGGCGCGACTCAAATACCGAAATTAATATATCCCCCCAATGTATCGCTACATCACACACATGTCCTTCACCCGAATCAAATACGACAAAGCCCGCGAAGAAAAGTATCAACAACAATCATCTGATCCCGGGCGATGGGTACTGAATGTTCCAGGGAACGGTGACACACCGGCCTTCATGGAGGATCCGCATATCCGGCTCACGCACTGGGGCGGTAATTTGGCCCAGAATCCGCTGGCCATTGAGGATGATTTGCGGGGCATGACCAGGAACTTGAATCGCGATAACATTGATAAGGATTACCAATCGCACGCCACCCCATACCGTTCCAACATCGCCGCGTACCCCGCGAATGAAACGCTGACCGTGAACCAATCGCGCGCCACCCATCCCGCGTGGATGACCAGAGGAGTACAGAAATCGCGGTGGGATACGCCATTGGAAGATCCCCAGGCCCATACCGTGATTCCCTTCACACACAATGTGGGGTCGCGGATGGGCGATAAAGATTCGTTTGATATGGCGAACAATACCAGATGAAAAACGATATATCATAAGGGGGTGGTCGGCGGCCCCCAATTGCGCTTGGGGTCGCTGTACCCCCAACGCCCCACATCACCACAACGGTGCAAACATTTCATTCAACTCCCGCACCCACACCGCACATACGTTCGGTGGTTCGTCTGTGTACGTGATCTGTGCCATGTATGAGCCGTCCGCCGCAAACTCGTCCACCACCAGTTCGCGGTACGTCACGGGCACCCCTGTATCAGTCATGGCTTTCCGTTCGGTTCCACTCACCACCCGCTGTGTGGTATCCCATGTAATGATCCCGTCCGCGTCCCGCTGGATGAGCCGGCGTTCTGTACCCATCTCGTTCAAACTGAGATCCCAATGCGAATTACCACCGTACAACACGTCTCCCAACACATGGCCCCACGTATACCGTGTATCGCTCCAGTACACCGATGCGTAGGTGGGGAGCGGAATGGGAACAGTCCATCCTCTGAACCAAATATCCTGGTAGAATGGGGTTGCGGGGGATCGATTGTGTTGCGGGAAGGTTGGATTGGATATTGATATTTTTGGTATTTTTGTCATTTACATAACATGACAAAAATGTGTAGAAGGGGTAATTGGTGACGACCCATCAACCGCGCATACCACGAACCACCGTATAATACACCATGATGAAGGCACATAACCCCAGAACTCCATATACGAAAATGGTATTTTCGCCCGATACCATCGCGTGGATCGCAACGGCCATCACCAACAACGCGACGATCAGCCACACAACGTACATGCGGAATGTATACGTCGTCTGTTCACCTCCTGTATCGAACCGTCCCTTTGCATTAATCAGGTTAGCCTGATTGTTCGCAACCTGTCCTTGTTGAGATGCCAGTGAACCAACTTCCTCCTCAAGTGCCGTTTGCTGAGTCGCCACTTGTGTCCGCACTTCCCCCCCACTTGTCTGCAATTCCTTGGTGGCATCCAGTGCCTCGGCTCCCTTGGCAATTAAATCCGACTGGTGTGCGATGAATAGGGTGAATATGTCAGCATCCATTCCACTGACTCCACATTGGGTGCCTTCCTCGTACCCGGTGCCATCGGTAATCGCGGAAAACTCCGTATTGGTAACCTGCATCGTTTCCATATCAGTACAAGTATCGCCCTCTGTGCCATTGAACGTATGTTTGAATCCCAGTACGTCCACCCATGCATTGGAACCAGAAGCAGATGTGATGAATTTCCCACTTACATTGCATGGCTCATTCATGTTCATCGGTGTCATATTCCCCGATTCGCCCCCCATTTCAGTTGAACCCGCCTTTGATTTCAATTCCGCTAAATGCGCGGCGGAAATATGATTCACCACATCCATGGTCCCGCCTTTGCACGATTCGGGACGCGTCAACCAGGCGGACCCAATTCCGTTCCATTTTCCGCCATTCACCCCCACCCATTTACGAGGAAACCCAAAGGGAGAAATGTAGTACCGTTCGCTGGCATCATTTCCATCGCTATTTTCATCGTACACGGCAACATGTTTTCCGTAATATTGGGATAAATGGGGAATTATTTTGGGGACCTTGATTTGGTCGCCATTCTTGTCCATGAATTCCATGTATTCGTCACGTGCCGCTTTATATCCAGCCATCAATCCCGTGTACTGAGCGGATGAACGGATTTCGTCCTCCACGACTCTGGTCCATTGTGTGATATTTCTCTCTCCTACATGGGTTGGAAACGTACAAGGGGTTGATGATGAGTATGTTTCACCTTTCCCGGTACCAACATAATCCGATGGAGATACACCCGATACAGCGGAGGTTGTGCCTTTCAGTGCACCACACGATTCATCGGCCGCAGCGATTCCACCTTCGAATTTACGGTACAGTCCCGTGGTCGGTTCGATCCATCCATTCTCACCTCCATCCTCGGACTCAATGAATTTCCCATCAATTCCACACTGGGTGGTGGCGGACATCGCATTGATGGCCTCTCCGTTGGTGTTGAAATTTTGTCCTCCGTTCAACAATAAATTGTCGAATTCATCGTCCGTTATGGATGAGCCAGTCGTATAATCCATCGCATCAGCACACCCTGTGCCACCACCCGCCGTTTTGCGAATGATTCCAAATTCGTTCACGTAATACAATCCTTTGGGTCGCTCGGTGCCTTCGTAGTTAACGACTTTCCCGTAATATTTGAGAACCGGCCATAGTTTGGGTGAAATGGGTCCAAATTTGGTGGCGGATGCGCCGTGCAATGCCTGAAGTTCTTGGATGGAAACGATTCCGTCCCCGTCGGTATCACCTGGTATGTCCGCCGCACCATCCAATCCCTCAATGATTCGTTTCCGGAAGAAACTGCCCTGCGAATCCGCCGATGAGCCCATGGTTGTGTGTGTGCTAGTCGCACCACCACCACCACCATCATCAAAAAATCCCGATACTATTTTGGAAATATCCGGAATCAATCCCATGTATGTATACACTGGGATGTGAAAAAATATAAATTAAAACATCGCTCATTACACGTTATCATCCGATGGTTCCACTGGATCCATGACAACCGTGTCTACAACTTCTGTCATCTCAAGTGTCGCGCCCTCCCCACCACCACCCTCCCCAGCCCCACCACTCTTCCGCTTCCTAATCCCTGCCAACATTCCACCGAACGCCCCACTCACCAATTTCGTTGCGTGGGCCTCCGCATCCTCATCGTCCAAGTTATCGGTGATCTCTTCCGCGGTAGGGTCGCGGTCATATTCGGCCCGAAACTCATCAATGAACTGTTTGACTCGTTTCTCTCTTTGACTCATCTCCAAAGTCTCAACCACCACATCCGCCATTCGGGTTTGACGTTTCGTGGGAATGGCTGGTAAAGGATTGTTGGGTGGTACGTATATGGAGTCCCGGGTGGGTTTGATGTGACTGCACACATCGGGTGCCTGAACGGACCGGAATAGTTTCTGTGCTTCGTTAAGTTTATCCAACGGCGTATCTGGTGCAACAAACTTTTTCTGGAACAGTGCCATGGATTTTTGGGGAACTTGCGGGGAGGTTTCCATCAACCGATCGTACTCGTCCTTGATGATTTTGATGAAATTTACAATGGGGATTCTCTCTTCGGGATGTTTCGCCAACTCCACACGGATGTTGCGGTACAATTTATCCCAGGAGATGGATGCGACCCTATGGGATTCGTTCAACTCGGCAATCTTCAGGAATTGTTGGATAGTGGTTATGATTCCCGCGGTAATGTTAACACACCCCACAATCATGGAGAACATGGGGCGGTACTCCAAAGGAACCCGCTCCTGGGCGAAATTGGCCGTGCCCGTTAACGTGGACATTATGATCACGGGAATCGTGAACCACGTGTTGTACCGCGAGAATATCTGGTTCGCGTCCGTGTACAGCCATCGGTAGCACGCGGCTTTGTCAGCCCAATCGGCCAGGATATTCTCATGTTGACGCGTCCATTGGGGTTGTTGGGTGGTTGCTCGTGCCGCCGCGTCCACCATATCATCGATTGTGGTGGGAGGGGTAGGATTCGCGTTCGGGTTCAGTTCACTGTTTGGGGCTTTCATACTCATCGTACATTGAGGGGATATAAATCTGCTATGAAAATGTCTTGTTTTAGGCACGCTCGGGTGTGTCGATGATACAAAAATATCACCATTGTATAATGGCAAGCGCATCAGGTTCCAACTCCTTCAAATTAGAATCCAAAGATTGGAAGAATATTTTTACAGTGGATTTGAAACAGAATTCGGCAGCGGCACAAGATACGATGACTGCGTATGATGACGCAGTCGATACGCACACAAAGGGCTTGGGCACGGTGAGCGATGCGTTTGATACTATTTTGAAGAATATATCAGGCGAGTATGTCAACCAGAGGGTTAATGGGACGTACCTGCCAATGGTAAAGAATCCCGTGGTAACTGGGTCGAACGGAATCAAAGAGTCCATTTCGTCCACCACAACAGACCTTTCCAACTTACATAGTGCAGTTCGTGCCTCAATAGAGGAGATTCGGGATGATATAAGTACCGCGGATACCGCATTTACAGGGAATGATGGAACCATGCCTACGTTCAGTTCTGCGTTGGATGACTACAATATGGCGAAACAATACAATGATGTGGCGAAACAGCAGTACGCCCAGCAAACGGAAAATCACGTGATATCACTCGCAACCAACGTTGCAATATTCGCCGGTGCGGTCGGCGTGGTTTACCTTGCGGTGAATGGTAGACAACATTAATATAATATCATTACATTACATGGATTGTGACACCGTATTGATACCAGGTGTATTGATACCAGGTGTATTTGTAGCGACACTGGGGTACATGTATATATCATCATTTCGTGGCGATATATGGGGAATGAAATTATTTTTATACATATGGGGAATTCGCTGTGGATATTCAGTTAGTATTTACGATTCGGATACAATGGACTCGAAAACATTGCGGTCGGTATTAAGCAATGAAGAAAAAGGGTTATTTTTTGAACATGGCATATCGGCCAGAGCGTGGCTTCCGTTATTTTCACTTGAATCGGACGATGGACCCAGGTGGATGCGCATGAAACGGGTTCTAATGCGAGTACTACGGGGACTAGACCACAAAACAATCCCCGACCTGGTTGGTAAGTACACCACGA
>Ga0308010_1001275_pt1 | contig 14260 bp, 5 predicted proteins | sample Neamet129_FD_202368 | JGI IMG/M metagenome (GOLD analysis project Ga0308010, IMG submission 202368) | Marine microbial communities from water near the shore, Antarctic Ocean - #129 | ecosystem: Environmental > Aquatic > Marine > Unclassified | place: Southern Ocean | collected 2014-07-24 | reverse complement strand
TACGGTTTTGTTGTTGAGTATCCTAGTACCTTGTAGCCACCTAAAATCGTGGATCCGTCAGTGCTTGTGTCTGTGTTCTTCTCTATCAACACCCCTGAGTAGTTGAAGCTTTCTACAGGGTTCGACGTCCTGAATAATATCTTGTAGTTCTCGTCAGGTATGAACTTACTGCCCGATGTTGAACCTGGAGATACTGAATCTGTTAACACTTTTAAGTTGTCCTTGTCCGTGAATCCACCTAGTTTGTATGCTAACTGCACAGATAATTTTTTCATCTTGTTGTAATAGAACACAGATGTATCTAAATTACGTGATATCAGATAGTTGACCACAAATGGTTGATATCCTGCTGTCTGGTATCTCGTTGTCACTCCAGTGGTGTTGTCGGTCACAGTTTCCAAATGATACTTCATTGTTGACAGCTCTGCTCTTATTCCTGTGTCCTTGTATATTTCATTTCCACCAACGTTGGTTGTTAATCTAGCTGTATCAAGTAGGCATGAATGAAATTTGGCCGGTCTTGTAAGTGCAAGTGTCTTCATTGTTGTGAAAGGGAAAGCACTCGACTTCCTCCATGATGTTTCTGCTGGACCCCAGTCTCCAAATTTCCAAGAAGCCTGCCTGCCCGGTATGTCAAAATTGTCTACAAGTCCTGCCGCAAGTGGATCCAATAGGTTACCTGATGCATCAACTGGTAGATAGCTTTTGATCTCTGGCTTTCCGTACCTGCCCGATTCTGTAGCAATGGCTGTCCATAAAGGATCATTGGCCGATGTGTACGGTGCTGGGCCATAAAGTGTTTCCCAGTCCGTTGGCTTCTCTGAATGTCCTAGCATCTCCCATGGTCTCACATGCGGAGCATCTGTGTCATAGAAATAGTTGTATATCCCTCTCCAGTGTCCTGGTAGAGTTTGGACGTTTAATCTGTCTGTGCTTCTAGCATAGTTGTAGGTGAAAGGTGATCCTTCCACGAAACTTGTGTTGTTGATGTACTGCACATTGTTCCTACCCGACCATGTGTAGAAATCTGTTGCCATGACATCATTAACTTCTTGCAGTGTGTATTCTGTTGAAATAAATGCACTGGGCCTAACGTCGTTGATTTCAATCAGTGTAGGATCATATGCTGTCTTGATATTATTATAGATCCTTTTCTCCAATTCAATTATTAAATCATCTCTTTCATCTCCAAATGCTTTTATGATAGATCCGTCGTGTCTCCTGATGACTGTCGTGTCAACGATGTACGTGGTATCTAAGAAAGATTCTGGTTTGAATTTTGGATACATTCCAAGTTTGGTCGGAGACGGTGGCATGTAACTGCCTGTTGTGTCTGCGTAATCTTTGATCTTTATAACGTCACCTTCCGCAAGTGTGGCCGATATTGTCAAGCTGTCGTCTGTTGTACTGAAAGTGTAGTCCGTTCCTAAAATTAATTGCACGTCATTTAGGTATACGTATACTGCTCTGTTACTCAATTCTGTTATACTGTGTTGTGAGTCTAGTGCATAGTCTGTCTGTGACTCCCCAAGTACTGTGTATGTTCTCGTACTAACGTTTTCTCCCCAACCTATCATGTCCTCGTAGTAGAATGGGAAAGTACTACCTCTACCAGGTGTTATTGCTGATATGATCTCGTCTACTCTGTCTGTGGCAACCCCTTCATATGCTGTGCCTATTGCGTGTGTTAGAAAAGAGTTGTACCATTTCTCGTATTCCTGGCTGGCATGTTCGATCGCCGATATAGAATTGGCTTCCTGGTCTATCAGTCCAAATACTGCCGGAACTAGTGGTGCTTGGTGTTGTTGTATGCTACCGCCCGTCAGTCTAGCATCTGGCTTGTCTCTAAGATTTGACGTTCCCGGTATTGCTCCATTTACGTCCTGGTCCTTGTCAAACATGTCTCTCACATGTCCTAGTATTTGTCCATATGTGAATGTACCTAACTGACTGTTCAAACTGTTTGTGGATAAATTGTCTGGTATTTCGTAAATTCCTTTGTCGGCTAACTTGTCAGCACTGCTGTAACCGGCAATCCTAATTTGGTCGTCAACTGTCAATTCCTTGATGAACTTCACATATGTATTTGTTGTTCCGTCAACAAGTGTGTAGTCCGTTGCTATTGTTTTCCTTGCACCATTTACCGACACTGATACTTCCAGGTCTGTCAGTGCGGCGGAGTTCTTGTAAAAGTCTATAGGGAACAACTTTTTCTCCGTGTCGCCAACTATGTAAGTCCGGATCACTCTCTGTTTGCTATCGTTTGTTCTCTTGATCCAAGCACCTCTGGAGTTGTGTGTTTCCGTGCCTGTGGTGTAGTGAAGATGTCCTGTGGCTAGTTTCTTTGTCACAGTAGTTGTACCAGATTTGTATGTGAACGTTCCTGATGTATGGTCCGAATCAAATACAATGTCTCCAACGTTGTTTATGGTATTGTATTTTACTTTTATACCCAGCACTGTGTCTTTCGTTGCTGTGTCTGATGTTGCAAATTCAAAAACCTTGGCCCCCACAAATGACGAGTTGGGATATGTTGTTGTATCAGCAAAGCTGGTGTGTGTGTCATCCCACATGCCGAACAATGGCTGTTGGTTTACTCCTGTCTTCTGCTGTGACTCTTTCCAAGTGGTTGTTGCAAGGTCATAATAAAAAGTCTTGCCTTGGTTCGCTGTTCCAAATTCTACGAACACACTCTCGTTGCTTGCCGGGGTTGCGTCCGCTTCTGCAGTGAGTGAAATCACCTGTGTGCTGTCTCCTGCTGTCGCGAAGCTGACCTTGTATACCTTGTTCTTGACTATGGGATCAGTGTCTGCCGAGAATATTACCCTCATTCCTTCTGTCAACGAAACACCATCAACTATGTAACCTGTCTGAAGTACCACATCACTGAAGGCATCCGTGGTCACAGTGTCATACAGCGTTACTGAATTCTTAGCCACAGTTCCGTGATTGTAAAGTGCAAGTCCCGAATCAAATTCTATAACTGGTCTCTTTGCCCTGTCTGTTTCGTCCAGAGTCGGTGTGTATCCGTTTATTCTGGCTGTTTCTTCTATGACCGATTTATGGAACCATCTGTTGTATCTTGACCATGCATTCTGATCTCGTGAATCTCTTTTTATTGTTATGTAATCCTTGTCTTCAGGTCTAAAGAATGCCTTGGCATAGGGTCTCGAGTCATACCCAACCGCATCGTAAAGTATTGTGCTTTCTGTGGCATAACTTGCCGGTGTTATTAGAGCGTCAACATCGGTCAGTGTTATCGATTCGCCAACACCCTCCACGTAGTATTCCTTGTCACGGTATGTGGAGTTAGCATCCAGCTGATCTGCTGTGAACTTTACTTTCATACCATTGGATAAATTTAATGTTCTCAAACTGTAATTCTTAACACCTATGATGTCATCCTCAGGATCAATTTTCGCCAATGTGTTTATGGCTCTGATCTGTAATATACCATACATGGCATTATGGTTACCACACTGATAGTACAGTGTGTCAGGACCGCCTGTAAGCGGAACTGTGAATGTCACCGTGCCGTTGGCGACACCGTTGTTGGTCACGCCAGTCGAGTGTACTGTTGACGTTGAACCATCTTCCGCCACCATGCTCTTGTACGGTTCTGTCATGATCCAGAAAGGATGTCCCTTTGCATTGACTTTGAATTTGTATGTGTTTCCCCTGTAAAGTTTTACTATGGGATTATTTTCTCCCGGTCTGTGACCGAAATTGTATGCACCCTTGGCAAGATTGACCACGTCATATTCTGCCACTACTGATGGACCTACCGAATTTATATCTAGTGCGTCTGGGCCAGTTGGCAACCAAAAGTATTCTCTGTAATTGATCAGCTTGTCGTAGTCTATCGCTGGGTTCCAAGCATATACAGTCTCCTTGTTCAGCCTGTCATGGTTGTCCACCTTGCCGCCAAAGTACTTGATCTGGTTTATGTAGTCATCATATGTTCCTGTGAACTTGACCTGATCCTCAGGATTTATTGAAGTTGTATCTCTGTCCGTGTATGTCACCGCAGGTTCTAGTTGGTATGCCATCCTATCTCTGCTAGTAGCTGTGAGATATGTGTCTGTTACTGATCTAGTGTAAGCATCCTTCCTACCTATGTGACCGTCCAGTCTCTCCAGTGCACCTTTCTGTACCAAAGGATCCAGTGTGCTTGACAGGAATCTCTGGTTGGTGTCTGTCCTGTAGAACGCAGGTAGGTGCTGTACAGTCCTTCTGTATTCGTTGTTGCCTTGCTTGACAACTTCGTTATTGGTTAATGCGTTTGTTGGATTGTCGGCCATTAGTATCCTGATCCACTACTGCCGGAACTTGAACTTGATCCCGATCCTGTTGTAGTAGAGCCTGACACTGCTGATCCTGTTGTGGTGTTGGTTGTGGCAGTTGATGTAGACGTTACCACTGAACCGGAGGATGCTAACTGATTGGCTCCTAGTGCTGTAATAATCGAAACATCATCAACGGTGGCCCCACTGATAAAAATCTCGTCTGCCGCGGAATTGATCTGGAACAGAGACCCAAATGTCTGTCCTGCTTGGTTTGGCACAATAACCGCTGTCAGTAAGTCTGGAGCAAGTTGGTTGTGTACATAAGCGGCTAATTCTGTGAAGTAAAATGCATCTCCAAAATCCCAGTTGTCTAGTGCAAAGAATTCGTTGATTGCGGCAATCACTCTTGTCTTGATCACTGCGTCCGTGACGTTTGTTTTTGTGTTCTTGACTACTTTGAATGTTGCTTGTAGTTCTTCGTCTGCGTTTGAACCAAAAAGTATCTTGTATTTCACTGGGTGATAAACTATCTGGTCCGATAATGATTTCAATGGGTTTAATGTACCCGAGTAAGATATCCTCATCTGGTCTGAAGTTGAAGCGGCTGGTTTGACTCCGCTATCTTGTAACCATATTCTAAATAAGTTATCGTATGTTCTTTCCAACATGTATATGTCAACGATGTTTGACACACTTGGATCTATCCTTGTTTCCTGTCCAGCGTTGTGTCTGTACTGGAAGCTGATAGAACTACGGCCTCTCCTCACTATGTAATCTGTGTTTGTTGTCAGTGTGTTCGTGGTTGTGCTGTATTTCTTGATCACGTCCTCTGCACTGTCATAGAAATAAAACAACTGGCCGTCTGTGTACGCAGTGCTGTTTACGTTTATATCTGTTTCGTTCTCGGTCACAATGAAATTTGTTGCGGCATAGAATCTGTATCTCTCTATGGTATCGTAAGAAATGTACTTTTCAAAGAACACAAATTTAGTAGAAACTGAAGTGTCCGGTTCTACCACTATGTCAAATATTTCCGGATTGTCAACAACTCCGTCATCGTCGTCGTCAAAGAAGCCGACCTTGATCTTCCTGTTGTCCTGGAAGCCATCTGCTTCCGTCACTGTGTCCACAACCTGCCATGTGATTGGATAACCTATGCTTTTGCCTGTTGAAACGATAGAGTTTATCTTTAGGATCTTCACAGTGTCCTTAACACTTTTTCCTGTCTTGTAGTCGTAAATTTTTTCTTGTACATCATAATGAAATTTGTTCTGTGACTCTGATTCAAATATGTAATCTAATTTCCTGTACTGTACCGTATATGTGTTCCCATCATTAGTGAACTTGAAAAACCAACTGGCATCTAGATTTGTGCCTGTTGTACTTCCTGCACCTGCAGTGGCAAAAATATCGTTCGTGCTTAAATTTGTTGATGTGATAACTTTAAATTCCTGCGAATCTTGATCATACCTCAATCCAAATTCTTCAAATGCCTCTATCCTGTTAACCATGTCTGCTTCCAAAGTTGCTGAGAATGATGTTGTGAAAGCTGGTATCACTGCATTTATCACAGATCCATCTGGTATTATGTCGTTGATCGTTATTGGTCCTGTGCCATCTTCAAGATTTCCTACACCCCCATTGGCTCCATCTAAAACAACTGCACCTATCTTGGCCCATGCCCTGTCCTCTGCGTTATCTGTACCTGCTGTTACTAACTTGTCGTTTAAAAATTCTCTGGTGTCGGGTGATGTGAATTTAATCAGTGCACCTACTTTTGCATATTTCAAATTTGATGTTGCGGAATCTCCAACAACCAGTGCACCTCCTGACGTGAAGTAACCCGTGTTGGTGTTTGTTCCTGTTGTTGTAGAATTCCAAGTTGCACTAAGACTGCTCAGGTCCTTGGTAGCGTACTTCAGGTAGTAGAACTGCCTAGCATATGCTTGTTTTAATTTTGCTTCGACCGATGTGTCTATAGTTGACTGTATCTCACTCCTGTTGTTGAATGCGAATGTGAACTGCTGTATACTTTCATCTCTGTATAAAATTCCGTCTTCCGCGAACACGTTCACGTTTGAGTATGCACCTGTCGGATCTAGCACTTCCTTGGCCCTTGATATGCCTGATGCTGATCTGTTCACTGATCGTACTTTGACTATTTCCTGTGATGCTGAAAGTGGCACGACCTGGTAGTCCTCGGCAGTGATCATTCTGTTCTGTGAATAATAAACCTGTGCGGCCTTTTCCTTGATCGAAGCGTTTGATTCTGTTGCGGCACTGTTGTACACAGATGATTTCAAACCCATTGTTATTGTCAGTGTCTGTTGTGCACCATTGCTGTCCGTGTATGGTATTGTGACTTGTACATTCTGCATGTCAGCTGGTTGTATAGCGAACTTGGCATTGTCACTAGTCCTGTGATATGCTCTGAACGAACCTAATGGAATATTTGAAAAATTGCCGTCTCCAAACACAAGGTCAACAGAATCGTTGTTTTTAGTCACAACATTGTAAGTGTCTCTCTCTGCTTTTGACAGTGAGTTGTATATTGCATTGTTTCCTGCCAGTGATGGTACCATAGTCCATTTTTTTGATAGCTGTCCAAACTGGTCCAACTGGTACAACCACACATCAGTATCGTTGATGTCTGTTGCCGCTAACGAGTACACGTAGTTCGTTACGGATGTTGCTACACTAAAGTCTATGCTTTGTAAACTTCCTTGTTTGAAAAGGAAGAAGAATCCTGTGTTGTTAGAACTGTCACCGGATCCATCTGATCTGTATGTGTATGTTAACCCAGATCCTACTACAGGATCTGCTTCATATATCGATTCCGAATTGTTTATCGAACTTGGTACTACTTCAAATTGCCTAGAGGTTCCTCCCACACTTTTTGTAAAGTTGAATATTGGTAGGTCAGTCTGGTTGGAACTTAATGTGTACACCTCTGTTGATATACCGCCTATCGCTCCTGACTCCCTGGGACTGCCGAATAGTTGTCCTGTCTGGTTGGCCGCGTTCAGTATTGATGTGAACTGTTCTCTGTAATTTGAGTTTGCACTATCATTCCAGATCACTGTGGAGTTAGCAAGATTGGTTCCTGTTGAATCTGCAACGTCCTGTGTTGTAGATATAGAATCGATTTTTAGAAGTCCTGTTGCTGGTAGATTTCTCTTTGCATTGTAGTTGATCAGTCTTGCCAACCTCAACACCGAATTTCTTCTCTCGGCTGTTTCAAGGAAATTTTCCCTAGCGTTTAAATCTACTCTGAATGAAAGTGCCTGAGCCACATAAGCGATCAAATCTATAAGTGCAACATATTCAGAACTTTCCACGAAGTCGTTGAAATCATCTGGGTAGTTCTCACGTAGGTATGCCACCATGGTCCTTCGAAGTGTCTCGAAGTCGTAACTCTTGAAATCTGCCTGCTGGAATGACTGGTAGATCTTCCTCCAATCTTCGGCAACTAGTAATCTGTTTTGTCTGTCTGTTGTGGCCATAATGTATCAATGTGTTAACAACGATATTTATGTGTTAGGAAATGTGCGTACTTTAAGATAGGCGCAACAGTGAGTTCTCATCAAAGTTGAATTGTAATTTTTCAGTTATGTTCAAGGGAACATACGTGATAGTTGCCTGTATGGCTATGCCGTGATCCACTTCAGATACCACTATTTCCTCTGTGGAGATACGTGGATCTGCGTTTAGATTGGCTGTGATGTCCTCGACAATGGCATCTTTGAGTGCATCTGTGAACGGTTCGAACAGTGCATCGTATATTATAGTGCCAAATTCTGGATTCTCCACCCTCTCGCCCTTACGTATGCTCAACCTGTTGATTAGATCCTGTTTGGCCACTTCAAAGTCGTACAGCTTGAAGTTCTTCTTGTCCGCCCTGGAACTGAACCCCTTGAAGGTTATCGAGTTGCCTGAGCCACTTCCGCCACCGCTACTGCCACCGTATGCCATTAGTTCAATCTCCTAAATTCAACATCCACCTTGCTGTAATCTACCATGTAGAATCCTGTGTCTGTCATTTCTCTCGCCCATGGAACTTCCTGTGCCATCACGCCCTCGTATGTCCCATCAGTATGTTTGTATTTAAACGAATATATGTTGATGCCCGAGGGTGACTTGCCGACTAATTGCACGTCTTCCTTGAGTCTGACATCACTGAATTTAAATCCTGAGAAGAAACTAGTTACGGCGGTTCCAATTCCACTGCTGGCTATGGAACTTCCCAACGAACCCAATGATGCGAAGGCTCCTGTTCCACCAAGCGAGATACCCCCGACTGACTTCATCAAAGTGGAGAATCCCGATGCCTGGAAGCTGGGACCGTAACCACTGTGTTTGAAGAATTTTGATGCCGTACTTGCTATGCTAGATGACGTTAACACGTTTGTGATGTTACCTGCCATGACATTCTTGTACACGTTTGTGACCGTGCTTATGTCGTTTGCCACTGATCCAATGTTTCCAATGTTTAGGTTTCCTGTTATGCCCTGTACATTTTTCAACACGTCATTTAGACCTGTGCCATATACGTTTCCACTTGTCCCAAATTCATCTAAAACGTTTCCTGCTCTACTGCTCCCCAGTGAGAACAACTTCCCGGCATTGTTGACGAACACGTTGTCCTTGAACAACTGCACCGCACCATTTCCGGATATGCTTTCTATCACTTGGTTGGTTAGCTGTGTCGTTACATTGGATTTGACACTGGCTATTGTGTCGTTGACGTTGAAGTTCTTCAATTTGTTGGATATGCTTTCTATATCTTTGAACGTGCCCTTGGCCTGGTTTAGTACGTTGAATGTCTTGTCATAGTTGTTTCCAAATTCTGTCACAAACTCTCGTGCCTTGATAGCATTTGTGGAATTGCCCATCTTCTCTTTGAGATATCTCTCCGAGTCTGCCTGGAACTGACCAAGCCTGATGCTCTCTATGGCTGATATCCTATTTTTCTGTTCCATGTACTCCACCGTACCCGGTGTGCTGGAAAGCCTGTACCACTGTTTGGTGTCCAGACGATCGCCTAGTGGATCCGAGCTTGGTAGGTGTCCTTCCGAAGTGAATGCTTTGAATCTTGGCATTGGTTCGTGTGTGACGAACCTGTGTACTGTGGTCTTTGTTTTCTTAGTGAAAGATTGCAGTGGTTTTACGCCTTTGTTGGCCAGTTCCACGTCACCCTCTTCCCTGGGTGTCATTCCCACCTTGTCTGTGGTCAGCCATGTTGGTCCCCATGATGAGCTCGCACTTGTTGAGTTCATGTGTACCTGCGATCCTGCCAGGTGTATTGCTCCACCGGCTCCATGCAGTTGCACACCTTCTGTGAATGATGATAAGCCATCCCTTGCATAGTCCCTTATGGATCCTGCATGTGAGGCGTTAAATATTCCCTTGTCTCCGAGGTTGAACATGGCCGAGGCCGACTGTACCATGTCCGTCTCCGCACCCATCCTTATGGATCCCGCGGCGTGCATGTTTATGTTGGCATCGCTGTGTAGGTTGAAGTCACCCTGTGTCCTGATGTTTATCCCACCCACTCCTGAGTAAAGATCTATCTTGCCGTCCCTGTTCATCTCTATCCATGCGTTACCCGAACCATTGGCAATGTAAACTATGCCGTCCGTGTCATGCATCAGCAACTGATGTCCAGATGCTGTCCTGATCCTAGTAAGTTGGTTAGAACCGTTCACTGCACCGTCGTCCATGACGAAACTGTGTCCATGATCTCTGTCCACCTTCTCCGATCCCCCGTCAAGTCCTATAGTCGGTTGTCGTGAATCTGTTCTAACACGTCCCGGGGTGCTTATGCCAAACACAGCACTGGGAGATTCCCTACGTGCTGAACTCGATGTTGTCCCCCTAACATTGTCTTGTACAAGACCTTGTTTCATAAGCTGGTCTGCTAAAATATCATTCACAGGATATTTCACCTGATCTAAATTTTCTTTACTGACTACCTGCCTGTTCTTCTCGCCAGTAGGCAGAAAATCTGTACCATACAAGTCTTCCTTGCTTGATGAGAAGTCACCTCCGTCACTCTTTATAGCTGTCTCTGTTGATGCTCCGTGTCCCGGCACCTGTTGATTGGCATGTGGTTCCTGTACACACCCCATCCAGAATGCGGTCAGTCTACCCCTGTCCCCTTTGGCGAATATTACCAAGACCGTGGTATCTATGTCTGGTGGTACCATCCACATACCGTAACTGGTCTGGCTGGAGTTGTAATCATACGGATCTGTCTTGTCAACACTTTTCAGTGACTTGACTCCGTAGAACGGTGACAGGTAATTGCACCATGTTATCTGTTTCGCTGTTGGATTAGTGGTCTTGGACAGTGCAGGTATGTTGACCCCCAGTCTGCCCATCTTCTCCGGATCTATTGTGAATTTGACCGTTGCCACGTACGGACCAGAATTGTCATCAATGAACTTCTCACTGAAAGTCTTCTGGTTGTCATGTGAATCAGTAAATCCTCGTTGATCTTTGTATGCCATATGTTATTTTATCCCGATATGTTTAAGGCGATATGTTTAAGGGGTTATTATTAATATACTTGTCTAAATCCTTGTCATCATCTTTCCGCTTCTTTATTAAATTTTCTTTATCTTTATTTTTTTTTCTTATGTCTAATGCATTATCGTTGGTGTATCTGTTCACGGTATTAATCACAGAGGGTGCAAGTCCCTGACCTTGTTGGTTGTTCATCCGTACACAGAACAGCGTCTGTAGGAACTGGCCAGTGTCAAACTTCGATTCCACCTTGTACACCTGGTAGATCCCGTTGAAGAACAGGTTGTCCTGCACGGTCTGACCGTCACCAAACATGGTGCCCTGGTCGTCCAGGATGTCAGTGGGTAGCCTGTACCTTAGATTTATCATAGGCATGTATTGATCAGCGTTGAAACTGCCAAACTGATTTTCATCGAAGTCCGAGTCAATCCTGATCAATCTATCGGTCTTCTTGTCGTTAATCTCTTTCAGGGTGGTGAACACGTCCTGGCAAAGGAAGTGTGGATCACCTAGTATGTCAAGCTCTATCCTCATCATGTCCGCTGTGGGATTCACGAGGTAATCAAAGAACTCCTGTACCTTGTGGCCACCTTTCCGACCAGTGACTTCCACCGTCGATCTTCCCTTGATGTTGGATGGGTAGTTTCGCAGTGGCAAAAGTGGTTCCGGTGCTTGTTCCCTACCAAAGACCAAGTTCGTGGTAGCCCTGACGGCTTTTTGAATTGCACTCTCGTTTTCTGATTTGTCGTCACCCCTCACATTCCTCATGTAGTAGGCAGTCTTGTAATTTATTCTAAGATTCTGCACGTCTTGGTTTTCACCTGTGTAGATGTAGTCATAGTTCTTCCTGACCAACTTGGACCAATCCACTGATCCTATGCTGAATCCAGTTGACAGCAGTTTCAACACGTGTATCTTGTAGGGTATGGCCTTGTACACTATCTTCTTGGGGTGCATCTTGGTTATCGGGTCTATGCCTTGACGAGTTTGCGTGAACACCGTGGACTTGATCTTGAACCAAGGCACGTACTGGTGTTTGAGCAGGACCGCTTGCAACTCCCTTGATTTGGACTCGTCTGTTAACAGATCCTGTATGAACCTGGTCCTCTTTGCTTCTTGATCTTTGCCCTTGCCATTCGGCACCGGATATCCGGCCATGGTCAGGTATGCTCTCCAGAAGTCCCTGGCCAGGTCAAAAAATCCTGGACGGGCCAGTAAGAAGTCCTCGAATGCCTTGATCACTGTTGTACCACTGTCCACCTGCTGTGTCTGGCCAGAGTATATCGAACTAGAGGCGGCCTGGAATCCCTGTGCAAGATTCCTGTGCTCCACTGCAACTGTATTCCCACCATGTATGGATATATCTTCATCGGTGACGTAGTCGCCCAGATTGGAGAGCAGACCATCCTCTATTTCAAACTGGTACTTGTCCTCATAGAGACGAGCTTTCTCTTCTATCTCCTGTGTCATCTGGTCCGCAAGTCCCTCTTCCATTTTTTCTTTCCATCCATCTTTACCTAGAAAATAACTTGAGGTAAGATCAAATTGTGTCCTCGCCACCTTGAACCTGTCATCAAATCCCAAGTCACCATAAGGCACCGCAACGATGCTGTACCGGGCTCCACCCTCATTGACGTCAAAGTCCACCTTGGCTATCAAGATCGGTATCTTCCTGGTCTCGGACATGCCCTGTTTGAGTGTATTGCCGTTCTCGTCAAATCCCCTGAATTCTATCGTCAGCAACAGTGGTGCGTCTTGGTAGTCAAGATATCCTGCAAGGAATGTGGCGGCCCTGATCTTTTCAATAAGTGTGACCCCATAGGGCTCATGCATTTCAAACTCCATCTTGGTGAAGTTGGCAAGGTTCCTCTCGTTGTTGGGTCCTATCGTGGACAGTATGTTGATGTTCTCGAAGAATATGTCATGATTTGCTTGTAGTAGATCTATGCTACCCTCGTACCCCTCGTACTGTTTCTTTTGGTTGTCTATCTCAATTCTGTTCTGTATGCCTGGACCGGCCTCCTCGAATCTTTTGATCTCGTCATCCCTGAATGCGTGTTGGTTGCCGGTTGGCCCTATACCGGCGGACCTTGCAATCACACTGTATAATTTTGTGTCAGTGAGATAACTTCCAGATTTGATCTGTCCTTCTGTCAGTGCCGACAGTGTGAACAGTGCGTTGTAGGAAGCGTACTTGTGAAGCGGGTTTGGTAGCTCAAAGGATCCAGACTGCCTGGCTCTATACGCGGCGGCTATATCATTAACTGCCATCCTATATACCTAGGTCGCTGGATATGTTTCCAGGCTTAGGTAACTTGATGGTCACGCCTGGTTTGAAATCATAAATGGGATCTTCGATCTCGTCTGGATTACGTTGTGCGAACACCCACCACAGTCTCGGTGAACCGTAAAGGTCATATGCCAAAAGATCTGGTCTGTATGCGTATGTCCTCTCTATTGTGTAACTTTGATCGTCCTCCTCAGAAGTTATCGGTCTTGGTATGAATGTCTCTAGATTGATATTGTTCTGCGGTGTTGCGAAGTAAGGTGATGTTGATGAATACTTGGCCATTAGATAAATCCTACCTCGTTGCTACCCTTGCCGTTTAATTTTCCCTGTACGAAATCTTTCATTGAGAAGTTCTTGATAGACTCCCTGGAGTAGATAGGTGTCACTAGTACTGATATGTTTGACAGTGTTGGTGCCCATGTCTGCTCCTCTGTTTGGCTCAAGTCAAAGTGTACGTTTTGTGGACTGCTCTGGAAAGGCGTGGCCTCTTGCTTTGTTGATATGTAATCTATTCCCGATCTAAGTTCAACGTTGAAAGAGTTCAGCACCACTGGTATCTTCTGGAACATGTGGGCTCCGTATCCAGACAAATGAAGTATTGGTGGAGGATTGCCTTTCAGCTTATCGTTGTCTGCTCCAAAGAACATCTTGGTAGCTGTCCTCAGGAAGTTCACTGTTGCTACCCAGTGCTGTGCGTCCTGCTGATTCTGTACAGGGAACTCTCCGATTATGTTCAAGGAGTCCACTTGTGAATTCTGGTATGCCTGGAATGGGTAGTTGCTGTGTGTCTGTGCCAGTGCGTTGTAGTTTGCTGAATGCTGTATCACCATAGATGGTGTCAACGGCCAGAACATACCATTAATACCTGCCAACGGTGACATCAGTGGATTGTTCTGAAAGTCAAAAAAATCATTCAATGCCGCACCATTTGTTGGTACTGTCAGTTTCACACGCCAGTCTTGATTGTCAGCCCTGCCGCTCCAACGAGCAGTTGCCCGTTTTATGTGATTGTTGTTGGCAGAAATGCCAGAACCGAACAGCCTGCCCAGTGTCCTGTTGAATATGCCCGATCCCACATCCTTTACTATCTTACCAATTTGTTTTCCTGTTTGTCCGTATGCCATCTTAATGGTTGCTTTCCTTTGTAAATTTTTGTATA
>Ga0308010_1001274_pt1 | contig 14273 bp, 12 predicted proteins | sample Neamet129_FD_202368 | JGI IMG/M metagenome (GOLD analysis project Ga0308010, IMG submission 202368) | Marine microbial communities from water near the shore, Antarctic Ocean - #129 | ecosystem: Environmental > Aquatic > Marine > Unclassified | place: Southern Ocean | collected 2014-07-24 | reverse complement strand
TAATGCAGAGATAGCGAGGAACATTGCAATTAGCACGCTCATTATTTTTTTATCATTCATGTTTTTTCACTTCCTATTTTTGGTTTGTTTTTACATAGAGAACCCGCTGTTCTCTCTTTCCAATTGTACAGCCCACGTGATGGGATTCACAATTTGGGATATATACGATGCTGCGCACTGACTTCGAGTTGTTTTCAAGGCATTATTAAAGCGATTTAGACGGCACTCAAGCACTGTTGAGCGGGCGTGACACTGACTCGCAGTGTCTTGTTTATTCGCTTTATTATATTCCTTGATTATGTTCTCCAATTGCATCGTATTCCACGGGTCGATCATAGGGAACCCTTCGTTCCCTCTAACAATTGGAACAGCACGACCCTATATGAAGAGCGCGATGGGATGCCTCAATTCTAACTATTCTGCAATAATGATTGTGGTAGTAATGCTGAAGCATCCTGGCTGAGAACATACCGAGCAACTAAATCAGCGGTATTTGAATCACTAAAACTGTGAACTCTTTCGTAACCGTGTCCTTTTGCGGGGCTGAATATTTTCATTGGTTTTGCCATCCGAGAGATTGCTATTTTTGCAGCTCTAATTGCATTAGATCCTTGTATTAGGCCATTTTCTCCTTCGCTAATTCCCAGATTATAGACCATTCTACCTTGTTTTTCGCCGCCTTTTCCAGCGATTGCTAGCATCCCCAATACAATGAATTGGTCCCTAATCGCCGCATCCCACCGGTTGTAATCGCCATCAAACTTTTCTTCTAATCGCGAAAATAACTCTTTGTGAATGGAACTGAGATGCTCTTTAGAAGGTGAGTTAACAACTGGCCGGTCTAGCATTGTGCTTTTTGATTTCGGAATTATTTCATGGAATGGAGTCCATAGACACTCTTTGTCTAGCCAAAGAGATAGCCTTTCTGAAAAGTAAGGGTCGGCCCCTCTCCAATTCCAAACAGATCTCCGCAGTAATTCGGGAGCTATCGATTCAAACCCATCTGGGTCTTTTTCGGATAATGATTTGAAAGCTTCAATGTAGCTCTTTATCCGCTTCTTTTGCTCAGACTCTGAGGCCACCATACTCTTGGGGCTGGTTGATTGGTTATAACAAGACTTGTTCTTGTTGGTATTTTTTTGTATCATGCATTCATCTCCAGTCACTTTGACAATTGCCATATTGGGTCGCAGTTTGTCTTCTATGCTATAAGTTGGTAAAATTCAACCATTTATCAAGGATTGAGGTTAAAATCGCTTCATCATAGAATGATGTGGGCCGATTTTTTCAATTACATAGGGTGAGTCGATCATCTCCCAGTGCTGCGATTGATAGAATGAAAACGCCACCTCACGTGCCTGTAAGAAGCCCGTTTTAGCCGAAAAGTGTTGTATAGAGTTTGCTTCCAATGCAGAAAGTACGATTGAAGCGAGTCCTTGCCTCCTGCCCTGTTGCCTAGTTCCCATTTGTCTGATTTGGATTGAGGGCCGATTTTGTGAAGTTATTTGTTTTAGAGGGCCGAATGCTGGACAAAGACTCGCACCTGGGCCTGCGTGGTCAGCGGCACTACCATCACTCGAATCGTCGATAAGGTGGGCTCGGCCAACAGATAGGACAACGCCATCTCTTTCCACCCATGCATGTATTGCTTGGCTATCATCTATCAAGCGTTCACTGCCAATGGGAAAACCAAGAGGATGGCGTAATACATCATATCTACATTGAAAATAGGATTCTGGAATGTCTTCGCCCGGAAGACGTACTTTGACTTGGTAATTATTTGAGAGGTCCGGTTCTAAACCACTCTGCTGCCGTATATCGTCACCAACCGCCATCTTCGCTCGTTTTTGTTAATAGCAACATACATAAAATCTTGACCTTATATTGGTTATTGAAAATTAGTTGCAACGAAATAGCAATCTAATACAAAGACGCGTTGAAATAGGGCAGGCCAATCCGAATAGATGTTGCACGGTTGTCAGAGCGGTTATGAGCGGGGTTGCAGACCCTGAAACGGGAGTTCAAATCTCTCACCGTGCTCCATTTTACACCCTTATTGTTTCATTTTTAAAACCTGCTTTGGGTTAATGATGACTTGAATTATAGTATATTGCTTAATCTCCCCACAATGGTGGTGGTGGAGGAAGTAATGGTTGTTCGAGGAGCGGCAGTGGAGGCGGGGGTAATGATTGCACTTGAGGCGGTGGAGGCAATGTTTGCTCTTGAGGTGGCGGGGGCAATGGTAGATCGAGGAGAGACAGTGGTTGCGCTTGAGGTGGCGGTGCTATTGCCGGAGGTAGTGATCGAACCTCAGTTGGCGCTGGTGGCGGCGGGATAACTACTTCGGGTTCTACGATAATTGACTCTGTTTCTGCCTCAGCAACTGGCTCTTGCATCGACTCTATCCCAGGGATTGCAATTGGCTCTGGAGTGGATGCAATTACGAGTTGTGCCGCGGCTGCAACCTTAGCAAGTTCAAGCGCAGCTGCAGCTTCTTGCTCCGCTTTGATTTCAGCAGCCCTATTTTTCTCAATTTCTGCGGCCTTCAATTCAATACTTTCCCCATCTAATTGCCCACCACTAAGCAATTGTTGCATTTTTGAATCAATTTGAGCCATGCTAAAATTCGTTAACTCCCTGTTTGAATCCTGCCTGTATAGAAGCAAACGATGCCGCCCTGCGTTGGCTTCAAAGGATAATAATTCTGGATCAAATAATTGAGCCAATGAAAGTAAGACCCCTATTAGCAGCAACGGGGATTGTTGAGAATCTTTGAATAATGAAACAATTCCAAATGCAGTCATCAGCCACCACATGTATTTGCCATTATCAAGCCAATCATAGCGGTAATGAGTAAAACCGGTTAAGGATGCTTTCTGAATAATAAAATGATCTTCTGTAACTACATCTCCATTGTCTAATTTAGTATATACTAAACGAAGAACTTTACCTTGTTCAACAAGAGAAGTAGATTTAGTGCCCATTGCATTTTCACGCAAAACAAATTCTCTAGCATCTGATTCTGCTGTTAGGGCGCGTACACCGATCCCTGGAATTCGTGGGATCCTATCCTTGTACACTGTATACCCACCAGCCGCTGTTGCCAAAACAATGCTGGCGATAGCCATCCAAGCGCTATATCCTAGACTGGCATCACTCTCAGGTAATATCATTTTCCAAGCAACAACACCAACAAGAGTGAGTGCAGCACCTCCAAATGGATAGTACTGAGCATAGGGGAGTACGGTGCCGCGTGTACTCATAAACGTAGCAAGAAGAGTGGTTAGCATTACACAAATGCCCATTGTGATGAAAATCATTCCAGTAAATCCTGCTCTCGCCGTATCCCCTAAATCACCACACATTTCTTCTGTTTCAGATGAATTTGATCCCATGTCCGCGGCATTGGATGTACAATTATCATATACACCACCTAAATCATCGGTCTGTGTCGTGCAATTCCCATTGATACACACTGTAGATGAGAAATCATCAAGTCCAATTTCACTTTCAGTTTTTGTTGTAATTTCAGTCCCAAATAGCTCAATGGTTTCTGATTCCTCTTCAACAGCCCAATCATCTGACAAAACCCCAAACATTGCCAAAAGTATAGCAGCTACAACTAAGCCGGTGCTAACCCAAACAGTATGGCTAATGGCGTGTTTTACAGGCTCTGTGTGGTGGTGATTAATCGTTGCATCGCCAGTATGCAGACCGCCGCCAACAACACTAGGCTGCATTGTGGGTGGTTGAGGGTGGGCGGCGAGCGGGGCATCTTGTGGTTGCATTGGCTTCGCATCGTCCATATTATTTCCTCCACTGGCGGTTGAATAGTATTTTCTATATCCTTCAATTGATTTACATGAAAGAAAACAAGATATTAAACCTCCCTAATCTGAAATTATTCTATGGAGATAACGCGCGAGAATATCCAAATGACGCTATACATATTGGGTCCACTGGTATTGACATCATATGTCATTGGAATTTATCGAATGGATGATCCAAACCAATTGTGGGGCGGTATTCCTGAATCTTGGCGGCCATTTAATGTCGCATGTATGTTTATTGCAGCTGCTGGATTCCTGATAATGTGGTGGTGTTTCCTCTATCAGTGGGATGCTGCAGCCGTAGAAACAATTCAATGGCCTTGGACTAGCGGAAATGACGGCGGACATACTCGCTTGCTTATTGCTTTCTTATTGATCTTGATTCCTTCTTGTCTTTGGCTTGAATTAACCGCATTCCACGCACGTAGTGATTACTCTTGGACGAAATGGTTAGTGATTGGAAATCTATTACTCGTTTGTTTAGGAAATATACTTCTTGGAATGTTTGCTTTGAGTGCTCATCAAAATGGAGTTCAGCCTGGAACGATTTGGCCGATTGTCGGGGCAATGATGTTCGCAATACAAGTTATTATCAATGATGGAATCTTATGGAATTTGAAATATCCATGGTGATTTTATTCAATTTATAACCCTTGGTTGAAAACTATCGTATATATATTGTATCAATATAGCACTGTTATGGTGAAATCTAAATCCTTACCTAAAGTAGCAGTTTCTGCATGCCTATTGGGGCAAAATGTACGCTATAATGGCGGACATTGTAATTTTGCGCTTTTTGATCAATTAAATAATTATATTGAAAAGGTTTCTTTTTGCCCAGAAGTCGGTATTGGACTAGGCACTCCTAGGCCGACAATAAGATTGGTAAATAGCCCGGTTGGGATTCGCCTAATCGAGCCTAAATCTGGTGAAGACTATACTCAAAAAATGGCTGAGTGGGGTGAATTACAATCCGATACTTTGATCAATCAAAAAATTTCTGGAATCGTTTTCAAGAAGGGTTCACCTAGTTGTGGACTTGAGCGCGTTAAGGTTTATAGTGAAAAGGTCCATCCTCAAAAAGACGGAACTGGTCTTTTTTCAATGATATTCACTACCCTTTACCCACATATTCCTGCTATCGAAGAAGGACGCCTAAATGAACCGGTTCAGGCTGAAAACTTTTTTGCTCGTGTTGCAATGATGGACCTGTGGTGGGAATATGAGGAAAGCGGTTGGACTAGATTTAGTTTACAGAAATTTCATGGTGAACACAAACTGCTATTGCAAAGCCGCTCGCCTAATGCACCTCGTATACTTGGAAAGATGTTGGCAGTAAACCATGAAAATAAGTCAATTGATGAATTGGCATTGGAGTATATTACTGCGGCTCAAGAATACATGGGGCATAATGTTGAGAAGAGATATGTTGCTGCAGCTTTAAGGCGGGCTGTTGGGCGATTACCAAAGGATTTACCGAAATCTCAGAGAGCTAATCTACACATATGGATTGATTATTATTTGAAAGGTTTAGTTCCGCGAATCGCTTCAATGGCATTGATTCAGCAAGCATATGAGATGACTGGGTCGGAAAGCCTCCCTTGGAAACGTCTATTTGAACCATTCAATATGGTAAGTGGAGTAATGGCAAAGGTTTGAGGAATTGTTATGAATCTGAGTGTATTTGATCGGACTGTTCGAATGTTTGCTGGCTTGGGCCTAGTCACATTTGATTACTTTTCAAACGCTAATTGGGAAATCGCATTTTTGGTTTTAGGGACATGGAGCGTCTTCACCTCAACATTTGGCTACTGTCCGTTTTATCGGATATTGGGGTGGAATACTTGCCCCACTGCTATTCCGACTGAGTGAAAATGCCAGTAGCGGCCTGTAATTATTGCAGGATAGCCCTGCTCTAGTTACTCTTTTCAAGATATTTTGGTACGGTTCTCAGTTCTTCGTCCTCTTCCTCTTTTTTCGTTTTCTTGATGTAATATAGTTGGAATGTAAATGAACTTATGAATATTCCAAGGACGCCGATTTGTATTATTAAACCACCCAAGTTGACCTCGGATGGTGTTTGCCCGAGAAGCATTAAGAAGCCGTATATCGCCATTAGCGAACCCAATGCTGCAGACCCAAAAACATAGACATTCTTTCTCAAAAAACGATTCATAAAATATGAAAGAAGGAATAATCCTCCACCTAGTAATTCTAATTCTAAATCATATCCATTGCTTTCTAATACGGCCATTAACCCAAACATCACATAGAGTGAAATCGAGATTGTCACTGCAACCGATACTAAACCTATGAGTAATATTGACAATATCCCACAACCAATTGTCGCAATCAGTGTGAAATTACCAGCGGATATCCCCACCATATCTCCTAATTGACCATATAGCATTGAACTGGACAAAAACCCTATTGAGCTACCGATAAAGAATGAAAAAACTTTGATGTATTTTGAACCGAATAATAGCAAAAAAATGGCGATAGGGATTAGTAATCCCCCTGCGACGGGACTGGCCCAACCGTCAATTTGTTGCCAGAACTCGCCTACTATACCCATTTGACCAATCTGCAACGGGCAGCCGGGACTTGTTGTAGATTTTGGATAGATATGCTAGATATCTCGTTATTTGCAATTATGTTATTGGTAATTCGCACTTTCGGCGATTACAGTGGGTTAGAATTTAAACAACTCTTCAAAAGTCAATGTGCTAAATTGCTGCTATGGCGACTAATCTACAGGCAATCAGTTTTGTCATAATTTTACTACTTATTGCCCCTGGCTGTATTAATTCTCAAGAGATGGGTGCTACTGAGGAGGGAATTGTACAAGCGGTTGAACTACCTGAGAAATTAAACTTGGTAGCAGATACTGCTGGTCGAGACATAGATAGAGGCCAGCAGATGGATTTACTGGGTGATGCTAATGGAGAAAGGACTCTGATTCTATGGGTCGCTGCTGGTTGCTCGGGTTGCCATGATTGGACCGGAATGATTGCCGACTCAATGCGAGAAGGAAACATCTCCAATGATACTAGAATAGTCAGTATTCACAGATATCCTTCTTTTGAATCAAGAGATCAGGTAATTGAGGTATATGCGTCTGAAAACAGTTCGACACAATCACTGTGGCCAGTTTTGATTCCAGATGAAGGTCAATCTGCAATAGATATGGATACTGGACAAAATACAGATTATAGTTACAGTGATGCTTTTGGTAGCCCCGTAACTCCATCGTTTACTTTGATTGATGGAGATGGTAAAACATTGTGGAAAAGTAAAGTGTACTGGGCTAACCAGACTTTGCTGACTGAAGCAATAGGCCTCTTAGACTCGTAAACGGATAAGTTGTTTAGTACAATTTCTTGTGATATCTCACATCTTCCATTTTACAGAACAACCGATTGAATCTGTTTCAACTACATCTGGTGCTTGACCTGCTAACATTGCTTTGATAGCATCAGATAGCTCAGATGTTGTGACTTCTGTAGGGTTGCGAGGGGAATCGTCCATTCTTCCTTGATAGACTAGTTCGAGTTGTGAATTAAATAAGAAAAACTCAGGTGTGCGCTTGGCCCCATAATGTTGTGCCACCTGTTGTGTTTCATCATACAGATATGAGTATGGTAATCCCTTATTCGCCCTTTTGACCATGCTTGCAAAGGAGTCGTCTGGGTAATTATTTGCATCATTAGAATTGATTCCAACATAACCGATTCCTACACTAGAACAATATTCAGCCATAGCATCCATTCTTGAAAAACTAGCAACGACATATGGGCAATGATTGCATTCAAAAACAACTACAATACCATTCTCCCTTTTGGCTTGCTCAAGAGAAACCATTTCTCCCCCATGCTTTGGATTTGCATTTTTAAGATTGAAACTCGGCGCTATATCGGATATGCTTAGGCTCATAACAGTCCCAGATAGGGCCTTGTTCAAATCACTTCGCTTCAAACGCTATCAGTTGGAAGCGGTCATTTGGGCGATTTCACATTCGTCTAAACGAGTACGTGCGACTTGACAATCTGCATCGATTGCAAGTACGCTCTTCCACGCTGCACTGGCCTGGTCGAGGCGTTGTGCTTCATGATGTAATGCTGCGATATGTAGCCGTGCGTCCAGGTGCTGAGAATCGGAACGAACTGCCGCTTCGAAGTCTGATAACGCTGCTTCTTCTCGGCCCCAGTCAAGGTATAGGAGACCGCGTTGATGCCAAGCGGGTGCGTGGTTAGGAACTAATCTAAGCGCCTCATTCAACGGCGCTTCTGCTCTTTCTGGCCTCTTCAATGCCATATGACATGATGCGAGTTGTGTAAGTGCATGATGGTGATGAGGTGCATTTTCTAGAACGATTTTGAGATCATCTCTTGCCGGCTCCCACTCTCCAAGCATCATGGAAGATTCTGCTCTTCGCAATCGTGCTAAAATCAAACTTGGTGCCAAATCTAAGAGTATTTCTGAGTCATCCAATGCCTTCTTTGCCTCATCCATTGCCATCAAAACACTACATCGATTTAGACGTGCACGAATGTGTCCAGCATCATATTTCAGGGATTCTGTATAATGTGTTAGGGCTTGCTCTAGGTGGCCACCGCGGGCTGCGATATTCCCTCTTACATAGGAGATTGTTGCATTCTCTCCGTGTATGTCGGCAGCGTCAATAAAGGTGCTAGCGGCTGAAATATCACCATTGTCAAGAGATAACAGGGCTGACTCAATTGCTGCAGAAGGGTCTGATTGTGGCAATAGCCTTCGAGCTCTATCAAGAGATTCTGCTGCTTGGTCAAGGTTTTTCAATAAACGATTGCTTCTAGCGAGTCCAAGCCAAGCGACTCCTGATTCTCTATCCAATTTGAGTGCTTCATCGAATGCAACAAAGGCCTCGGCTAACAAAGTTGCATCTGTTTGCCCAGTACCATCACGTGCTCGGTCTGCATTGGCCAAATGTAGGCGACCTTCGGCAACATGTAGGAGTGTGTGGTCAATACCAGCAGGGGTTTCATCAAGCAACTTTTGTGCCTCCAGTAAGTCACCCTCTAGCAATTTCCTTGAGACCATAGTTGCTCTTAGCTCTCCGTTTTGAGGGTTGTTTGCTAGTGCCTTCTGTAGTGAGTTTTCTGCATCTGAAGGTGAACCGCTTGCGATTAGTAAGTCTACTTTAAGCAGCAGTAATTCTACTCCACCACAGTCTAGTGCTACTGCATGTGTTGCGGCTTTCAATGCCTCTTTGAGTTTGTTTTGCTTAGGTGCTAGTAGAATTGCCATCAATGCCCATGCCTCACCATGTTGTCTATCCAATTCTAAACAACGGTCGACCGAGGTTAGAGCCTTGCCCATCTCCTCGTCTTGATAGAGTAATTTAGCATGACTATACCAGTCGTTAGCGATGCTTGGATCTTCTGCGAGTGCGTTTTCAATCGCTTCCAATGCTTCACTACGAGCGCCCGCTCTAGCGCGTAATCCTGACAATAGTGAACGGTCTGCTGCTGTATCGAGTCCGAGTGCTTCTAAGCGACGAACATCTCTTTCCGCTTCTTCATCACCTAGACTCGCTAACAGATGTGCGTGTGCACGAAGTAATTCTGGGTCGTCTGGAGTGATGCTCATTCTAGCCTCTAGCCAATGACGACGCAATACAGGGTCGCTCTTGATTATAGCAATCTTTTCCAACCCTTCTAGTAAATTGGTATTGCCTGGAGATGCTTGATATGCCAGGCCAAATGCTGATTCAGCCCATTCGTATCTGCGCAGAGACATAGTCACATGGCCTAACTTATGTGCTGAAAGGGAACTCATTCCCAATTGCTCTAGTGTTACATTGTTGCTGATAAATAGGTCGAGAAGACGAATTACTAGGGCCTCGCTTGTAGAATTAAGGACGCCTTCGGAACCGACTGAAGTCTCGCTACTCACCGTTGATACAAGAGTTTCAATGCAGTGCAAGGAATCTCTAATCGCAGAGTCAATGTCTTCTTGATTAGCAAATTCTCCAAGGTTTTCCAAACGAGTGATTGTGGCGTGGGAAAGAATTGCACCATCCAATTCTGGGTTGGTTGCTCTCAAAGCGTCGATTAATCCCAACACCCCTGCAACGGAATTTTGTAATACGCCGATTTCGTTGTTGAGATGAGAATAATTTGCGGCTTGAGATTGTTGCAACATGATCCCTGTCTCATTGATTAAAATGAATTTGTCATCGGCTCTCTTCAGCCAATATCCAAGTCCAGTTCCTACACCAATACAAGTGAGGCTGAAAAGTACTGTTAAGGGTTCCATTACCGCCCACCTTTCCTTTATGCCTTTATGGTCTGCGGCTGAAAAGTGGTTCTAGAAGGTGTTTTCCACACCTTCTAAATTTTACCACCCCCCTAAAGGGGGCAGTAAAAAATAAGGTCCTTTTCTGATAAAATTAAAAGATGATGGCAATCTCTTAAACCGGTCAAAAAAAGCAACAATTTACCGCCAACATTGCTCACATTCAAAGGCTGTGGCTGTTCTTAGCAAGGTTAGGTGAGCCCGTGAGTACTGATTCTGATGACGATTCTGACATCCCTTGGTATTACTCAAGATTGGAATCGTGGGGCGAATCTGGGTTAATTATTGACGCTTTGGAAGATTTTCTTTCAAAGGATTCTGCAACATCTAGTGAACGATTGCAAAGGGCAGAATATTTAGTTGATCTAAGTGTCAATTTACGACACAGGCTAACCTCTATTATTGAAAGCTGGGATGATGTGGATATTACTTTGGCTTTGGCCTGGAAAAATGATTTGAAAAATCCGATGGTCGCAGACCAAATATTGGTTGAATATCAAAATTGGGCCAAAGAAAACCGGCCATGGGAATTGGAACTTGAAGCCGGAGCGCTACAATGGGCCACTAATGGAATGGGCGATGCTCGCAAGGAATTGCTGAAACGATTTGACTCATTGGATTCTTCAAATCGGTCTGCCACAATAGTGGTTGTACCCTACTTAGCCAATCCCGATAACTTGGAACTCATCAAGATGGAATTGACTGAAATTGAGCGAATCGAGGAAAAGCAAAACCAATTGATAACCGACTCGATGAAGCATATGTTGGAAGCCGGCTACGATGTCGTATATATTTCTGAATTAAATCTAAAAGATGCCCTTGATGAAATCGATAAATGGTATTTATTGCATGATGAACACGAACAATTACGTTTGTTAATAATAAGGGAAATTACGCCATTTGATAATAGTTTAGCCGACCACCATGAGGCTAGAAGAATCGTATTGATCAAAGAGGGCTTGTCGGCTGATATTCAAAACCTTAGCAGCCAAATCGTCGCTATTACTGATAATCTACACCAAAGGCTGCAACTCCTCAATGACCAGTTGAAGAGTTGGAGGGGGATTGGAATAATATTGCCAAGTGAAGAAGATGCTACTGCGGAAGAATTATTAGAATGGGAGTCCAATCTTCCAGAGATAAATAGCATGATAAATATCCATCTAAACGCTATGCAAAATTGGCAACAAATCGTATCTAGATGGCCTGAGAGAGAGCATGAGGGTGAAGCATTAGTAGGGAATATTGAACACACTCAAGATTTTATCGATATTGTTGAGTCTTTACAACATGATTGGAGACAAATTGAACTTGATGGTTTGGAATTGGTTGGCAAATATGAGGATGTAGGTTTGGTGATGGATGATTGGAGGCGACGTGTAGTCGATGAACCGCTTGATTCACTTCAACTACTAAAGGCGGAATGCCCTAAATTGGATGTTAGATTACAATTAATTGATGATTTAAACAGTTTAGATTCCTCGTTTGATGGATCTGCTGAAGTCAATAAACGAATTGCGATTCTAAGAGAAATTGATGCTGAGGATGAACTATTGGCCAATATGGAACTATTCATTGACAAACAAGCAAGGCGAGGAGCGAGGCATTTGAGAATGCTAGAACGCGACTGGCTAGATTTGTTGGGTCAGGGCAAGGCGGATGAAAAAATATCCACTTCCACATTGAACATTCGTGCATTTGAGGAATTGATAGCATCTACTCGCCGCTTTGGTAAATCGGCTTCTGCTTCACCTACTGCCGGCGATATAATCGCCGGTGAAACGATGAAAAGATTAGCAGCAAAGACTGATCAAGAATTGGCTGAATTAGAATATCGTGGTTGGAATGTTGCTCATTTGCGGGCTGAGGTTAATATTAATCTCGTCGCTACTGCAAGAAAAATTTCCAATATGCGAACAAAAATACCACAACACCCATCTTTGTGCCGCCGTCTCAAAGCCCTACCATGGCAGAATGATATCGCGTTAGCACTCGATACTGAACTAGAACTACGCAAGCCAGATACAATTGAGAACCTTCACAATACAATCCCTCAGCTCCTAAGACATTTGGCTTCGCGTTCGGTTGAAGACCCTGATTTTACTTTCACTTCATGGAGCCCATCCCCTATGCGTCAGACTTTGGTGCCACTGGTGAGCAAGGATGGCAAAGAAGTTTTGTTACCACGCGATGGCCTGCCTGATGTTCATGAAGCTATTTTAGAGGCTATGGAGGCGGAAACTATCGCGCAACAAAAAATTATTACTCCTATTATCAAAGATAAAATTGTTGGGAAACCTGCTGTTGAAGAAAAAGTCAAAGTTGAAAATCAAGGTAACGAAAATCCAAATGCTGCAAACGAGGAGGGGGTGGGTAATGCTCTTGCTGCACTGTCAACACTTCTAGCTAATCTCGGGCTCAAAGAAGATGCCGAACTTGTACAGAAAGAAGGTTCTGAGGCATTGAATACTGTTCGTAGGAATTTAGCAAGTCATGTTGGCATTGAGCCTCGCGACATGCGTGTTGATAGAGTATTGAGACTTGCGATTAGGCTAATTCCTAGGCATGAAGAAGGGGATGATGCTCGTGCTGAACTACTTAGCCAATTATCCAGTGCGGTTGCTGAGATGGGTAAATGGTCGCGTTTACGACTTGAGGCAAGACATTCCGGTGCCAGTGGTCATTTCCTTAATGATGCGATTACACTCGGCATTGCTCTCAAAAGAATCCCAGGTCCCGGAATAAGCCTGCCATTGATGGCTGACCAATTAGAACTTCCACATCCTACTAAATTAGTAGAGTTGCAAAATGGTGTAAACCATGTAGTCGACAGCATTCGATTACCGCCTGTTGGCGGAGTTAGAATCTGATTCAGGCTTCAGCGGTGATCTTCTGATAACCAAGATTTGACATCTTCACGTGCTGCAAATCCTTTTCCAGCCTTTGTTCCGATAACTGTTGGAATTGCTGCTTCGCTTGCAATTTCCAAAGTTCTGTCGCTAACTGGGCCGTTGATGACCATTGCAATTGCTCCGTCCGCTTCGTTTGCTTTCTTTGCGAGAGTGGATGCGCCTACTGGTTCAGATACCGTTCCATCGACCATGATAAATACAGCCTTTTTAGGTTCAAGATTGTCTAGGTGGTCAAAGAACTCTTGTACTTCTGCTGGGGCTTCTTCTACTACGTATTCCTCAGGCATATCCTCTGTCCAATTCTTATCTACAGTAGCATTACCGCTATCACTTTCTTGCTTCTTCTTCAGCATATGTGAGAATTTTGTTGCTTCAACTTTCATTGAAAGACATTTTGTTACTGTCTTTTGTGGCAGTAGTTCCCATTCTTGTCCAACAGGTGCTTGTGCAACGAAATCTACTTGCAGAGTTTCAATCAGTTGTGAAAACAACATCTCGCCACCTCTGTCACCATCGATTGCTAGAATTACTGTTTCCTTGCTATTTGCTAGGTCGATTAATTCTTGCTTCATGTCACCAGCGCCATCAGCACTGATTGCATTCTTTACGCCACAGTTCAATAGGTTACGAACATCATTTCTTCCTTCAACGATAATTAGTGAAGTAGAAGATTCAACGTTTGGTCCACTGGTTAATCCATGGAAAGATGTTGCAGTACCGGTTGTTAAGACCGAGCGTACTTCTTCGATTACTGTCTTTGATGCAGCTTCACCGGAATTAACTAGGCCAAGGAGTAGTTCCTTAGCACGGTCAACAACAGCGGTTCGCTTGGTTGCTCTTACATCTTGGATGTCGATTACTTTGATCACTGCTGCACATGGACCAATTCTGTCAATTGTTTCCAATGCGGACGCAATAATTGAAGTTTCAACATTATCCATACTGCTTGGCACTGAAATTACTCCGTGCACTTTACCGCCCTTGGATTCAATTTCAACATCGACGTGGCCGATGCGTGCTGTTCTTTGCAACTTGCGTATTTCTAGTTCGTCACCGAGCAAACCTTCGGTTTGCCCCATGATGGCCCCGATTATGTCCTTTCTTTGGACGGAACCGTTGACCTTAATGTCAGCGCGAATTAAATATTTCATCGCCTTTTGCTTCTGATGGTGACCGGAGTCACGATTATTTCTTT
>Ga0308010_1001267_pt1 | contig 14314 bp, 14 predicted proteins | sample Neamet129_FD_202368 | JGI IMG/M metagenome (GOLD analysis project Ga0308010, IMG submission 202368) | Marine microbial communities from water near the shore, Antarctic Ocean - #129 | ecosystem: Environmental > Aquatic > Marine > Unclassified | place: Southern Ocean | collected 2014-07-24 | reverse complement strand
ATTTAGTATATTTGTGTTTCTTGTGCGCCTTCTTAATTTGGTCGCTATCTAGTGATACATACGCCATAGTGTAGTATTTAACGCTGTTAGGATGTTTGGAAAAGTATTACTTTGCTTTTTTGTCGGCAACAGCTTTTTTCATTGGCTCTTTTTTGTCACCGTCTTTATCCATGTCTAAGAAGTCAGGTTTTGCTTTTTTTGCCGCTTCTTGGTACTGTGATTTGAAGCCTTCATACTGTGCTTTTAAGCTGTCAGCTAGATTCAATTCAGTGATAGTATCTTCTTTCACTGCCAACGGATTATCGCCTGGGTATTCTTTTCTCACTTGTTGTTTTTGTGAGTTAAGTCCACCTGAATGGAAGTTTACTAGTGTGTCTGTGTCTTGATACTTTGGTTCTTCTTTCTCATCGCCCATTGAATTCGCAAAAGTTTCTTCTGCTTTTTCTCCACCATCTGCTTGAGCAATCATGTCTCTCATGCCACCCATTTCCTGTGAACCCGTAGCGTCGTCATCACTGTCTCCGCAACTGTGTCCTGGCTCACCGTGTGCTGGCATTTCACCTGCTTCTGGTTCCTGGCTTATCATAGCTTGATCAACTGGTTGTACACCTGCTAGTTTTAGAAGTTGCATCATCATGCCTGCTTCTTGTGGTGTATCTACTGAAATTTGTACTGCTTCTTTTACAGTTTCTTTTTTGTCTTCTTTGCCTGCTTTTTTATCTTGGTATGCTTTTAAGCCTGCTGGTATTTTACCTTCTGTTTTTTCTGTAGTCATATCTCTTGTGCTCTCCCCTTCAAAGTCGCTATCTCTTAATGTGTGTTCTTCGTCGCCGACTTTAAACTTGTCGCCTTGTTTCATGCCTGCCGCTTTGGCCTGTGTTACTGCCTGGGCAAATGCATTGCCTTCTAGTGCTTCTGGCTCCTGTGCTGGAACTTCTGATTGCATGTCCATGTCGCCTTTTGCTTGACCGTTGTCATCAAATTTTTCATCAACCATCTTCATTGCAGTTTCGATCTCGTAAGAGTCTGGGAAAGCCGCTTTTTCTTTTTCAGCCGCCATTGCTCTTAACACATCTTGTTTTGGCATTTTCAAGTTGCCATCTTCGTCTGCATATTGACCTATAACTTCTTCAGCACCAATGTGTACATCTGACATTCCACCTTCTTTAGTTTGTACTAAATTGTCTTGTACTTGTGTAGGATTAGTTCTTGAAACATTGTCCACTGCATCTGCCACTAGCTCTGGTCTAGTCTGTGCAATTTCTTCTAATTTTTTTAATACGTCGATCATTTCCATAACTTATTTCCTTATTGTTTAAAACCTTGTAGTGTTGTTGGATGCGGATTTCCTTTTACTGGTCCTGGTCCTGTGTGTATTGGTGAACCTGTTTTTGTGTCTACTTCTGTTGGCACTTGTTTTTGTGTTTTGTTGTCTGCACCTTTTTCTATTTCTCCTAGATTTCTATCTCTAGTTTTAAGTAATTCTCTCATTAAACTCATGTTATACTTGTCACCAAAATATTCTTCTGATTTAACTGCCGGGGCATCTTTCATCTCGATGTCCATTAATTTGTTTGCATATTCTGACTTACCTACTTGAGCCATTTGGTCTTGATATTCTTCTGTAGGCTCGCCCGGTTTTCTAACAACGATCATTGACACATTTATGTTCATGTAGTCTGCTAGATATTCTCTTAATTCGTTTACTGCACATGGATAGTTTGTTGTCACATCAAAAATTGTAACTTCCTCGTTAGACAACATAGGAAAGTCCAAAGGCATTGATTGTATTGGAGTCTTCTTGCCAGCTGAAAGTTTAGCTAATTCAAATTTTTGTAGTGCAGTTTCCATACGTGTTGCAAATGCTTTGTCTAATGCACCTGCTACCTTAACTTTGTAATCGTATGACTGTGCCGCTTCTGTAAGATACTGTGTGAATGTGCTCATATGCAATATTTAGTCTTTTTTTAATAACTTCTTCATTAATTCATTACGATCAGATATAACAAATCCATCGCTTTCTTCCATGGTAGAACCGCCATCTTTATCGTCTTTATCCAGCTTTAATTTTTTAAGTTGCAATTCAACCATTTTCAGCTTTTTATCTATTTTAGAGCTCTTTGCATCAATGGCATTCTTTAAGAAGTTACTTGCGACTTCAAATATACGTCCTGAATAACGTGAATCCACGTTCATGCCCAGGTCCATTAAGTTCTTGTAGCTCTCTTCTGCTTCTACTGCCAGCTTGTCCATCTCCAGATCAGACATATCTCCCAGTCCCTTTACCTGTGGCAGTGATGCCGCGATCTTGTCAAACTCCGCATAACTCTTCTCTAAATTTTTCTGTGTTTTTGGATCTAGATTTTTAGGTGCTGTACCGCCATTAGAAGTCTCTTTTAACTTCTGCTCCTTCTCTTTTTTATCTACCTCTTTGAATGCATCTTTGACATTTGGTAAATTAAGTATGTCTTCTAATTTCTTTGTCATTGTTTTACTTACTTACGTTTACCGTTGTGGAATAAGTCTTCTTCTGATACTACCCTGAATTTCAACCTGTTCTGTTTGGCGTATGCAGTCGCGGCCTCCCACTTGGCATGATTGATAATTACCTGTTTTTTCTTGGCCATACTTTTACCAGCGGCTTCCATTGTTGTCTGAGAGGCAGGTTTTACTTCAACCATCTCGGCATGTTTCTTGCTGTTCTTATCATTGTACACAATAAAGAAATCCGGTACGTAGATAGTGTGCTTACCCGTGAACGGATGCCTGTAAGGAATCTTTATGCTCTCGCTGGCCCACTTGTACACGTTAGGATGTTCATCACACAATCTCATGAAAGCGTGTTCCCAACTTGACCTATAGGTAGGAGTTTTTAATCCAACATATTTCTCGGTATTCTTAGGATAGAATTTTCCTCTGGCGAATCTTGGTAGCATTAGTCTATGATGTTTCTAGATACTGTCTCTTTTGTGGTCAATGCTTGTCTAACACCTAGTCTGCTTGACTTGTATCTGTTGGCATTTAATATTATTGTGATTATCTCGGATAGTTGTACCTCATTGGCCTGTCCTAGTTTGTCCAGTAGTTCCTGTGGATTAATGTTGTCTATCTTTGCCTGCGAAAGTATTACATATGCAGTTGACTCTGCAGAGCTTCTCTTGAATCCACGTTTAACAAAGAACCCAATAGCGGCATCATATTCGCCTACATTAAATTGATATTCTGTTTGATACTGTGTGGTTGTTAATTTTTCTATAGTGGTATCTAGATTATCTTTTTCTTTAGGTGGTAAGTTGGTATAAAATTCTGTCATTATAGTGCCGCTTTCTCTGTTGCAACTGCAACATCTTGTGTTGTTCTGTTTATTTTTAAATATCCTTCTGTTACGAGTTTTCTTACATCTGTGAATACCTTACTAGTGTATACATTCTTAACGCTATCAATACTAGCTTCGTATTCTATATCGGATTCAGCAACAGTAAGTCCTTTTCTACTTCCTATGTCCTTGTAGTATATTCCTGAGGCAACCTGATCACGTGCTTCTGTGTTGTTTGTTACAAGATTGTAAGATTCGTCGGCACCTAGATAATTTACTGTGTCCTGTGTGGGATTGGTGATCACTGTATTACTGCCTGACGTTCCTTTAGCTGTGGCAATAGTAGTACCTAAAGCAAGAACAGACCCAACAGCGAATGCCGCCACAGGATTTGTAATTGTTCCGGCCTGTTTGCCAAAATCTTTTACAACATCTTTGGCCACTCCCTTGAGTTCTTCTTTTACTCCACTCTTCTTAATTTTTTTAGCATTGTTGTATGTGTTTGAAGCACCTAATATTGCACCCAGGATGTTTCCTGATTGTACGTTTCTAATAACGGATCCAATTCCATCAACGACACCGCCCGGTCCAAAAATACTATTTGTTCCGCCACCTAACACTGTTAATGGTGAAGGTTCATTGTCATAGTGTAGTGTTGCAAACCCTGGTATGCCGTCACCTCTCTGACCACCTTGACGTCTGATTATTCCTGAACTGTACCGCACTGTTTCGTACAGTACCTGCATCTGATTCTGTAATACTCCCGCACCGTCTGCCTGGTCCATGTTATCATGACTGAAAGAACCTATCACAGGGTTCACTAGTCTGAATGATGTGAATCTCTGATTATGCAATACGTAAATTCTTATGTTTCTTATGAAGGGTTTCTTACGTTGCTTGGGAGTGTCTAGACCCCACTTGGTGTATGTTCTTTCAGCATCGTAGTAATCGTCCTTGCTAGTTTCTTGTATAGTATCGGTCAGTTGTACAGCATCAGCAACTTCATACTCGTAATATTTTTTCCAAAATGCATTTACTGTATTGGCATGATCATCATGGAACGTTATGTTTATTGGTTCGTACACTACTCTTGTGTTGGTATACATTTTTTTATTGTACTGAACTTTCTCTTCGTAGTTCATATTATATTTGGGGAGATCCACTGCCTTGACTAGCATGTTTAACTCTTGTCTTTCAGCTTCTGTGAAAGAATTCATGCTGATGCTATCGTCTAGATCAAAAACAACATGATAAAGGAATTTGTGTTTTGGTGCCAGCTTGTGATGATCGTCAATGTACAGTCTAGAGGCATGTTGGTAATCCTTCATTCCCGGAAGACCGTCTTGTATACCTTTTAAGAAGTTATTAATACTTGGCATACTGTTATTTATAGTCACAAAAAAAGCGCCTATAAAGACGCTTTCAATGTATTAAATGCTAAGTCTAATTTTGTATTATTGTCCACCACCTGTTGAAAGTGTACCAATTGTTCTAGCTACTGCTGTTCCAATTCCTGTACCTGTAGGTGTCTGTATCGCATTGTCGTATCTTATCGATAATGTGATTGTTGCTGGTTCTGATGTTGCATAGTTAAGTGTGTTGTAGTCAACATTCTCAACATAAGCACCGTAAAGTTCCCATGTTTCTAGAATGTTCGGAGCACTTGCTCCATTACCACCGTCTAGCATTTCAATTCTACCTGTGAATTTATAATCAATACCTGATGCCGCACTTGACTGTTCAAAGAAATCAAACTGTTTCTGGATCTGTTCTCCAACTAGTTTGCTTACTGAATTGTTAACGTCATCTCTTAAATTAATTGTGATCGGTTCCCAAGTATGTTTACCTGCAACATAAACTTTAGAGTTGTAAACATCTAATGTTATGTTGTCAAAAGTCAAGCTGGGTCTTGTTATGTCCATTACTTGTTTTGTTAGTTCTGATCTTGGTGTTGATACTCCAAAATTTTCCAGGACTGCTCTAAAACGATACTGAAGTTTTGGCATCAACAAACCTTGTGATGCTGAGCTTTGATCGTTTGCTAAAGGTACTGTAAATTTTGATAATGTTGATATTGCCATATATTCTCCTTTTTATCGAAAATTAGTTGCCTAATTTTGCAATTTCTCCTGTGTTTTTGATTCTCAACGGTATGTAAATAAATTCAACTGACTTGATCGGCTCAATTGCTATGTCTACGTACAGTTCATTTCTGTCTATCCTAGTTGGCGTGTTGTTTGATTCATCACAAACTACCAAGAAGTCAAATAAACCTCTCTGACCAACTAGTTCTAACAAGAATGATTCGATCGCTCCTCTGATCTCGTTTCTTGTCAACCCATCATTTGGTTCAAAGATAAACGGTTTTGCGATTGAATCTAACTGTGTTCTCAAGTAGACTGCCAATCTCGCAACGTTTATTCTATCTAATGATGAACTTGCTGATGTTTTAGTCAAGTTACCAAAGTTAACAATCCCTGCTCCTGCAAAGAATGTAATTGGGTTAATCTTAACTTCATGCATTGAATCTCTCACCGACTCCGTTACAGATATTGTTTGGAACTCTCCAGACGCTGTGTCAATGTAACCAACTGCTGTTGCATTGTCAATGATTCCACGTCTAGTTCCTGATGGTGCGAACCATGGGAAAGCAACGCTATCATTGGTAGCCAGTGTTCTCATCATCATGTGTGATGCTGGAACTACAATTGACTTGCCTGTGTTGTCTGTTGTTAGTCCTGATGGGTAAAATAAGCCTAGATATTCACTCGCACTTACTAATCCGTCTTCGCCATTGTCTAACGCTACTGCTGTGTTGTTAGCCCAGTCCTGGATTTTAGTTGCTGTGCCTTCCAATCTTAGTGGTGTGTCACCAACAACAAATGCTGTGTTGTTTTTATCAGTGTTTAGGTTAATCATGTTTTGGATCAACTCAGGATAACCAGGTACAGCGATTACATTGTAACCTCTTTGGTCTTCTCTAATTGCTTGGTTAGTATCGATCTCTGATTTCAATTGTGCTACAACTACTGTTCTCTGTGCTTTCCTTCCGAAAGATCCAGAACCATCTGCGTTGTTGCTTGATTTAGTAACCCATCTGTCTGGGTAGTAAGTTGAAACAGATTCGTTGCTGAATCTGATGTTACCCAATCCACTTGATCCAGAACCTGGATATGCAGTTGTTGTGATGTAACTGTTTTTGTATTCCTTAACATTGTAACCAGAACGTCTAGTGTTGTAAAGTAATATTCCATTTGGAAATAAAGATGGATTTGGAGCATCAGGGTCTAGGAAGTCATTGCTTAACAAGTTTTTAATTGTTGAAGCCACGCCTGCCGCTGTTGATGTTCCTGCTACTTTATCAGTTGATGTGTGCCATCTCGCATCTGCGAAAACTACACCGTCTTCTGTTGTTTGGTCAGCTTTGTCAACTAGCACCCATGCCGCACCAGTTGTTGTAACTGCTACTTGGTTGGCTGTGTTAGTTGAACTCAACGTTGCCGCTGTGTTGTATTTGTAAAGTTTTGGATAGTTTTCTAAGTCGCTTGTATCAATCCATAAGTCATTGCTTACAAGTGCAGTAGCATCTGATTGCGTAGTCGGTGCTGTTGCAGAAAACTGTGGACCATTTGGATCAGTTGTAGTGTAAACAGTTGCGTAACCTTTCCAAGTTGTTCCGTTGTGTACCATGATGTCTGCATCTAAAGTAGTACTGTACCATAATGTACCATCTGCTGGCTCATTAGTTGGTGAACTAGTTGAAGCTGTGTAACTTAATCTCTTCCAGTTTGTAGCAATAATTTCGCTACCAGTAGTTGAGTCTTCTGAATCACCTGTTGGTGCAATGTACAAGTTGTCAAGTAGTGTTGGACTTCCTGCTGTGAAAGTTCCATATGCATGTGCTGTTGATGTACTGAAGCCAGCATCTGCAAGTGGAGTTCCTGATAGATCGTTTAATCTAATCTCACCACCTAGTGTATGTTCTAGTACAACCTCGCCTGTTGTTAATTTACTAGCTTTGATGTTGATCAATTCCGTAGTTGATGTCGCCAACGCTGAAGCATTAACTTTTGCATTCACTGCCGTAACAAAAGCATTAGCATCTGTTCCAGCTAGTGTAACAGTGATAGCTGAACTTAAACTTGTATCATTTTTTCTTGACTCTTTGATAGTGAAAGTTTCGTTTGCTGTGAAAGTCGGTGTTAGTAATAGACTTGTTATTTTAGTTGTACCACCTTCGTATCTGAATAGTTGGAAATCACCAACGTTTGGTGTAGAGTCTGCCTGTCCATCTATTGATTGTTCAGTGATGTTGAATTGTGTGTATAGAGATCCAACTGATAATGCTGTTCCACCGTTCGCCGCATCCAAGTTGAAGATCGCTGTGTGGTGATTAGCATGTAATGGAGCCGCTACTGTTGAGAACACTGCACTGTTGTAAAGTTTTGTAACAATGTTAGCACCTGAGTTTGCATTGGTAGTTTTGAACCAAGCAGAACCGTTAGGTCTGTTCTCGTTAGCTGTTTTCCAAGTAGGTCTGCTAGTGTGTGCCGCTTGTAAAAACTCAGCACCATTGAAAGTACCTGCTGTGATTCCTAAGCCAGATAATAAACCAGTACCTTCTTCGAATCTGATTGTATTGTTTCCTGCTGTCGAATCACCAAATGCTCCACCGTTGTGGAATATTTCTAGGTTACCTGTTACAGTGTTTACACTTGCTGTAACACCCTGTGCATTCGCACTGTTGATTGCCGAGCTAACATCTGATAATGCTGTTCCGCCTGTTGCAACTGTGATGCCGTTTATTGTCATTGTATGACCATTCGTAACTGTTGTTCCAGATGCTACTGAAATTACAGGTAGTGAATTGTGCCAAGACTGAGATCCAAGTTGTACCCAAGTGTTACTTGCTGTCTTCTTGAAGATCTTGTTTGAAACGTGTGTAGTGTTAATTGCATATGATCCAGTTTGTCCGATAGAAGTTAGAGGTGCACCAGTAGAAGCACCGCCAACTAGATCAGCAACTAGTGTGATCAATATTGGAGTAATTGTTGTGAATGTTTGATTAGTTTGTGACCATTCAAATATACCATAGCTAGTTGATGCAAGGTCAAACCAGTATGTTCCATCTGTTGGGTTAGCTGAAGGAGCCGATGCACTGCCAACTAATTCGCTGGTGTTAACATTTGCTCTTAAAACAAAAGCTCTGTTGGCCACACCCAAGAATGAGTAAGCCGCTTGCAGACCGTATTCATTCAATTCATAACCGTTTAATGAATTTCCTGATGCGTCTGTGTAGAATTTCGGATCTCCGAAAGTCTCTGTTAATTCTCTTTGAGATGAGATCAAGTAAGCAGTGTTGGCGTTTGCTGTTTGTGTTCCTGTAGCTGTGCTGTCGCCTGCTCCGTTTGTCTTATCCTGTCCTGATGCTACTATAAAAAGAGGTGTAGTACCCGCATCTGATGGTACATAAAAACTTTCGTTTATTACTGAAACCTCTACTCCTGGTGATGTTAATGCCATTTTTCGTTTTCTCCTTGCAAGTTTAACGTATACAGATGTATTTAGTGAATACTTCCGTTTTAGTGGTAAATTCCTGCATTTCTGAGGTCCCTATATAGGCAACGTAAATAAGCATGTGCAATACAGGAATAGACCCATATGTAAAGAGTGTAAGGCAAAGCCTAGGGCGTATGCCTATCGTAAAGGTGATGTCATATATTGGCGTAGCCTGTGTGATACATGTAATAGAACGAAGGCCGGTAAGAAGGTAGGAGGGGTCACAGCCCTACAGAGATCGGGATATAAGAAACACAAGAAATGCGAGTTGTGTGGATTCAAAGCCCAGCAGACCAATCAACTGGATGTGTTCTTTGTAGATGGAAATATGAGGAATACTATTGACGCTAATTTAAAAACTGTCTGCGCCAATTGCCAAAGGTTGGGTAGTGTCCGTAAACTTGGATGGCGTATCGGTGATCTTGTTGCCGACGATTAGATCATCAACTTGCTGATATAACTCTTCCAGTGTTCCATCATTTTTGATAACATAATCAAACTCTGATTTTGCCCATGAATATTCTGATGAGTGTATTCCCTTAGGCATGATGTTGCCTTCAACATAGCTTGTGAACCAATCAGGATCTTGTCCTCTTTTAACAAGAATAATTTTTCCATTCATATCTTTAATTTCTTTAATCTCGTTTATGAATCTTGTATCAGATATCACTGTGGGTGTTCCGTTGTATCTCCCTAAACAACTGTCTCTCCATATGCCATCATACATTTGACCACGCATAACTTCCGTACCAAAGTATTGTAGAACCCAACGTGGTGTAACGTCCTTGCCCATCTGCTTACTCCAGAATGCATCGGGCTGTTCTCGCCATGCTCTGCTCTCATCGGTTTTGCCTTCCAGCATTTCTCTATCCCAATTGAACATAGAACTTACTGCGTCTTTCAAACTTTTTGCAAATGAATCTTTTTTAAAATTATGTTTCTGTGCAAGTCTCTCCGAGACAGTATCTTTACCAGAACCTATTAATCCTACTACGCCTATTAACATAGACTTATTATACTATTTTTTTAAACGTTTTTCAATCTCTTTTTTAACATCATGGACTGATGTTAATACCAGTTTACGTACACCCAGTTTCTTTTCCTTCAGGGCATGTATGGCAACATTCTCTAGATCATCCACCATGTTAGCTAATTCTTCTAGTGTACATTTGGTAAGTTTTTTATATCGAGTATCTATCATGATACTTGTATTTAAAATGATTTGCGTAGGAATTTACTGGTAGTATAAGTTAACCAATAATAAAACTTGTTGGGTTTCCACCTTCTTGGAAGTTACCGATCTCTGATTCTAGTTTCTCCATCTCGGCCTGTCCTTCTGCCTTCAATGCACCACCGTTCAGCGTTGTGCCACCTTGTGGACCTGCGATGGTACTGAACTTGCCTCTCGCCTCTCCTATCATGACCTTGGATACAGCAAGTGTGTAATCTCTGATCCATGGTTTAGAATAGATATCCTTGAACAGCGTTATGTCTGGTCTGAAGTTGTTAGTGTGCATGAGAACTGTTTCATTTTCGGCTCTTGGTCTCTGTGTGATAGTTAATTTCTTTGTTGCTACATCAAAGTGGAACTGTATGAAACTTCCAAACATCTTACCTACTAATTCTTGGTATGATGCGAATGCATAGTAAGTGGCTAATCCACCAGTTGCACCTGCTCTCAAAAGGTATGTGTTTGTGTATGCTAGATTGAAAGGCTCGAATAATGTTCCACCATCTCCGCCACCTGTTCTTGATCCAACTGTTCTTCTAGATAGTTCCCTGACATTAATAATCTCATCTGGTAATATATATGTGTTCTGATCTTTCTTAAGTTCTAAGAAAGCGTATGATTCTTCCACAGCATTTGAGGATCTCTGTCTAAATTTGTTTACAGCTCTTTCCAGTGCCGTTTGATAGTGTTTAGGGTCTAATTCAACATCAATCATGCCCTCACCGAGGTTGTTTTTGACGTAATCGAATATCTCTTGTTGTCCTGTTTGTAGTTCTGACATACTCATATTTATTACCTTTGTCTGTGCAATAAATATGTATGATATGCCAAGATTATCCATTTTCAAGCCTGAAAAAGGCAACGACTACAAATTCTTTGATCGTAACATCAAAGAGATGTTCACTATAGGTGGAACGGATCTACACTTCCACAAATACCTGGGACCATATGATCAAGGCAGTACCAACAAGGACGGTGATGCTTCACCAACACAACCACAATATTCAGGTGACTCGTTAAACGAAAGAACCATACAGGATCTGTTATTCCTAGAGAACAGAGACAGGAAATATGCGGATGACATTTATATAGTGCGTGGAATATACAATGTGCAAGATGCAGATTTTAATTTATCACAGTTCGGAATGTTCCTACAGAACGACACACTATTTTTAACTGTACACCTAAATGATATAATAGAAAGGATTGGAAGGAAGCCCATGTCAGGTGATGTTATCGAGTTCCCTCACATGAAAGAAGACTATTCTTTAGATGAAAGCATACCGATCGCACTTAAAAGATACTACGTGGTCGAGGATGTTAACAGAGCCGCAGAAGGATTCTCACAGACATGGTGGCCGCACCTGTTGAGATTGAAAATGAAATCTCTAGTAGACTCTCAGGAGTACAGAGACATACTAGGTGATGCCGCAACAGAAGGATCTCTTGCAAGTTACATGTCAACTTTTAACAAAGAGAAATCTATTAACGAGCAAGTTGTTGCACAGGCAGAATCAGATGCACCAAAATCAGGATTCAACTACAAACAATACTACGTTGCACCTATTGACGAAAGGGGAAATATTAGGACCGATAATGTTAACACAGAAGAACAAAGAGCAAGTGGAGACAAAAACGTGAATGCAGTTATCGACTCACCGGCAAGTTCGCATTATGGTTTCTACCTAGATGGAGACGGAGTAGCACCGAATGGCCATCCGGCAGGATTTGGAATTAGTTTTCCAAATTCAAACATTGACAAGGGTGATTATTTCTTGAGAACAGATTTCTTGCCAAATAGGTTGTTCCGTTTTGACGGAACCAGATGGGTCAAGATAGAGGATTCGGTTAGAATAACTACAACAAACAACGATTCGAGAGCAAACTACAAAACAAGTTTTGTTAACAATTCAACGTCTGATACCATAAACGGATTGACAACAAAACAGAGACAATCACTAACTGATGCTCTCAAACCAAAGGCTGACAATTAAGAATGCTACACTTCTATGAAGGACAGATTAGGAAATTTTTAACTCAATTTATCAGGGTGTTGAGTAATTTTTCTGTGGAAACAGGCAAGGGCAAAGATGACGCAGTTACTCTAAGAGCTGTTCCTGTTGTTTACGGAGACCCTACAAGACAGGTATCAAATATAATCAGAAATAATTCTGAGAATGCATTACAGTATGCTCCCAGGATAGCGGCTTATGTTAGAGAACTAAATTATGACAGAGAAAGGATGCAAAATCCTTACCATATAGAAAAACAACATTTAAAAGAAAGAGGCATTGACAGTGATGGGAACTACACAAATCAATTAGGTGCAGGATACACTATTGAAAAAGTCATGCCATCCCCGTTTAGACTAGAAGTCACGGCAGACATATGGAGTTCAAACACAGATCAAAAATTACAGATTTTAGAGCAGATTTTATACCTTTTCAATCCGGATTTTGAGATACAAAAGTCAGACAACTACATAGACTGGACCAGTTTAAGCTATGTGGAATTAACAAATATAAGTTTTAGTTCTAGAACTATACCGGTCGGAGCGGACACCGAAATAGATGTAGCAAGTTTATCATTCTCTATGCCAATATGGTTGTCACCTCCTGTTAAAGTCAAGAAATTAGGTGTAGTACAGAAAATTATTATGAGTGTGTATGACGACGACGGCGGAGTAGCGAAAGGATTAATAGACGGTTCTTTAATTTCAAGAAGCTTTATTACACCAAACAACTTTGGATTATTAGTTACTGGCAATCAATTGAGGTTGTTAGGAACAACAGGTGTAAATGTTAAATCGGGCGGAGATGGGTTCTATTCAGGAGCTAACGATCCAGGTCTAGCAGACCCTTTTGAAACATTTGGACCAGCAGTTAACTGGAAGGTACTACTGGAACAGTACGGAGTAGTCACTAATGGTACATCACAGATCAGATTAACACAACCATCTGGTAACGAGATCATAGGAACAATAGCAACCACAACACTCGATGACACTATACTGTTATACAGCATTGATGGCGACACAATACCTGCCAACACACTGACAGCAGTTTCCAAGATAATCAACCCTGCAACATTTGATCCAGGCACACCTACAAACGGAACTAGGTATCTTGTGATCAACGATGTGGGAGATTCGACATCAACATATCAAAGTGCCACGTGGGGAACATTAGTGGCAAGTGTAGGTGATATAATTGAATACAATAGTACAACCAGCAAATGGAACATAGCCTTTGATGCTTCAGATCCAGATTCTACACAGCACTATGTTACCAACCTGAATACAGGAATACAATACAGATTCAACGGTACGGAATGGGTCAAGTCTTATGAAGGTGTTTACACACAAGGTAATTGGAGTATAGTGATAGATGGCGGCGCAAACAATGGTTATGACCCCAGTGTTGATGCAACTACCCCTTGATAAATCATAAACAATCTGTTATAATCTAGCATGGAAGACAACATCATATGTTCTGGTGCACTTTTTTACAGCACATCAACCAAACGTTTCCTGTTCTTGCAGAGGACCTCTGAGAAGACTAAAGGAACATGGGGATTGGTCGGTGGCAGGATGAAGTACACAGAATCGGCTTTTGAAGGACTGAAGAGAGAAATAAAAGAAGAAGTGGGTGCTATTCCTAAATTCAAGAAAGTTATTCCCTTGGAAATGTTTACCTCGAATGATGAGAAGTTTTTCTTCCACACTTATCTTATTGCGATAGAGTCTGAATTCTTACCTAAACTGAATGACGAACACTCTGGCTATTGCTGGACTGCGTTTGAATGTTGGCCCAAGAACTTACACATGGGTCTTAAGAACACACTGAATAACAAAGCCATTAAAGGCAAGTTACAGACTATTTTAGATTTGATAACTTAATTGATTAACCAGCACTAATTTTTACAGTACCGTCGTCATTCCAAAGTTGACCTGCATTACTAGGATCGCTTGTTGGCAAATCCGTTGCCATTACTTTTCCGGAATTGTTTATCATCAGTGTACCGTTGTCGTCTGGTAGGTTTATGTTTCTCTTTGTTGATGATGAGCCTGACAAGAAAGTCTTCTTGCCTGCTTCTGTGGCTAGCACCAATGGCAAGTCATTGAATGCATAGATTCCGTCATGGGCCACTGTCAACAGTGGTTTGTGTCGACCGGCTGTCCTGGCTATGATTTCAATCTTGCTGTTGTC
>Ga0308010_1001265_pt1 | contig 14318 bp, 7 predicted proteins | sample Neamet129_FD_202368 | JGI IMG/M metagenome (GOLD analysis project Ga0308010, IMG submission 202368) | Marine microbial communities from water near the shore, Antarctic Ocean - #129 | ecosystem: Environmental > Aquatic > Marine > Unclassified | place: Southern Ocean | collected 2014-07-24 | reverse complement strand
GGATTCCATTTATGGCATCTGGTGTATTGGTTGGCGCAATGTTAGGGCTATTATCAAGAATGAACTTTACCAGAGTCTTGTTAGCGACTGGACTTGGCGGTGTTGCTGCTTCAGTGACATGGGCATATACCGCAGAAGGTATTGTCAGGGTCATGCATCATTACAAATTAGAAGCGGTTATTCCGTTGGTAATTACCGTATTCATTCTACTAGCGGTATTCCACATGCGTTCAACAAAAATGCGTAGACAAACCGAGTTATTCGAGGACACTTTACTCGACAATTTCCACGCTGATGTTCAAGCAAAATATGGCGAAAATTGAGGTTTTGCATTGCAGTCAATAACCGTCATTGAAGGGAATGATAACCACGTCGGTGAGTTGGCCAATATTGGTATTATTACCACCAGTGATAGAGCCAGCGCAGGCCAATATGAAGACCAAGGTGGACCAGCGATTTTAGGATTTTTTGAAGAGGCGATAAAGAGCCCGATCAATGTTCATTATCGATGCGTCAGTGATGACCAACAAATAATTGAACAATCAATAAAAGAATTGGTCGATGAAATCGGTTGCTGTGTTGTCGTAACCACTGGAGGGACAGGCCCTGCCAAGCGCGATGTTACGCCAGAGGCTACTGCTGCTGTTTGCGACAGAATCTTGGATGGTTTTGGCGAACAGATGAGGGCTATCTCATTGACCTTTGTTCCCACCGCAATTCTTTCAAGGCAAATCGGTGGAACTCGCGGTTCTTGCCTAATATTCAATTTACCAGGCAGGCCGAAGGCGATAAGAGAGACTATCGATGAAATATGGAGAGCTGTCCCCTATTGTATTGATTTAATGAAAGGACCATTTATTGAGATGAATCTGGAAATTTGTAATGCCTTTAGGCCCAAATCAAAATGACATCCCGCTAACTAGGCGATTAGTTGATGGGCTAGAGTCATCGCCATGCAGTTTAGGGAAGATTATGCTAAGACAGGGTAATGCGTTGATTTGTGGAGCAACAATGGTGACTCCAAGTCAAACCGCAATCGGAGATTTGAGAATTAGTGCCGGTGTTATCTCTGAAATTCTCTTCGGTGGTGGATTATTACCAAATGATGATGAATTGCTAATAGATGGTACAGGACTTCATTTACTTCCAGGCGCAATAGACCCGCAATGCCACTTTAGAGACCCTGGACAGTCAGATAAAGAAGACTTAGCAACTGGTAGTGCTGCTGCAGTTAGTGGTGGAATTACTTCTTTTCTAGATATGCCAAATAACAATCCATCGATAACGACGATGGAGGGTATGCAAGGAAAGTTGGATACTGCCGCTGCAAAGTGTGTTAACAACTATGGATTTTTCATCGGAGCCACTCCTACAAATGTTGAACAATTACAACTAGCAGTTGGTAAACCAAAACAAGCAATTTCAATTCCTGGTATTTGTGGAATCAAGGTATTCATGGGATCATCTACTGGAAACTTGCTTGTTAATGAACGGCAAGCGTTGAAAACTATTTTTGATAATACCGCTGGATTGATTTCAGTTCATGCAGAAGATGAAGAACGGTTGGTAGAGCGTTTTGAAAGTTACAAAAATAGAACTGACATGGCTGCTCACGCAGAATGGAGAGACGATATCACCGCATTACTCGCCACCCAACTAGCGGTTGAATTAGCAGATAATAGTGGACATCGGCTACATATCCTGCATCTAACAAGTGGTTTGGAAGCAAACTGGCTGGCTGGTAGGACTCGACTTCCTTCCCAAGGAGGAGAAGGTGCTATTATCACAACAGAAGTTTTACCTCAACACCTCACATTTACTGAATTAGATGTGGAAAAAGAAGGTACTAGATTGAAGATGAATCCACCAATTCGCTATCAACAAGATAAAGAAATCTTATGGCAACGTATTCACGATGGTACCATTCAATGTATTGCTACAGACCACGCACCTCATACCTTAAGTTCAAAATTAGAGGGTTTTCCAAAGGCTCCGAGTGGAATGCCGGGAGTTTGTACCTCACTGGCTGTAATGCTTACACATGCTAAGAATGGAATGTGCACTGTTGAAGATGTTGTAAATTGGATGTCAACTAATGTTGCCGATTGCTATAACATGTCTGGAAAAGGCAAATTGATAGAAGGCGCAGATGGTGACGTTGTACTAGTTGACTTAGAAAATGAAGCTGAAGTTATTGATGAAAACACCTGGACACGGGTCGGCTGGAGTCCATTTAGAGGACGCAAATTGGTCGGCTGGCCTCAAATTACTATCGTAGCAGGTATTCCTGTATTCAAACGCGATAAGAGTACAGGACAGAAAGGTAAATTATTGGTTGAAAGGGGTCAAGTTGGCTCTCCAATAGTGATGGCACCTTGGCAATGAGGAAAATTATTCTCTCATAATTAACGCTATTATGACCTCATTAAGCGCAGAATATTATAAGTAAAACGGATAAGACAGAGTTGAGGGAAGCAACATGAATACACTTAAGGAAAATTTAGGAGATGGATACCAGCAAGTAATAATTGGCTTTATCACCTTTCTCGTAGGAGCGATATGGGGTGGCATGAATGCTGGAACTGATATGATTGCAGCAGATGTTTATTGGCCTGCTGTGATTATGTTATCTGGTGCTATGATCACGTTACTAGGAACAACATTTGGAACAAACTTTGAAGATGATCGGTCCAATGATTTACAACAAGCATTGAATGAATTAGCCGCAAAAATGGATGCACTAATCGATTCACACAAGACTGAAGAGGAATAATTTCAATATCAATTCTCATCTAGAGAATATAGTTCACCATATTTGCTCTCTATGTACCTGATAAAGGCATCTGGGCTTGGAGGTTTTCCTGTTGCAGATTCTATCAATTGTGCAGGCGTCATAACCGAGCCTTGGTGATGAATGCGAGGACGTAGCCATTGCAATAGTGAAGACCAGTCTCCTTGCGCAATTATTTGGTCAATATCCCCTAAATCATCGCTCATCGACTCCAGTAATTGCGCTGCATACAAGTTTCCAAGTGTATATGTTGGGAAATATCCGAATGCTGCCATCGACCAATGAATGTCTTGTAGACATCCTTCTGAATCTGTAGGGACTTTGTTTCCAAACCACTCCTCAAACATATTATTCCAAGTCTCTGGCAACTCCTTTACCGTTAAGTCTCCATTGAATAATTTCTTTTCAATTTCATAGCGCAGCATAACGTGCAAATTATAAGTTACTTCATCTGCTTCTACACGGATAAAACCTGTTGATACTGTGTTAGCGATTTTGTTCAATGTTTTTGCATCCCATTGAGGTGAATCGGGGAATAGTTCCCTGAACCATGGGTTTGCTACTTTCCAAAATGCTTCAGTACGGCCAATTTGGTTTTCCCAAAGACGGCTTTGAGATTCATGAACTCCTAGTGAAACCGCTTGGCCTCTTGGTGTGAATGAAAACTCACGCGCTAATCCTTGTTCGTACAACGCATGCCCCGTTTCATGCATAACCGCATATAAGCACGAAAAAGGGTCTTTTTCATCGAACCTTGTTGTGAAGCGAGTATCTCCTGGCCACAAACCTGCGGAAAATGGATGAGTTGAAGCATCCATCCTTCCCGCTTCAAAATCAAACCCCATATTGGTTGATACTTTCTCACAAAATTCTGTTTGTGCGGCTATTGAAAATGTTAGGCCCTCGGGTAATTTAGGAACTGGATTGGCTTTTTGTGACTCCAGTATTTTTTGTAAAAGAGGCACTAGTTTCTCCTTTAATCCAGCGAATAATGGGTCATAGTCTTCTACGGTCATACCAACTTCAAATTCATCAAGAAGGACGTCATATGCCGTAGTTGTAATACCATAATAGTCTATTTTCTGTTTGGTCATATCAACCAACTTTTGTAATTGAGGTTCAAAAGCGGAGAAATCAGAATCTGCTCTGGCTTTTTGCCAGCCAAGTAGTGCTTCCGAGCGTGCTTTGGCAAACTCTGAAACGAATTCACTTGGAAGTTTTATTGATTTGTCGTAAACCCTTCTCATCTCCATGACATTGGCAGATTGGTCGCTATCAAGATCTGTTTCTGCTTCTACCTTCACCAATAATTCTCCTAAGTTGGAATCTGTAATACGTAAATGTCTTTCTTTGGCCAACCATGCCAATATTTCACCGCGTACTTCTGCACCTTTAGGAGGCATTATTGTTTCTTGATCCCATCCTAAGTGCCCTTGTAATGCACCCAGTCGATAGATGTCTTTTACCAATTCAATGAATTCACCGTATGCGCTCATAACTTGAGCGAAGAGGTCTTTCTTCATCAACTATTCACTGTTATAGTATCAACAATACTGGCACACATTGAAGGCTTCAAGCGGATTGGACTGTGCATGGTGAAACCCTTCCGACGAAAAGGCGGAAAGGAACACGCGCCAATCGACGATGACGATGAATTAATCGAAGTCATTGGAGAAATAGATGACAAGGCTTCGGATGAAGTTGCCATCGAAGAGAATACTTCTGGAATTGTCTTGAATAATGACAATTCTGAATCGGATACTAGTGGAATTAATGATGAAGAAATAGAAGATGACATTCCATCTTTATTAAAGAAGAGTTCACAAACTGTTATCCGAACTTGCCTAGATATTCGCCGAGCAGATAATGTATTGATCGTGTGTGATCCAACCACAGGAGAGATAGGCCAGTCACTGCATGAGGCCGCTATTGTAAGAACAGACCGTGTTTTACTGATAGTCATGCCAAAAGGACGCCATCATGGCGATGAACCTCCTGTTCCAGTTGCAAATCTAATGCGCCAGCAATCAGTAATTATTGCTCCAACCAGATATTCTTTAACCCACACTAAAGCAATACGTCAGGCACTAAAAGATGGTGCAAGAGTGGCAACAATGCCTGGAATGAATGTTGAAATGTTTACCAAAGGCGGTATTTCTGCCGATTTTACAGAAATAAAGCGCAAGATAAGTGAACTATCGCCTGTATTGAGACGTAGAAGAATTGTTAATGTCAAATCAAAAAATGGTACTGATGTCACTTTTGAAGTTAATTGGAGAGAATGGAAAATGGATGATAATGGCATCTGCAACCGTCCTAAAATGCTGACTAATTTACCAGCTGGCAAAGTATTCGTATTGCCAAGAGAGAATAGTATGAATGGGACGATCGTAATCGATGGCTCATGGGAATCTAACTTGGTTGATGAACCTGTTACTTTCATCATTGAAGAGGGATTGGTAGTAGATGTGAAAGGTGGTGCAATCGCTGCTTCTATTCGCCAAGAGTTTGGAGAAGCGGCTAGAAGGCAAAATGTCAAACAAAGAGAAAATGTTTGGACTGTTGCGGAATTTGGATTCGGAATGAATCCGATGGCAAGGCTACTCGGTAATGTTCTTGAAGATGAAAAAAGATTGGGTACTTGTTATTTCGCAATTGGCGACAATACATCCCTAGGTGGCTCGGCAGCAGTTGGGATTCATATTCCAGGTGTATTGAAAAATGCAAGTGTATGGCTTGATGATACCCAAATTATCGAAGATGGGAACTTTTTGATTTAATCAGTAACCTGCATTTGCAGAGCCACATATTGGGCAGTGCTTCCAATTTGGATCTAATCCAATTCCACATCCACGACACATAACACCTGAACGAATTGTAGGTTGAACTGCAGTTTGTGGTTGATTCCAACCTTGTTGCGGTTGCTGTGGTTGCGGTTGTTGTTGCTGCTGGTTCCATTGTTGCTGCTGTTGCTGTTGTTGCAGTTGCAGTTGGTGCTGCTGTTGATTCCATTCTTGCTGCTGTTGCTGTTGTTGCTGCTGTTGCTGTTGCTGCTGCCATTCTTGCTGCTGCTGTTGCTGCTGTTGCTGTTGTTGCAGTTGTTGCTGCTGTTGGTTCCATTCTTGCTGCTGCTGTTGCTGATTGGATTGGATTGGCCTTGGTTGAGGAGTGGAGATTGTTTCTTGTTCCGCCTTTGGTTGTCCATTATCGCTCAAAGGCTTGCGTACCGGGGCAACCGGCTTTGGTAAGGTAGCGGCTTTTTCACCAGCTGCAGAGGACATGAATTCTGAAAGTGATACAGAACCATCGCCGTCTGTATCTGCTTGGGCATGAAGTGCTGTGGCTTCTTCGATTGTAGTATCAGTCGCTTCCGCTAATTCCTCAATTGATAATTGGCCACTACCATCGGCATCTGCGGCAATAAAATGTTCTGCTGCACTTACAAATTCATCTTGTTGTGGGTTATTCTCTTCTGGCTCAGTTACAATTAATTGCTCAACTTGTACAACTTCTGGTTGTATTTCTTCGACAATTTCTTGGGCAACTACTACCGGTACTATTTCTTCTTCGACCACTGGTGCTGTTTCTTCTTCAACACCAATATTGAATGCACCAGCAAATGCGTCTTGAGTGGCTTTTGCGACTTCTTTAAGATTCTCATTATTTACAGGTGCTTGTTCGATCTCAGCCGCCATTACCGGCACTGGCACTGGTACTGATACTGGCGCTGGCGCTGGCATAACTACAGGCACAGCAACATTACTTTCTGCGGAAGGTAAAGGAATTGTTGCTTCACTTGGTAGCGGGATGCTTTCACGGGCTGGGGTTTGAAATGGTGCTACTCCTTGTTTTGTTTGTACTGTGGGTTTTGCAGTTGCTGCAGGAATTGCAACTGCAGCAGACGCTGCTTTACCACTTGCTAAGGTCGGAATCGGAAGTGCATGCCCAGCTACGTCCAATGAAGCAATTAATTCATTGGCGATTGATAAAAGTGCAGTTTCATTTGCCCCAGGATTGGAAATTAATGTCTCAAAACCATTGAAATAGCGGGTAACTTCTCCTGTCCCACCCGTTGTATATGCGATCGCTAATAACTTTAGAATCTTCATTGGGTCTGATAATCCCTTGAGCGAGTCATAATCTGCACCAGTTGCTTCTCTCTGGCAATTACCCGCCCCTTTGCCAAGAGAGTTCTCAAGACCAAGATAATTCAATAGGGGGTCTGTAACATTCAATAATGACAAATGGCCTGCAACCAAAAAGTAAATCTCTCCACCTTCACATTGCATTCTTTCACTTGCGGCTTCAAAATCAAATTCTCCAGCGGTCAAAACTATGTCCGATAATTGAGCAAAGAAATTTTCCATCGCTTCAAATCGGTTCATTGCCATCAACTGATGAACTGCATCGGATGTGTCAACAACACCGAAGTATGCAGCAGCCTCATCGACTTCTATGCCCTCCGGCATAACTGCTCCTTCTGGTACTGTATCAGACATATCCAATCCCCTCAATTGCTACCGTACTTAGTCCCCTTCTTATGGCTGATGCCAAAGGACACTCCTTTTAGAAATATTTGTGACACTTTATCGACTCCGTCCTAAATCAAAAATAGCCCTAGATTGTTGAGCCGTCCATCCTGTTTCTTGTAATTGCATCATGATGTTTCTTTGCTCTTCTCCATCGGATAGAGATTGTTTTACCCAATTTGCTGCAGATTCTCTATCGGCGGCTTGGTGTCCTTCGAAAATGCTCAAATCTACTTTCATCGTAGCCTTTCTCTTAGTTTTCTTGGCGCCTTGAACTTCCTCATCATCTGCTTGAGATTCTGCAACGTCAATACTAGCCTTTGGTTTTGCTTTACCCGCATTTGAACCTGGAGGACCTCTACTCGGAGAAGATTTCCCTGGAGGGCCTCTACTTGGAGGCGACTTGCCAGGAGGTCCTCTACTCGGAGGAGTAGTTGAACTTCTGTCTTTACCTCTGCTTGGAGGGGTTTTCGCTGAACTTTTGTTTGGACTACTTCTCAATGAGGTCATGAAATCATCTTCATCATCATCCCAATCCTCATCATCATCCTCATCATAGTCGTCATCTTCACGAACTAGTCTCAAGACTATAGCAATGACAACCAATAATGTAACTGTACCACCAATGATAGCGATTAAGGTCATCTTAGAAACTCCAAGAATTGTTGATGACGATTCTGAATCAGTTATTTTGCGTTTAGGGCAGCCATCGGAATATCCATCAACGCCTTTGTGTTCATCAATACAAATATCATAGAAGTCAACCACACCATCATTGTCACTATCCCAGTTCTGAGAATCGCAACCATATTCATTTACTTCTCTCTTAAAATTTATATGAGTCTCTGGGCAAAGGTCTGGATTTGTTCCTGAAGCATTATCTCCATATCCATCTAAGTCATAATCCTCCCACTGAGTTGCATCACCACGCAGGGATTCTGGTTCAAATAAATCCCTATAACCGTCACCATCATCATAGCAACCAAGGTAATCTACGAAAGATAATCCATGCTCATCGGGACATTGGTCTCCATCATTACCAGTCAATTCGTCACCATAGCCATCACCATCTTTGTCATGCCATTGGGTTGCATCAAGAGGGAATGCGTCGCCTGTTTGGTTTTCTCTCAGCCCAGTAGTGGAATTGACTGTAAAGGAATAATTTCCTTTCCAACTATCACCATCAAGGTCTGTATCCAATGCAGTTTCATCAATACAACCATCAGAACTTACTGGGAATCCTACCGGGGTATCTGGGCATAGGTCAAGATCATTAGTGACTTCATCTAAATCATCGTCTTTTTGTGATTCGTGGCAACCATTTTCATCTACCGGATCTAGTACACCATCGACTTCAATCAATGGACTATCTGGACACAAATCAACTGGATCATATACGCCATCGCCATCAGTGTCTGTTGTTTGCTGAGTTTGACTGCAACCATTTGCATCAACTGTATCGCCAAATTCAGTATTTTGGCATTGGTCGACATCATTAGTTACCCCGTCTTGGTCTGAATCTAATTGATTTTGAGCACATCCATTAGCATCGACCACTAAATCAAATCCAGTATTAGGACATTGGTCAAATTCATCATAGACAGAATCAAGGTCATCGTCTTCGGAATTTATTATAGGACAACCCATTCCATCTGTGCCGTTGAAGACACCTGAAACTAGTAGGCATAGGTCTGCTTCAAAGCCATCTGCTTCATCTCCAAAACCATCGCCATCGCTATCGATCCACTGAGTATTTTCCAATGGGAAATCATCTTGTGAATCCATCCATCCATCACCATCCATATCTGAACATCCAGGATATGGTTTTGATGAATTACCCCACGTATCGGGGCATCCGTCAAGTGACAAACCGTGATTATTGGTTCCGTTATAATAAGAAGTCCATGCATCAGGGTAGCCATCCAAATCTAAATCATTGGCTGCGGCTATATTATTAGGGAAATAATCAGGATTTACCGCTCCCGTTGAACTATTATCACCATATCCATCTCCATCTGAATCAACCCATTGAGTTGAATCATTTTCCCAAACATCTGCACCATGTGATGCATTGTATTCCAAGAATTCGCCTATCGCTGAAGGGTTACTTGCACCATCACCATCGGAATCAAGGCAGCCAAATCTATCACGCCAAGAAGAGCCCCATACGTAAGGACATTTATCGCCAGCAATCGGGTCTGAATCATTATCCCCCCATCCATCGCCATCATAATCTTGGTATTGACTTGGGTTGAATGGGTACAAATCTCCTACTGAAGCGCTAGGTTCTAGCCATGTTGAACAACAATCAGAGCCTGAATTATCTCCATAACCGTCACCGTCGGTATCCTTAGATTGTTTCCAATTAGTTGAGAATTCGTCTCCCAGATAATAACTACCGTCATTATCAGACCAGCCATCTTGGTCTACATCAATACATCCTTGGCGGTCTATCCATGAAGTTCCTCCAACATCTGAACAGTCATCTACTGAATCCGAATAACCATCGCTATCAAAATCTGTACAGCCCATCTCAAAGAATGATGAAAGGCCTGCTGTTGTAGGGCAACTATCAAATGAGGGTCCAAGATTATTGTTTCCATAATTATCGCCGTCACTATCATTCCATTGATTTCCAAGTGTCGGGAAAGAATCTAATAAATCAAAAATCAAATCTCTATCTTGGTCGGAATATAATCTCAATAGGTCTACGTCATTGTTGATTGAATCCCAAATTGATAACATTACTGTTCCATTTGAATCTATATCTGCATCGATGTGATTGCCTGCGTTAATATCTCCGAAAGTCATGCTCATCCAAGGTGCTGATGCACCGTTGATTTGATTTTTGGATAAAGAATTCCACGTTAGTAAGTTACTGGTTGGTTCACTGGTCAATAGAATATAGTGGTCATCCAATTCTACTAAATCCCATACTCCGCTTGCGGTTGAAGGGGGTTGTGTAGCAATAGTTGTCCAATTGCCATCATCATCTTCAACGTAGATGACATCGCTGTTTCCATTTCCTCTAATCGCCAAAGTTGCAGTGGTTATAACCTCTAAATCTACTTGATAATCATTAATTCCGCCCTGCGGTTGTGGTACGGTAGGATTTGTCCAGTTGCTATCATTCCACATGCTCTTGAATACTGATAACGTTCCAGAATTTGTCAATGAAGTAATGTACAAATAACCATCAACAGATAATTCGATTTCAATATCGGTGGATAAATCAGTTTCTGACTGAAGAACTGTAGAGGAGATTGCGGTTCCATTCCAAATCCATTGACTCAAATTAGAATTGTTGCCATCAGATTCGATCAGCGCGATTGCAAATGAACCATTTGGCAGCAATACTGCAGGATGGTCCAGGCTTACCGCACTACCAACTTCACCCATATCTGTCAATGACCATGAACTAAGTTTTGTAGCCAACTCGAGACTATCATCGGATGAATCTCTATAAATCAAATTGGTATTATTATTGGAATCTACAATAACTGAAATCTCAGCATCTAAGACAATTGAAGCTCTAACCATTTCATGAGTCCAAGAAGATTCGCCTTCAATACTAGCAAATATTTGATTTCCTGTTCCGGAAGTATATGCGAGATGCTGGCGACCTGAATCATCGATAGTGCTGCCAAGATATTGGCCCATTGTGCCAAGGGTTGACAGTTGATTTTCAACTGCGGTAAATGCTGATGCAGTGTGATACACAATACCATTTACTGCATCACTTGTTAGAATAATTGGCCTACCTGCATTTGAAACTGCATATTCAACTGTGGTATTATTTTGATTAGATAAAGTAATTTCTTGATCTAACCAAATGCCGAGGGGACTGCCATCGTTAGCATGTTCTAACTTGTGTAACTGTGTGGTATTATCCACTACTAGTGTCAACATCATACTCGATTCACCCGATGCTGATGTCGCCAAATTGAGAGATTGTAAATCTCCTTGGTAAGTGAAATCGGTTGCTTCCCAATCTCTTTCAGATAAAATATGATACTCTAATCCATAGGAGGTTCCGAGGTTTTGATTTCTTTTACTGATTATTAATTCTTCTAACCCATCGCCATCCAAATCGGCATTAGTAGCAATCAAGGTACCGAACTTTTCTTGACTATTACCTTGGACAATGGTTTGTACATCACTTCTCAATCCTGATGTTGAGCCTAAGAATAGTTTGACTACACCGTTCTTTAATGCCCCATCTTCGACAATGAACATATCGCCGAATCCATCCTCGTTTACATCACCAGCGCTACGTAATGCGTAGCCCATTCTATCATTTGGAGAATCGCCGACTATAGTGTAATCTGGTTCTCCGCCAATTCCATTAGCGGAACCATGGTACATCCTCACCTTACCCGCTTGGTAAGATGATGTGCTATTGAATATTTCAGAGAATGCTAATTCGTCAAAACCATCACCATTTATATCCGAAATAATTTCAATTTGCCAACCCATCAACCGACCTTGAACTATAGATTGTATCGATGCATCGGGCGTACCATTATATCCTGATAATGAACCATAGAATACCTCGATTGAAGAATAACCTGTAGGATTTGATTCTGAATCGGTATTAGCGATTGCCAAATCAGCAAAGCCATCGCCGTTAAGGTCGCCTCCACTTGATAATGCTCTTCCGAAAAAATTACCCTCCATGCTTTGGCTAATATTTCTGTCAAGGGTTAATGATGATGAACTACCTAAGAAAATACTAACTTTACCCGTGTGAACCTTAGTAATATTTCCTTCTAGAACTACTTCAGACCAATTGTTTGAAACTGCTGCCAATTCAAAGTCGCCATCAAAGTCACCATCATTAATAGATTCTAATTTCCAACCCAATCCATCGCCAGCAGCACCGCTTTGGTTCCACCAAGTGGTATTACTAAGGCCATTGGAATCTCCAAGATAAATCTCTATTCTGCCATGGCCATCGCTGCTATTATCTGGTGCATCGAATCCAGGAGAACCCAATGCTAAATCATCATAACCATCGCCGTTATAATCGCCAACTGCAATACCTGATGACAGCCGATCACCTGAAGAAGTTCCGTTGATAATGAGATCTGCTTGAGTGCTATTTGGCCCTGTAGGTGCGCCGAAATATATGATCGCTTGACCGTTTTCAATCAGTCCATCAGTATTAGCAGAAGGGTTATTGTAAGCAAAATCATCAAATCCATCATCATTGAAATCACCTATTAATAACTCTCCTTCAATAGCATCATTGGCTCCGGATAGAACCCAATTTGCTTGTGTGTCTATCCGGCCATCATCCTGTCCCGAAAGGGAACGAAGAAGTTGCACTGTAGTATTGTCGCCATCAACAATTGAAGTCGCTATTTGTTCGTATAAGTTTGAATCTAATCCCATTCCAATCATTTGGCCAAGATTACTATTCCGAGCTAAGACACGATTATCTTGGACACCGTTTTCAATTCTAATAAGGCGCACTTCACCATCTGACGGCAATGTGTACAAAATATGAATAATATCATTTGAATCAATAGATAATTCAAAATCTTCACCCACAGGGCCATTGTCCATCAGCGTTGTCTGCCATCTTGTGCCAGTGTAACTTATCTGCCATAATTGCCCATCCGTGTTTCTAAATAAGCCCCATTCTAAGTCGTTCAGAGTATTTGAGAGTTCTAAGTGAGTCACATTAGAATCTTCAATTATTGTTCGTGTATGCCACGATTGTGAGGTATAAACTGGCGACTCGTAGGCGATTCTTGCCATTTTTAGATCATTGCCGTCTACATATAATAACTGATATCTACCATTATTTGTCACCGAAATCGCACAATCAACTAATGTCGATTGATTTGTTACAGGTGCCACTGTATCGACTAATGACCCATCCCAATTACCATTTAAATAGCGCCCAGCAACACGAATATTACCTTCAAGAGTTGACCAACAGAAGTTCAATTTCTCTCGCCCAGTGACAACTATATCTGGTGTACCTGGAGTTTCATTGGCCATATTGGCCCATAGTGGTTGAGAATACAGCACTTCACTTCTCCAAACATCCAATGCGGATTCACTTCTAACTTTAGCACCCTGAAGTCCACCAAAATCAATTACAGTATCAGCAAAGTCATGACTATAACCATTGGAAAATGGCACCAGAGAGGTTCCCATTACGATTTCTTCAGGCTGCAAGATTTCTTCCTCTACTGCCATGCTTGAGAGAATCGGAGTCAGTATTTGGGCAACAAAAAAGAACGCAAGAAGCATCGATTTTATTGGCAAAGCCTTGCCACCCGCATCCGACATAGTATCATGACGACAGCGTTACTTCTAAACGCTTCTCGCCAATTGATTAGTTTGACCCCCATAGGGGGTCATGTGAACTTATTGCAAAATAGGACTATTTTATGCTAAATTATTGATGCGGTGTATTTGAAAATAAAGAGAGTTTGGGCTATTTTATGCAGGCTAAGAATGTCCTCATCGCGGCCAATGGAACATGGCCTAATCAAGCGATTTGGAAACCGTTAGTCGATTGTTCTGACGTCATAATCGCTTGCGATGGAGCAGTAGTACAATTATTACAAAATGACATAATTCCCAACTTCATTGTTGGTGACTTAGATTCTATTCCGCAACAAATGTTTGGCTCGCAAATTGAGCAATTGGGTATTACTGTGATTCCGATGCTAAATCAAGATTCTAATGATTTGGCAAAAGCCCTACAATATTGCAAAAACCTAGATGCCACAAATATTGATGTCATAGGAGTCGAAGGAGGACGGTTAGACCATCAAATCGGTGCCTATTTCTCTCTCTGTGAGCAGGGGTCAAATGCAATTCTCCACCTCGATAACTGGACTGCTAGATTAGTCCCCAGTGGAGGCCTAGCATTTGATTCTATAGAAAAAGGAAAGAACATTTCATTATTCGCAATTGGCACTGTCAATGGAGTGACACTCAGTGGAGTAAAGTGGTCATTAAACAACCAACAATTATTG
>Ga0308010_1001259_pt1 | contig 14340 bp, 19 predicted proteins | sample Neamet129_FD_202368 | JGI IMG/M metagenome (GOLD analysis project Ga0308010, IMG submission 202368) | Marine microbial communities from water near the shore, Antarctic Ocean - #129 | ecosystem: Environmental > Aquatic > Marine > Unclassified | place: Southern Ocean | collected 2014-07-24 | reverse complement strand
CAATCGTTAGTAGCAGTGTTTCGGCAGGAACCACTAGTTACGACATCAATTACTCTGGAGAATTGGTTGAAAGAGATATTTTTTATTCGATCACCCTATTGTATGATACATCTGAAGATACTAGATTTATTGGAAGTAACACGCTTACTAATTCTCTTTGGGAAGACAATACAGCACCGCTATTTATTGGGGAATTGGATGTCACATTCAATCCGGATACAGATGTGACAACTATCGATTGGGGAGAGGGAATTTCTGATGAGGATTTAGTGATAAATATCTACCGTTCAGACATGGAGTTACTAATTTTGGACTCAAACAGTTTGACCGCCACAGTAGACGCAGGCTTATCTTCCTTTGATTTACAAATTCCAATCGGAGAGCACCGCCAATCATGGTATGCAATATCCTTAGAGGACAGCCAGGGTAATGAAGTTCAAACATTAACGGAATCTTCGCCAGTGGCTGGCCCAATCATCGAAACCACAATTTCATCAAGCACAATTACCAATATTTTAGCTGACAGAAATATAGATGGATCAATCACACTGAATTGGGATGAAAGCATTAGTGACCCATACGCCATTGCAAAGGTATGGCGGTCCGTCACAGGCCCAATAGATTCGTTTGAAAATCTTGAAGAATTGATTTCTACAAACGTATCTAACCAACAATTCACCCACGACCCAATTAATCCGGTAGATGAGGCATGGTATGCAATTACAATCGAAGGAATATGGGGTTCAAGCGCAATCCCATGGCATGATGAGACCTTAGTTGCAGGTGTAAACTCAATGATTACACCAATACGCGAGATAGAAGAATTAGTAGAGGAGCCAACCCCTGATATATTGGCTCAAGTCCAATCTACTACTGGTGCTGGCGGTAGCATAAGTGACGGTTCTTTGATTTCTTTGGGAGCCATGTACGAGGGCGACATAATTATTATTTCAACATCGGGAATTGTTGAAAATATTTCTTGTAACGATATTAATGGACAAGGAAGTGTAATCTTTTCACAATCCGATTGGGCACTATCTTTCGATGCAAATCAATCGGGCGAGACATGTCTAGGAACAATTATCGATGGAGAAAACGAAATTGGTTTTACCCTAAGTTGGAATTATATCGAAACAATTGCAGATAACAGCAACGATACTAGCAATGAAACCGCTGACGATGATGACGATGATGACGATGAGTACCAAGAAGAAGGCAAAGGCGAAGTGGGAGAGAAAGGTACAGTTGCAAGTATCATTTTAGCTATAATAATCTTAATTTTGCTAGTCTACCTTCTAGTGATGATGCGTTCACCTAATTACGAGGAAGAAGAGTGATTATTCTTCTTCATTGAATACTTTGGTAACAACGGTATAATCCCCTGCTAATGGCCCGGCTGAAGAGAGCCAAACATAGACGCCATTTGTTGTAACTAACAGACCAATTAATGAAAGAACCAAACCAGCAGGTTCGGGGAAAAATTCTATCCGGCCTACAGCGTATGCGATGCCCAGAATAACCAAGCCAGTTATGGTTACAATAGACGAAGACGCTTCAGGATCTTTCCACAAATCCATAGTAGGAACTACGCCCTTTATTCCAAAAGTTATTCTGAACCATGCCAGGTAAAGTAACAACATCCCTATGAGGCCAATAGCCCCTGATGTGAAAGTAGAATCATCCCAAGGTCCCGCTGGAGAGATATCTGTGAAGGTGATACTTACCAAAGCCAATCCAAGAGCGGCAAAGAGTCGCCACTCTGCCTTTGCGCCCATAGTGGCGCCACGGGCCGCGACGCTTGAAAGCAATGGGGGCGTGAGGGGGGTGATGGCAGCGGTTGAGGACGCGGTTTTAGTGGCGGGAGGCATAGGTTCGCGGATGTTACCCGCAAGCGCAGCAATCGCCAAGGAAGCCCTTCCTCTAGTCGATATCCCGGCCCTTTCCCATTTAGCCCGAGAGGCCGTTGCAGCAGGAGCGAAACGAATTCACATCATATCTTCCCCGCGTAAAGATTTGAGTGGATTATTGAAGGACCATTCCTGGTTAGAAAACAAGAGACCCGATATCGATGCAGAGATACTTTCACCATTCTCGGATGTAGAAGTCTTTGTTCATATCCAAGAGATAGCGAAAGGATTTGGCGATGCACTAAGTTGTGCATTGCATGCAATCAAAGGGCCATTCATGGTATTGCTTGGAGATAATATTCTTCTAGATTCATTTACTTCAAGTTCCGGTTATATTCCTTCTAACGCTTCGAAGATACTAGTCGAAGCATATCTGAGAACCGGCCTTCCATGCGTTGGCCTAGCAGCAGTTCCCGACCCTGAGAATTACGGTGTAGTTTCAATGGACGGAGAATTGGTCAAAGAAATAATAGAGAAGCCAGACCGGGAAAACGCACCGTCAAATCTTGTGCTGTGCGGACGATATGTTTTCACATCGGACACTTCAATTCTACTTTCGAAATATAATTTTGAAGAATATGGGGAACTTCAATCTATTGCTATACAGCAGCATTGGATGGAAAACGAAGGATTGGTTGGAGTAGAACTTAGCGGATTCGAATGGTATGATTCAGGAGCGCCCCTTCCCTGGCTAAAGAGCCAAATCGATTACGCATTACGCCGTGAAGATATGCGTGATGAAATTAGAGACTGGCTAAGCGACAGACTTCAGCGCTGACCTGGTTTCCAGAAAGAAAGCGAAAGCGGGGAATCATCATTCGCAGCCCGAATAGCGAGATGATCGGCTCTTTCATTCCAACGATGACCACTGTGTGCTTTGACGTGTTCCCAAGATAATGCCCGGAGTGACGAAACTTCTCTCCAAAGCGATTGAACATGAGCAACCAATTTTTTGTTAGCCTTAGCTTTCCAAGTACCAGTTGCTTGATTACCGGCATATTGAGAATCGGTTTTGATAATGACTTCAGACTCTCCGCCTTCTGTTAATGCCCAGCGTAAGGCTTCAGCCATAGCAGTTAATTCAGCAGTATTATTTGAGCCAACCTCGGCTCCAATGAACTCTAAGCCGTCAGAATTAGTGATTACTCTGCCATGAAACTCATGGAGGATTTCTCCGTTTCCTCGGCCCAAATCGTTTGAACCGGTGATAATTACAACCCCCCATCCAGCGGGGGTTTCACTATCCACATTCTGATTCCCTAAACAAGAACCATCTACATAGATGTGGAGCATTCTATTTTCACTCGCCGATTTCAGCCTTGTAATCTGCAGCCGACATTAGACCGGATACTGCAGAAGCATCATTCAGCCTCATTCGAACAATCCACCCTTCACCATATGGGTCTTGGTTCATTAGTTCAGGGGCATCATCTAGAGCGTCGTTAACTGCAGTAATTTCACCAGCAATTGGTGCAAAAATAGGAGAAGCCGATTTTACAGATTCGACGATTGCAAACTCGTCCATTTCATTACAAGCCGTTCCAGCATCTGGTAATTCGATATACACGATATCGGTTAGTGCATTTTGAGCGTGGTCTGTGATGCCGATGACTACCTCATCGCCTTCTACCTTCATCCATTCGTGCTCTTTTGTGTAGTACAGGCCTTCTGGGATCTCGCTCATGACACTCCCTCTATTACACGCAAGTGGTTTAAGGAATCAAACCTTTCTCATAGTGGATTGGAACAATGAGGGCAAATCTTCCATGCAGGCTCGGATATATTACCACAACTCGTACATGTTTTAGGAGTAGATTCTGCAATCATTACCGAATCATTTAGCACAGTGTTTCCAACATGTCCAATCTGTACAACCGGTTGACTTTGCTCAAGGTGCTCTTGTCTAATTCTGCCCGCCTCTTCATACATTCCTGCCTTTTGATATGCATCAGCCGCACCTTCCCAATTGCGTGCAAGTTCGAGGTTTCGAGCTTCAGCAATCCACATCGTTTTGTTTTTGATTGTGGCTGCAGGTGGATTAGGTCTTGTAGTGGGCCTAGGTTGTTGAATTACTTGTTGAATAATAGGAACATATTGAGGCTGTTGTTGAACAACAACAACTCTTTGTGTATCATTTTTGGTACTTAGAGCACTTATGGCAAATATTAGTGAACAACAACACATAATTCCTCCGCATATACCGACCACCCCAGGGCCATTATCACTTTCGTCCGAACCATCTTCACAATCCGTTACACCATCATCTTCGATAACCCGATCGGGGTCAAAAATACGTTCACCGTCAGCGCACACATAACCATCCAATCCATCATTTGCGGCATATCCGCCGCGAGGTTCATCTGCGCCTGTAGTCTCACTAACCATGAACATAATAAAAGCAAGAACTGCTAGGGAGATGCATGTATTCCAATACAAATCTTTCTTTTTCTTACCTTCATCAGGAGGGAGATTGTAATTCATCACTCTTCCTCCAACTCTTTGGACAGCATGGTATGCTCAAGATTGGCCCATGCATTGCCGACCTCAGTATCATTATTGGTTTGCATTAATTCTGCTTCTACCCGGGAGGCCATATTATCGCTATCTTCTAGGGGAAACATCCCGCCAAGTGGACCCTCTCCTCGGCCGGTTGGACCGGCAAGGCCCAACAAAACAATACCCAAAACCGGTATCAGAAATCCAACACTCGGATTTTCGATAGAAATAACTCCTGAAATCAACCCTAAACCGCTTGCTAATACAAGACCAAGCCCAGTTCCAAGTAGTAACCTATGTGCGCTGGCAGCAGGGGTCATATGGGGCCGAATGAATGATAGGGCATGAACCCAACGCCTACATCAGTAGGTTTCACGCATTAATTTGTGAATTTTGTAGGGCAACAAAGCACGATTTACCGGAGTAACCTCGAGAATACGTGCATCGTCCCTTCTACGAATATCTTGTAGTAGTGGGTGACGACTCTTTTTGTGTAAAGCTAGCAAAGTCGGCTTATCCACTTCAAGAGCAGATCTTACGACATTTACAAATCCTTCAGATTCAACAGCAAATTTACCGATTTCATCGATTACGATTACTTCTGAATAATCTCTAGCATGTTCGATAGCAGGTATAGCGACACTGTTCAATGCATCAGTATCGATACCATAGCCAAGAACACGTAACCTACTATCGATATTCTTGTGAGCCATTATGGCCTCATCCCCAGTAGTGATATTGATTACTTTGTATCCAACACGTTCGGAATTTTCCACCAAAGGTTCAGTACGCATACCACCTATGATGTCTGTATTATCTCCGTCACCACCTCTGGCATTAATTTCTCGCCGACGCTCATCTTCAAGCATCTCGAGGACTTTTGCTAGAACTGCAGATTTACCCGACCTTGGTAAGCCAGTAATTCCGATTTTTGGATGAATTCCCATTTATGCTTCCTCACTAAAATTCGGATACGCAAATTGCGCTGATTGCTTCGAGGGAGGTACTGATGATAAAGGATGTGGGGGAAAGCGCGTATTTTCTTGTTTCCGGAAACTACAGACCAACATCCGTCAATTGTGAATGGCAACAATTCCAACACTAATTTCAGGAGTTCTTTCGATTGATTAACCCCAACTGTTCAGAGAATCGCTTCATCCCCTGGCATTGGCAAAGCAATAATCGAGCGACCCATGACGCCTAGTTTCCAACAATCAGACACCCAGTCGAGAATCAAGGACAATTCATTTTCCGACAACCCACCGGCATCTGAAATTCTTCGAAGAGCCCAAAGTTCAGCCTCATCATAATCTCCATCAACAGATGCTAGTAATGCCGAGTCACGAAGTGCGATTCTTATTGCAGAAATCTCCATCCCATCGAGTATTGAATCTAGTTCAGGAGGCTGGGTGAGAAGCTGACGGACTTCTTCTCTACTTTCGGGATGTAGCATCATAGCGCCCATGGCCGATTCAATAGCAGAAATCTCTTCTCTGACCAACTCACCATCTGCTGCTGCAACAAGAACGAGAATACATGCAATCTTTCGTCGCTGCTCTTCAGCAAGAGATAGTGCCGCATCTGGGAGCAGGCAAATCACCGCGATAGGTCATTGAGAAGATCATAACCGGATTGCATCCAAGCATAACCTTCGACAGTCCAAGCCAACAATCTATTGACAGCATCAGGATGTAACTTCAGGTGCTTTGCGATAGTTTCCAGCGCCTCTCTTTCGTCTTCATCCACAGTTCCATCCGCCGCTGCCATCAGTACAGCGTCGCGAAGTGCGAGTCTTCCGGCCTCTTCGCCAAGATCGCTCAAACACTCTTCTAATGAAGGAGGATTCTTAAGAGCAGTACGAATTATATCGCGCTGCTTTGGTGAGAGTAAAGCCGTTCCTAAGCGCTGTTCGAACATGGACATTTCCTCTACTGTTAATTCGTTATCGATTCGAGTAATATGAGCCAATAATTTAGCATAAGCGAATCTTTCTGCTTGTGGCAACTTATGGACTGTGTCGGGCAGCATATTGATGGCGTATAGGTTGCATGATTTCAATGCCTCGCAAGAATCAAGCCATTCAAATGTAATCGATTAGACGATGCCATATGGCCGAGGTTGAGGTTTACACAAACAAGGGATGTGCGGCCTGTGTGAATGCTAAACATCTTCTTGACAACAAAGGAGTGGACTACACCGAGAAGAAATTAGGCAAATCTCGGAAAACAGATACTGAGTTTTCAATAAGAACCAGGGGCTCAAAAACCATCCCACAAATTTTCATAAACAACCACTGGATTGGCGGATTTGATGATTTGGTAAAATATGACCGAGCAGGGGAGCTGGATTGGCGGTTAGGGCTGAGTACCCGGCCCGGAGTTGGAATAATCAAACGCTTCCTCAGATTTATGAAGGGGGAGAAGTATTGATTTGTTTGAAAGCGATTTCTCGCTGCCCAAGATAGTTTAGCAGACCCCAAAGGCTGGAATTAGCTAACCATACAATCCTTACATCTAGGCCCATTGATTCAGTTCCAATATAGTAGCATGCGGTTGAGCCTACAAGCCCCACTGAATAGACGGCCATTGAAGCAGGGACTGTCCAACGGGGGTCCCGGTCGGAATTAAACGTCCAAATGCGATGGGTCCAATGCGCAACAAACGAACCAAGGATCCATGCAACAGCCCAAGAAACCGTAGGCCAGTAATCACCCTCTGGAAATAAGCGATAACAAGCTTCCCAAATGAGGAAGAACACGACCATATTTCCGCCAGCGGTCACCAAGTATCGGCGAAAGGTTCCATGTTCTGGTAACATTAGTCATCCTCCGTAATCACATCAGACGACTTCCCTGTCAAAACATTGCGCAATGCAGCATTGTCATTTTGTAAAGCATCTAACAAATCATAGTCAACTCCCAAGTTGCGAGCAAGTTCCCTCAACGCTAGCGTATCCTTCGGCAAACATTTCCCGCCAAAACCTCGATTTAAACCCATTAAGGGTTCTAGGTGAGAATCGCCGATAGGTTGGTCTTGTGGGGCGGTTATAATTTCTCGAATTACCGACCATTCAATTCCCATGGCATGGCAAATATCGTGCATTTGATTAGCAAAAATAACCTTCATCGCATAGTAGTTATTCTTTGTATATTTCACCATCTCTGCTTCAGTACTGCTTACATGAAATGTCTGATCGCCAATTAGTACTCCTGCTTGCTTATGTTGTTCGAAAACTAATTCAGCAACCTGTTTATGCTCAGTTCCAACCACGAGAATTCTTTGGTTGCCGAAGTCTTCCAGGCGTTGTCTTTCCACCAAAAACTCGGGTGAATATGCTAATTTTAAATTAGGAAATTCACGTTGCAATTTTTCAGTAGTACCGGGGATGATTGTACTCTTAATTATTGCAATGAACCCATCAGGTAATTGAGACAATATCTCTTCTACAATACTAATGTCACAAGAGCCATCATCCCTTGCAGGAGTTGGGACGGCAATGTAAGCCATCTCACAATTTTCAATGACATCGGATAGGTCGGTATTTCGAGAAGGATCGTGCACGAATAAGTCATGGGCCTCCGAGAAGCAATGTTCAATCGCCCCTCCTACCATGCCAGCGCCAATTATTCCAACTCTCATTCAGCACCCTCCCTCATAGTAAACAGCCCCTGCTCCACCATTTGGGCTGCGCGTAGGAGGCTTTCAGGTGTTCCGCAATCAATCCAAGTGTTTTCACCAACCGAAATAGTCCGTGCTAGCCCTTCCGAGATGTATTGCTTCGTAATATCAGATATTGAAAAGTCAGTAGAATCTTGAGTGCCATCAAGCCGACTCCAGAACGAATCATCGAACATGTATATTCCACCTATCGCTAGATTGCCAAAGGAGGAGGTTGGCTTTTCTATTACATCGACAATATTTCCATTCTCCATTACGGCGATACCGAACGCTTCTGGGTTCTCAACCTCTCGAGTCAATAATAACGCACCTTGCGAGAACTTTACAACCTCCTCTTTCAAATTAAGATTAGTGATGTTATCTGAAAACCAGATTAGTAGTGGGCAATTTTCATTACCAATCCGAGCCAATTGCAAAGCCGCAGCAACACCTTTAGGCTCAGTCTCTAACACATAATCCACATCTTCTCCAACATGGTTTCGGATTTTTTCTATGAAACGATTACCAATTATTGTAATCTCTGTAATTCCAGCACTACGTATTGTAGCAAGTGCATAGTCAATGATTGGGTGGCCACATAATGGCAGCAATGTTTTGTGAGTATGATTGGTCAATGGCAGCAATCTGCTACCGTGGCCTCCAGCCACTATAATTGCCTTCATCACCCAACCCTCGGTGCGTCCGCTTATTGAATCACTGGGATTCTTCGTCTGTATTTGCGACTTTAGAAAAAGCACCATCTTCTGCATTTTTCTCAAAGTAATCTGTTTTGACTAAGTCGCCAAGGCGCTCTACGCCGTACTCAACAAGGTCGGGATCGTTAGCTTCAGCATTCTCCCATCGCTTCTGGGCTAATTCGGCATATTCTTGATTTGCTTCTTCCACCATAATTTCCCCCGAAGTCAAACTCCCCTCCATTCCAGTGTATTTCTCACCTTCAGAAATGGCATCTCGGCGGACGGGGTCATGACCCAGTTTGAAATCTGTTTTTCCCCAATCAGGACCCTGCGGGTCATCGCCTCTAGGGCGCGTTGGATTTTCAGCCTCAATATCAGTGGCAATCCAATCTGATAAATGTAGTAAATATGCCTGATACCTCTCCTCCTTATCATCGATATCCAAGATATGGGTCATATCATATCTCAAGGCAAAAGACTCTTCGTCTTTGTAAAGTATTAGGCTAAATAACACCAATAATACGCCACCTGCGAATACATACAAGTGCGTTCCAAGGGTTAAGGGGTCTTTTTGCCCCAATCCTAAAACGACTGAAAACGCGATACTTATAATTCCAAAACCCAAGAGAATTGTAGATACCCCCGAACGCATTTTCAAACGCTCTAATTCCCGAATAGAATCGTGCATATTACCACTTCAACCTAGGAGGGCTATGATGTCGTCTGACATTGTAGGTGTTGAATGATTCTCTTGGGTGAGTACAGAGTCGTGCATATTGATCTGTTGCCTAGGCTCTAGGGCAAGTTTTTCTAGGACTGCAGACAGAACCTCTTGAACACGTGTGGTTTGTTGACCTTGAGATATAATCATTCTTTCAAGGGATTCCAGGGTTTCGAAAGACCGGTCGGTCGAACGGTCAAGGGCTACCTTTTGGGCCTTCATAGCCCCTTCCTGTCTTGCTAATAATTCTCTTGCAGCAGGGCTGCCAACCGCATCTCTACGATATAGTTCCTCTAGTGCTGTACGAAGATCAGTGGTGGTCACCTCTAATGCACGCTTCATATCGCAAATCTGGCCGATAGCAATATTCAGTTCTGTTTGTAAATTAGTTGCCTTATGCTTTAGTTGACCTCTCATATTAGCCTGCATCATAGATTCTGCAAAGAAGGTGGTAAAGATGCCCACTCCTATTGCAACATCGTGTTGCATTTGTATTAACATCATTAGCGCCCATGCGGCGATTCCTATTACTGCAGACCTTCCTATTCCCATGTCTATTAATTAGTCAGCATACTATATTGACAAGTAGTTGGGTATCCAAGGGGTCCCACTAGTTTCACTCTTCGGGGACGAAGCAATCATCCTCGACTTCATGGATTTGGCCCGTCATTAGTAGGTGGTCCAATGCTTCATCACATTCTTCAGGGACAATGCCATTGCTTAGAAGTGGTGCAAACAATTCGTCTAATTCAGCCCAACTAGCACCATTGCCGACTTTTTCTTGGGCGATTATTAGCATCATCTGGGCTGTGACGGCCAACAAAGGGTCGTCACATTGACTATCGGGAAGTAAATTGATGAATGTGCCAGCAGGATGTGGCTCCTCATCAACAATTTCTTCAACTCTGTTAGCGAGGTATCTCAGTGGCAGTGGAATATCAAAACAATCAAACAAATTAGTTTGACCTTGAGGAATTTCCCTCATATCCTCGGGGGCCATTCTCTTGGCTAAGGCCTCTAACCGATGCAACCGCTGCGCTACTTGTATTCTCTCTCTCTCGATATCTAGTTCAACCAAAGCCATGTCTTCATTCGCCCTTTTGATGAGCCAATCTTCAATGTTGAAGTTAGCATCGACGCCAAGCATAATGTCGGCCAATCGTTTAACAGCAAGTGGCAATTGGTCGATTTGCACTTTTCCTTCGAACTTATCGCGAGAATCTCCAACCATGATATTGGGGGCGTTATGGCGCTCCATAAAGGTACACTATGCCGGACAAGGTGCCCTTCGATTGGAGTTGTGGGGTACTGCGCGGATATAGGGTGCCGCAACGACTTCCAGTGGTAACAAACCCTTTCTGCACTCCGAAGTTTACACGGGAGCGCGTTCATGTAGGTGCGACTTATGGCGGAGGATATGAGCGACAATCGTATCGCAATCTTACCTGGTGACGGAACAGGCCGAGAAGTTGCGATTGAAGCGATGCGCATACTCGACACAGTCCAGGCCCACACCAATCACGGCTTCGAACAAGTAGTGATTCCATGCGGGGGCCAACATTACAAAGAAACAGGAGAAGAATGGGCAGAAGGCTCTTTTGCATTCTGTCGTGATGAAGCTGACGCTATTTATCTGGGTGCAATTGGACACCCAGGTACAACATTGCCTAACGGTGACCTCGCAGGCGGTTCAGTGATTCTGGGAATGCGTTCCGGTTTGGATCTGTATGCCAATGTAAGGCCAATCAAACTGTACGAAGGAGTCCCTCACAAAGTTCACGGCAAATTTACACAGATTTGGGAGCCGGGGCTAGTGGATATGACAATCCTTCGAGAAAACACCGAGGGCCTGTATCACTCATTGCTGAGAAGAAGCGCTGACAGAGTCATGGGGCGCGAAGAGTATACCCCACCAGAAATGACCTTCCCCGGTCTAGAAGGCGAGGTTGCATACGACCCCCGTCCTATTTCTGCAGCAGGAACCGAGCGATTAGTGCGAATGGGTTTTGATATTGCCCAGACACGTAATGGAGCCCCAGTTGACGGGGTGAAGAGAGTTTCATGTATCGATAAGAGCAACGTCACACGCGGCTGTCAATTATTCCGTCGCGTCTTTGATAAGGTTGCAACCTCCTACCCTGGTATTGAAACCGATCACGGGTATATCGACGCTTTCATGCAATGGTTAACACGAACTCCAGAATATTATGACGTGGTTGTTTCTTCGAATATGTTCGGAGATATCGCCACTGATTTAGGGGCTGTTCTTCAAGGAGGAATGGGCATGGCAGCATCTGGAAACATTGGAGACAAACACGCGTTCTTTGAGCCTGTTCACGGCAGTGCGCCAAAGCATGCTGGACAGAATAAAGTGAATCCAATTGCAAGTATCAATTCCATTCAGATGATGCTCGATTGGCTTGGTCGCAAGAGCGGCGAAGACGAGTTAATTCAGATAGCTAAACTAATCGATGAAAGCGTAGCGGACCATCTACGAGTTGGTAAATCTCTAACTTACGACCTCGGCGGTTCTGCATCATGTAGCGCTGTTGGGGAATCAATAGCAAATACGCTCTCTGGAAAATTAAGTGAATTGTAATTATTCACGCCAAGAACCTTCTAAGCTCTAGGGCTATTTCTAGGAAAACATCACAAGGTAAACTGATTTGACATAGTTTCGGTAATGTGGTCAAGAGCAGATTGCAAACCATCAGAATTCTTCCATTTGGTTATTTTTGGTTTTTTGGGTATTATCTGAATCAAGTTCTTAGCAACACGTGAAACCTCATCGACAACAGCGACAGTTCCCCTTTTCGAAGAGCGAGAAAGCGGGTTTAGATCGATTACTAAAACCTCTTTCCCCATAGCGACGAGGGCTTCACACCTATCGCCGTCTTCTAAGGGTACAAGAATTGTATCGGCTTCAAAAATACCATTCTTTTGACAAGCAGCCCTTGGCCCCTCCAGCCCAGGTATGCGTGCATCGGGAACGCCACCTAGTATCTCTACATCCAATTCTAAATTGGCGTTAAGCAATTTAAGATGCGCAAGCAGGGCTCCCATTCGTTGTGGAGTCCGGTAAAAGAGATTGATTTCAATCGGACAATCGAGTTGGCTTGCAATTGTTAGAAACTCACGACCAGCCAGGGCGATGGCATTACCGTTCAATGATAGAACCGGTTTTTTAGCCTTCAGTAATCGTGCAGCAACCTCTCTAGTTGCCTCTAATGCAGAAGGAATAGTTTGCTCTCCAAGCAAGTAATCGAAAGCTTCTCCCCTTCCATGAGCAATCATAGCAGAATCTGCTAACATTCCTTTGAGGCTTGCTTCAGATATACGGTTTCGCATCAATAAGGATTGATAACGCGGATGGCTCGGGTCTGCAATTTCTTCATTCATATAATCCCTCAATAAGACTTTACCAGCATCGACAAATCTAGTGGTTTAGTGCCACGATTAATCGTACTTGTCGAAAGAACATCAAGACCACATTCACGCCAATCATCTAATTCAGCAAGCAGGATTCCTCCACTTGCTTCTAGCACAACATGCTCTCTTAATCCCATTTCAGTAAGTTCGTCAGCAATAGATTTACAGCGCTCCGGTCCAAAATTATCTAGCATAATCACCAGACGGTCACAACCTTCAACCATTCTTTTTTCGGACCAAGCGAAAGCTGCCATAATTGCTTCCTTTTCTTCACGAACTTCTATTTCTAGAAATGCCCCACAATCTGAAACATCTACTTCTGTAATGTAACGTGAAATTCTAGCCCCATTCCCCGCGACATCCGGATACATAACCGCAAGGTCATTTTCCTTAATCATCCGAGCGTCTTTCTTTGAGAGTCTGTGAGTTAGGCCACCTCCCATGTGGACGGCCCACTTATCCAATAGGCCCCATATCGTCTTACGAGTACAGGCGATTTGGCCCGGCGCCTTTGACGACCAGCGTTTAGATTCAGTAGCAATTCCAGAAAGTTGACCTAGGAGGTTAAGAATGGCCCTTTCCATCGCTAGAACCGCCTCTTTTTCTCCACTAATTGTGGCAATCTCATCGCCCTTGGAAATACTTCGGCCTTCGCCGTGGGACCATGAAATGTGTAAACTTCCAGCCCAAATCTGGAGCATGTGGTCAACAGCGGCACAGCCGACTAAAATCCCATCACCATGAGCAACTATTGTAGCATTGATGGAATCATTACCGCCCATGAAAGGCATATCAACGCCATCATCAGCAAGTAATGCACTTGTCCATCTATCAATACTCGAAATAAGCATCCTGCTAGGTCCAGCAGAAGGGTCCCATAAAACCGCGCCCCTATCATGAGGGGGGCGCATTTTGTCGGCCATGTTGGGGGCTGGGGGAACGAGGCCTTCATGGTTATGCACTTCTTGGAGGGGGGTATGAAGAGGGTTCTCGTGGTTGGAGCGGGCATCCATGGATTAGTTACAGCCGCCCGCGAACATCTTGCAAAAAACCAGGTTTTTATTATAGAAAAACGAAAGAGAATAGGGGGCAGAGGCACGAGCGAGGTGTCACACGGGCATCACTTAGAACACGGCCCTCACCTATTGCTTAAGGGCGGCGAACTTCATACAATGATCAAGAAAGTGAGCCGGGTCAAACCATCACTCAAACCACTAAGGCCTAACAAAGTGATGATTGTAGGGCATGGTATGTTACAACCTTTGGATAATCCTAAGCAAATGCTAGCCTACAAAATGGGGAACGACCCAGTTAGAGAAAATGCAGTCCGCCTAATTTCGGGCTGGGGTCAAGACATTCCAGAGAGACGTAAAGCTCTGATGAAAGGGCGTTTATGTGTTGTAGGCGAAGGGTGGGCTGGATTAGTTGGCAGA
>Ga0308010_1001257_pt1 | contig 14372 bp, 15 predicted proteins | sample Neamet129_FD_202368 | JGI IMG/M metagenome (GOLD analysis project Ga0308010, IMG submission 202368) | Marine microbial communities from water near the shore, Antarctic Ocean - #129 | ecosystem: Environmental > Aquatic > Marine > Unclassified | place: Southern Ocean | collected 2014-07-24 | reverse complement strand
TTAGCATTTAAAAGAGACGAAAATTTAATTATACCTGATAAAGTTAATTATGATGATCTTTCTGGACTATCAAATGAGGTAAAAGCCAAATTTAAACAAATAAAACCAAAAACTATGGGACAAGCTCTACGAATTGATGGAATAACTCCAGCTGCCGTATATATTTTGTTGTCACATGTAAAAAGAAAGTCTATTAAGCTTATAGCTTAATGGAAGAAATTTTAAAAAAATATCCACTACTAAAGGATCAAAATGTTCCACGTGAAACATTAATTGAGTTTGAGCTGTTTATATCTATGCTACAGCAAGGAAATGAAGAAATTAATATAATAAGCAAGGAAACATCTAAAAATGAGGTAATTAGAGAACGTCACATAGTTGATTCTGCACAAATTATTGAATTTGTTGATTTAAATAGTAATATAATAACAGATATAGGTACGGGTGGAGGTATGCCAGGTATAATTATATCAATTATGATTAAAAATCTGAAAAATTTAGCTAAAGTTCACTTATATGAAAAAAGTCACCATAAGAGCTCTTTTTTAAGAAAAGTATCTAGAGATTTAAAATTAAATACTGAAGTCATTCAAGAAAATATTTTTGAGGCACAAAATTTAGAGTCGGGTACAATAATGGCAAGAGCTTTTAAACCTTTACCAATAATTTTAGATTTAGTTTATAAAAATTTTAGTAGTTACAAAAATTTAATTGTCTTCATGGGAAAAAATGGAGAAAAAGTTCTAGAAGAAACTTTAATAAATTGGGATTTTGATTTTGAAAAGAAAAAAAGTATTACAAGCGAAGATTCATTTTTATTAAATATAAAAAATATTAAAAAAATATTAAAAAACTAAATGCAAATCATTTCTGTGATAAATCAAAAGGGTGGGGTTGGAAAAACAACGACAGTAATTAATCTTGCAGCTGGTTTAGCTAACCAAGAAAAAAAAGTTTTAGTAATTGATCTTGATCCACAAGGAAACGCAACTACAGGACTTGGTCTATCCAATTTAGAAAGTTCGACCGAAACTATTTATGGGGTGTTGAATGGTACAAAGGCCATTTCTGACGTAATTAGAAAAACTGATTTCAAGAATTTAGATATTATTACTTCAAATGTAGATTTATCTGGACTTGAGGTTGAGACAGCTGATGATAGCATGAGAGCTTTCATTTTAAAACGCGAATTAACCTCTTATTTAAATGATTCTAGAGCAACCTATGATTATGTACTTATAGACTGTCCACCATCGCTAAGTTTGCTCACAGTCATGGCCCTGGTGTCATCTCACTCACTATTAGTGCCATTACAGACTGAATTCTTTGCTTTAGAGGGTTTAACACAGCTAATGAAAACTATAGAACGAATAAAAGCTAATTTAAATCCTGAATTAAAAATTAGAGGCATACTTTTAACAATGTTTGATAAAAGAAACAAGCTATCTACACAGGTAGAAAAAGAAGCAAGAGACTATTTTAATGAAAAAGTTTATCTAACGGTGATCCCAAGAAACGTAAGGCTGTCTGAGGCCCCATCACATGGTATGCCAGTTTTAATGTATGACAAATCTTGTCCGGGCAGTAAATCATATTTTAACTTTACAGATGAATTTATTAATCAAGAGCAAAAAATAGGGAGCGCTGCACAATGGATACAAACAAAATAAAAAAAGGTCTAGGTAGAGGTTTGTCATCTTTAATAGGTGAAACAAAAACAGAAATAAACATTAATAAACTTTCTATAAGTAACCTTGTAAGCAATAAGTTTCAACCACGGAAAACATTTGATGAGGAAAGTTTAGAGGATTTAACAAATTCAATAAAAGAGAGGGGTATTATTCAACCAATTATTGTTAGAAAATCTAGTGATGATAGCTCAAAATATGAAATAATTGCAGGAGAGAGAAGGTGGTTATCAGCACAAAAAGCAGGCCTACATGAGGTTCCGGTTGTTATTACTGATGTAGATGATTTAAAATCTTTAGAATTTGCTATTGTTGAAAATGTTCAAAGAAATGACTTAAATGCAGTAGAAGAAGCGCGTGGTTATCAACGTCTTATCGAAGAGTTTTCATATGATCAGGAGAAAGTTGCGAAATTTATTGGAAAAAGTAGAAGTCATATTGCTAACTTTTTAAGGTTATTAAATTTACCTGAGGCAGTTTTAAACTTAATCGAAACTCAAAAATTAACACCTGGCCATGCAAAAATTTTAGTTGGCTTGAATAATGCAGAATTCGTAGCAAATAAGATAATTGAAAAAAATCTTTCAGTGAGACAGTCAGAAAATTTTGTTAAAATTTTTAAGGCTAAAAAACACTCTCTTAAACCTTTAAGAGATATAAATTTAGAAGCTCTAGAGACTTCAATTAGAGAAAAAATTGGTCTTAATGTTTTAATTAAAAACAAAAAAAATAATTCAGGATTGTTATTGTTAGAATATAAAGATCTGGATCAGCTAAATAAAATAATTGAAATAATAAAATCTAACTATTAGCTTTTCTTGAATTGTCAATTATAAAATCTGATAGTATATTTTTAGCCATACCTGAATTTTTTTTAATTAGTAGTTCAATTTCATTGGTTTTATAAATTAGATTTTTTAAACTATTTTTCTTCCAATATTTTATTTGCTGAACAACAAGTGGTTTGTCCTTCCAAAAAATTGGTGGCTTACATTCAGAAATTGCTTGTTCAATATTATTTTTTTTGTCAATTAATTCATAAATTTTAACTAGCCTTTTTAATCTGGCTAATAATGTTCTAATAATTATAATATTGTCTTCATCAGAATAGTTATTTTCATTCAAAATAGTGACAGTTTTCCTAGTGTTTTTAGCTAGCGATTGGTCTATGAGCTCTGATGCACCGTAGTTATCTGCTAGATTGGTTAATTTCATTATTTGGTCAAGATTTATATTTTCTTTACTTTTTAAAAAACTTTCAATTTTTTCTAATTCATTGTTTAAATTTTTTCTGTCACCCCTGCTTCTTTCTATTAAGACATTAATTAGCTGTTGAGATATTGGAATTTTGTTATTCCTAAAAAAAATACTAATAATTGAATTTAATGTTTGATTAGTGTCCTCATAAAATGGGACACATATAATTGATTTTTCTTTTTCAAAAAGTTTTCGCAAAGATGATTTCTTTTCAAGGTTTTTCGAATTTAGAATTATATTTATATCATTTGGATCTTTTTCTATTAGTTCTTCTAAAATTCCTTTAATTTTGTCAGTAGCCCTACTAATAATTATTAATTTTTCATTATCAAAAAAAGATTTAGTGAGTACAGTATTAAAAAAATTATTTATATTATCTATTATTTCTTTTTCTTCGTATCTATGAATTTTATCTTGATAGTTTTTTTCAAATAAGTTTTTAATAGTTTCTTCTTTTAAGCCATCATTATCGCCATAAAATAGATAGAATTTATGATTATTCAATTTTATTTTATTTAGTTCAAATGATTTTAATATCATTTAATATTAGATAGTTTTAAAATTAAGTTGTCAGTTATTGTTTCAGCTAAATTATTTTTAATTTCCCTCTCATATCTTTTTAAACCAAATCTATTGGGATTATTGTTATAAATAAAACTTTCTATAATCACAAAACTATTTTTGATCTTTCCGTTCATTGATACCTCTATATTTGTAGCAATTGTATTCTTAAAAGTCACAGCATCACCCAAGGTATTTTTTGCTGCAATTTCTTTCGTTGAAGTGCTAGAGATCTTTAGTGTAAAATTTTTATTTTTTTCATTGAGAGTATAATTATTAAGTCTCTCTTTCATCCTTAAATTTATGTCTCTATCACCAATAAAACTTAATTCACTTATGAAAAAATTATGATCTTTAGATTTTTTTTTTGAATAAATTGCCTCATATCCACAAGATGACAAGAATAAGAGAAGAAGGATTGTGAATATTTTTTTTTGCATATTTTATATTATAATATTTATCAGTCTATTTGGCACAAAAATTATTTTTTTAAAATTTTGCCCCATTGAGAATTTTTCTATTTCTTGATTTAGTTTAATGATTTTTAAAATTTCTTTTTCAACAATATCTCTTTTAACCCTTAAAATAGCCCTTTTTTTCCCATTTATTTGCACCACAAAATTAATTTCTTCTTCTATTAGATCATCTTTAGAGATGGTGGGCCAGTTTATTTCGTTTTGATTAATAGATTTCAAACATTCACTTGTAAAATGAGGCATAAATGGATTCATTAATATTAAAATTTTTTTATAGTTTTCAATTAAAACATTCTTTTTTATAGGTTTGTCTATTTCTTTTATTAAAAAATTATACATTTCATAAAGATTAGCAACTATCACGTTGTAATGAAATTTTTCTAGATTTTGAGTTACCTTATGAATTAATTGATTGGTGAATTTGATTAAATTATCATCTTTATTTTCTTCATCATTAATTTTAATTTTCTCTAAAATTTTAGTATTAAGTGTCCATAGTTTTTGAACAAATTTAAATGAAGCCAACATACCTTGGTCAGACCACTGTACATCTTTTTCAGGAGGGCTATCTGATAAAATAAATAATCGAACTGAATCTGCCCCATAATTTTTGATAATACTTTCAGGGTCTATGGTATTTTTTTTTGACTTTGACATGGATTCAGTTGGTCCAACAATTGCTTTTTCTGAAAGATTATCTTTTTTATAAAATTGTTTACCGTCAGTCGTGGTTACCTCTTCAGGACTTAGCCATTTGCCGTGTTGGTCTTTGTAAGTTTCGTGACAAACCATTCCCTGTGTAAATAGTCCTTTAAAGGGTTCTTTTAGATCAAATTTATCATTTTTATAAGCAACAGCCTGCATAAAGAATCTAGAATATAATAAGTGTAAAATAGCATGCTCAACACCACCTATATATTGATCAACTGGCATCCAATAATCAGCTTCTTCTTGATCAAATCCATAATTAACATTGTGGGGTGAACAAAACCTTAAAAAATACCAAGAAGAATCAACAAACGTATCTAATGTATCTGTTTCTCTTCTAAGTTTTTTTCCATCTAATGTAAAATATTTCCAGTCATCTTCCATATCTAGAGGATTTCCGCTGGAACTTAACTTTTTAATCTCAGGTAGCTTTACAGGCAACATGTTTATAGGAATTTTAACAGGTTGATCGTTTTCATCGTAAGCCATTGGAATAGGGCAGCCCCAATATCTTTGTCTTGATATACCCCAATCTTTTAATCGATAGTTAGTTTTTTTTTTACCCAAATTATTTTTTTCAAGAAATTCAATAGTCTTAATAATAGATTCATTTGGAACTTTAAAGCCATCTAGAAATTTTGAATTATAAAGATATCCTTCACCTGTGTAGGCCAAATTATCAATTTTAAACTCTTGATCTTTTTCAGGTTTAACAACTGGAGTGATTTGTAAATCATATTTTTTTGCAAAATCAAAATCTCTCTGGTCATGTGCAGGGCAACCAAAAACAGCACCAAGTCCATAGTCCATTAAAACAAAGTTTGCAAAATAAACGGGAACTTTCATATTTTTATCTAATGGATTTATTGCAATAAGATCTGTTTTAAATCCAAGCTTTTCAGCAGAAGCAATAGACTCTTCGGTTGTACCAGTTTTAGAGCATTCTTTTTTAAATTCTTGAAAATTTTTATCATCTTCATAATATTTAGAAAGTGGGTGATCAACAGAAAGAGCTAAAAAAGAAAACCCAAATAGTGTATCCGGTCTTGTTGTATAGCACTTAATATTATCTACAGGTTTGTTGCTTTCTATCTTAAATTCAACCTCACAACCAAATGATTTACCTATCCAGTTTTTTTGCATCACCTTAACTTTGTTTGGCCAGTGATCCAAGGTATCCAAGCCTTGTAATAGTTCTTCGGAAAATTTTGAGATATTAAAAAACCATTGATTTAACTTCTTTCTTTCCACAATAGCTCCTGATCTCCATCCCTTTCCATCAACCACTTGTTCATTGGCTAGAACAGTTTGATCAACAGGGTCCCAATTCACATAATTTTCTTTTCTGTAAACTAATCCCTTATCATAAAGGTTTAAAAAAAACTCTTGTTGGTGTCTGTAGTATTCAGGTGAACACGTAGAAATTTCTTTATCCCAATCAATGGATAGCCCAAGTCTTTTAAGTTGGGATCTCATAGTTTCAATGTTCGATTCTGTCCAAGTTTTGGGGTCTAGATTATTTTGCCTCGCTGCATTTTCTGCAGGCATACCAAATGAGTCCCACCCCATTGGATGAAGAACGTTATATCCTTGAAGAGTCTTAAAGCGAGCCAGAACATCTCCAATAGTATAATTTCTTACATGACCCATGTGGATTTTACCAGATGGATAAGGAAACATCTCCAAACAATAAAATTTTTTTTTACTTCTATCTACTTTTGTTGAAAATATTTTTTCTTTTTCCCAAAGTTTTTGCCATTTCTCTTCTACTATTTTAAAATTATATCTATCCACAAAAAGTAAAATTTATTGATTATGATTTTATTATTGAATTATTTGCAGAGCTTAAATCTTTATTTGCTATCTTGCTCTTTTTTTTCTTTTTCATAAATTGCTGCAGTTCTTAAGATTTTACCTTTTAATTCAGGAATTAAATTTCCAGTTTTTTCAGAGATTGTACAATTTAATTGTGTTAAACACTTTTTATTAAAGACTTTAATATCCAATGCATCTGACCTTATTTCATTTGTTAAAAACCTAATTGAAATCTTAATACTTTCATTAGACGTTTGATCGGTTGAATACCAATCAGTAATTATAATTCCACCACTATAATTAACAGAAGCTAGTGGCATAAAGTCAATAGTATCTAACGATGCTCTCCATAATTCATTTGAACTTGCAAATTCAAAAACTCCACCTTTTTTGCCACCCATTCCATCCATTAATCTAAAACCTTTTCCTTGAGCCATATTTTTCTCAACTCTTTTTTTTGGATCAGCAGGGTACTTTCTAGCATCTGCACCAGGTAGCTTGCCACCACATGCATTAAGAAATGATGTAGCTATGATTAAAAAAGTAATTAATTTTAAAATTTTAAATGAAGACATATTGATATAATTTGTGAATTATTTAAATATATACAATATATTTATCAAATAGCTAAAGTATTAAGAAAAATAGACAAAATAGTGTTGTAAAAATACAACATCTTACACTTTTAATAAAAATTAAAGGCTTTTTAAAAAAAAGTAGGTCATATTTGTATATAAAAAGTGGTGTTTATTATTAATAACAAACAAAACAAACAAAGGAAATAATATGAATAACTTAAAAAAAATAGGCTTAACTGCATTAGCAGGTTCGCTTGTTGCAACTTCTGTTGCTTATGCTGGTGCTTTAGAAGCAACTGGTGCAGCAGAGATGAAAATGACAAATCATAGCGCATCAGCTGCAGGTAAAACTGTTGCAATGGGAAACAGTATCTACTTTAAAGGTTCTGGAGAAACTGATGGCGGATTAAATGTAGCTCTATCTTTCGAATTAGATCAAGGTGCTGCTGATGGAACTAATGGTACTTACGACAATCATTCTGTATCAATAGGTAATGACGCTTTAGGTACTGTAACTGTACACGGTCACGGTGGAACAAACTCTGCTTCTGCTTTAGATGGTACTGCTGCTGGAGATTTCTGGGATAATACTTTAGGTATTTCTTCTACAAACACTCCAAAAGCTGCTGCTAGTGGAAATGGTCTAGTTGTTTACTCTCTACCTGCAGTGGTAGATGGTCTTGCATTAGCTGCATCTTATGCTTCAGCTGGTGAAAACAACGCTGGTTCAACTGCCTATGGTGCAGTTTATACTGGTGTTGAAGGTCTAACTTTATCATTTGGTAAAGGTTCTAACGAAGCCACAGTAAATACTGACAAAGATCAAACAATTATGAAGGCTTCATACGCTTATGGACCTGTAACTCTTGGATGGTCTGACAATGACTATGATCACACTAGTTCTAATAGTGATCAAGAAGTTCAATCATTGGCTATATCTTACACTTTAACTGATGCGATTTCGTTAACGTATGGTGAAGAGACAATCAGTAAAACTGGTGCAGCTTCAGACATCGAAGTTGAAGGTATAACTGCCTCTTATACTTCAGGTGGAATGACTTTAGGTCTTACATCAATTGAAGCTTCTAACGTTGATCACAGTAACGTTGCCATTAATAATGACAATGAAATGTGGAAAGTTAGTTTATCATTTGCATTCTAATTTAATTTAGAAAACAAATTTATAAAAAGGGCCCCTTTTTGGGGCCTTTTTTTTATTCAAAAAAAGAAATACCAGCAAAACCAATGCAGTTAGTAAGATTTAACTTTTTTAAATTATTATTTGAAATACCACCAAGTGCTATAATGGGTTTTTTACTTATATAAGATAATAATTTAAACTTATAAAGACCTAAAAAGTTTTTATTCCTTTTAAATATTGAAGACAAAAAAAATATCTCAACATTTTGTAGTTCTTTAGTTCTCATTTCATAAATATTATGAGCTGAGCCCAAGATAATAAATTTGTTTTTAAATGAATAAGAAAGGTGCTTTTTATCTTTATTAAATGATGAAATATAAATACCATCTAAATTAAGGTTAATTGCTAATTTAATGTTATTTGAAAGTAAAAATTTATTGCCTTTTTTTTTACAGTAATATTTTATCTTTAAAATTGTTTTTTTATTTATTGCTGAATTATGATTTCTATAGATTATTATTGTTTCTTTGTGTTGGTTATCTAAATGACTTTGATCAAATTTATTTATAAAGTAGTATCTGTTAAAAATTTTATTATGCATAGCACTGTTAAAAACTTAATTTATATAGAAGACCTGATTAAATCTAAAGTAAATCATGATAAATTAGCTCAAATTATTGCTGTATCAAAGACTTTTCCTATTGAAAATATTTTACCATTAATTGAGTATGGCCATCATCATTATGGAGAAAATAAAGTCCAGGAAGCTTTAAATAAATGGATTGAAATTAAAAAAAAAAACAATGACATTAAACTTCATTTAATTGGGAAACTTCAAACTAATAAAGTAAAGTTTGCTTTAGGTATATTTGATTATATTCATTCAGTTGATAGTGAAAAATTAGCAATTAAAATTTCTGAAGAGCAAATAAAACAAGGAAAGAAACCTAAGATGTTTATTCAGGTTAATATTGGAAATGAAGAGCAAAAATCTGGAATAAATAAAAATAACTTAATAGATTTTTATAAATTTTGTAAAAATTTGAGCTTAGACATCATTGGTACAATGTGTATCCCCCCAAATGATGGTAATGTAGAAAAATATTTTTCTAAGATGAATGAAATAAACCAAGCACTAAATTTTAAAGAATTAAGCATGGGTATGTCTAAGGATTACCTGGAGGCAATTAAAAATAATGCAACATACGTTAGAGTAGGCTCAAAAATATTTGGTACCAGAACTTAACCAATTTTAATTTTAGTTTTTTTATCTATCAATTTTAATAATATTTCAAAATCTTTTTTTTTTAAGGCAACACATCCTGAAGTTGGCTTATAATTTTCTGTTAAATGAATAAACACAGCACTTCCTTTGCCTGGAATTTTTTTTTCATTATGACTTATTGAAATTATATAATCGTATTTACGATCTTTTCTGTACATGTTTTCTTTAAGATTTCTATTGAGTATTTTAATTTCTTCATTATATTTTTTATGGTTTGGATCATCACACCAAGCCATATTTTTTTTAATAATTTTTTTATTGATTTTGCACTTTGGAATACCAATACGATCTTTTCTAAAATATAATTTTTTTAAATTAAACAAACCTTTAGGCGTCGAATAATCACCCTCTTTTTTATTTGAATTTAAGCCTCTTTTTCCGACACAGCACTTAAATTCAAAATCATCAATTATAAGAGTGTTTTTATTGGGCACATGAATTATCATAGGAAATATTAATTATAATTATGCAAAATGTTTTTATTATAAATATTAAATCACTATATGAAATTTTGGATGAGATAAAAGACAATTTATCCTTTAAAGTTTCAAAATTTGAACATGTAGAGGATTTTGAAAAGAACAATGATTTAGACACATTAAATTGTTTAATAATTTCAAAAACAAATTCTAAATTACTATTAAATAAGAATATAACTGATAAGAATTTTTTTGATTTACATGATTTACCCTTACCTTTAAAAAAACTACTAGAAATAATCAATATTAAATTAATTAAATTAAAATTTAGCAATCAGTCAAAAATTATTATTAAAGGTTACGAGTTAAATTTAAATTCTAAATTTTTTTCCAAGAATAATTTAAATTTAAAGTTAACAGAAAAAGAAATTGAAATTATTTTGTATTTAAATAATACAAAATCTAAACACGATGTAGCAGATTTACAAAAAAATATATGGGGCTATTCTAAAAACATGGAAACCCACACTGTAGAAACGCATATTTATAGATTGCGAAAAAAAATAAGTAATTTATTTAAGGACGAAAGCTTAATATCAAGTCATAAAAATGGCTATTTTATTAAGTAAAAAGCTTAGTCTAGTCTGGCACCAACTTTTTGAATTATTTTTGAAGACATTTCTGTTCCTTTTTCGAGACTTTCTTTTATTGAAATATTATTAATGAAACCATGAAGAAAACCAGCTGCAAAAAGGTCTCCAGCGCCTGTTAAGTCCACAATTTTTAAATTAGGTTTACTTCTGCACTCTACCACTTCTTGATTTTTTATAGCAACACTTCCTTTTTCACCACGTGTGATAATTAAAAGTTTTCCCAATTGTTTACCAAATTCAATAACATCTTCAAAGTTTTTTGCGTTGATTAATGACCTAATTTCTTGTTCATTAGCAAAAGTAATATCAAGTTTATTTTTAACTAAATCTAAAAAATTAATTTTATGTCTTTCTACACAAAATTGATCTGATAAAGACATTGCTTTAGTATTAGAGAGTGACATTGCTTTATCAAAAGCTGACTTTGGTTCTCCCTCATCCCACAAATATCCTTCTAAAAATATTATTTCACTTTTTTCTACAACTTTTTCATTAATATCATTTCGATTAATTTTTCCAGCAATTCCTAAAAATGTAACCATAGTTCTTTCTGCATCAGGTGTGATCAAGATTAAGCAAGTTCCAGTTGGTAAAGTTTCTTGTTTTTTATTATAAAAATATTGAACTTTTTCTTTAGTTAGACCTTCTTCGTATTTTTGTCCTAAATCATCAGCATTAACTTTACCTATAAAACCAACATCATTACCTAATTGTGATAGTCCAACAATAGAATTTGCAACTGATCCACCAGATATTGTTTGTTCTATCTCAAGAGTTGACAAAAGTTTTTGAAATTCAAGCTCATCAACTAGTTTCATTGTACTTTTTGTTAATTGATTATCTATCAAGTATTGATCATCTACTTTGCATATAACATCAACAATTGCATTGCCAATTCCTAGTATTTTCATTTTAAGCTTTTTTTATTTTAATTGGATTTACCCGATTAGGATAACAAGTAGTACAAATTTTACAAGTCAAACCATAACACTCCCTAGCTTTACAAAATTCTCTTCCATAATAAATTATCTGTAAATGTAATTTGCTCCATGTTTTTTCAGGAAATAACTCTTTTAGATCGTTCTCTGTTTGAACAACATTTTTTCCATTTGTTAAGCCCCATCTTTGAGCAAGCCTATGAATGTGTGTATCTACTGCAAATGCTGGTATACCAAAGCCTTGAGACATGACTACACTTGCCGTTTTATGACCCACACCAGGTAGTTTTTCAAGCTCCTCGAAGCTTTTAGGTACTTTACCATCATGCTTTTCTAAAAGCCGTTTAGATAATAAAAAAATGCTTTTTGCTTTAATGCGAAAGATACCAATGCTTTTAATTAACCTTTCAATTTTTTTTCTACCTAATTTTACAAAATGCTCAGGTTTATAATATTTCGGATAAATACTTTTAGTTACATTGTTAACATTTAGATCAGTACATTGAGCTGATAAAAGAACCGATGTTAAAAGAGTAAATTTGTTTCTATGATCTAGGGGAATAGGGGTTGTTGGGTAAATTTTATTTAAAATTTTGAGTATTCTTTTTGCTTTTTCTTTTTCATTCATTATTTAAAATTCAATAAATCTCTCATTGAATAAAGTCCAGGCTTTTTATTTATAAGCCATTTCGCAGCAGTTAAGGCGCCATCTGAATAGAGGGCTCTATCAAATGCTTCATGATTTAATTTTATTATTTCCTTACCACTAGAAAACTTAACTTCATGCTCTCCAATAATTTCACCCTTTCTAACTGAATTAAAATTAATTTTTTTTCCATAGGGAAAAGATTTTTTATTTAAAAATTTTTTACCAATTAAATTATAAAGATTTTTATTTTTTCCATTAGCAATACCTTTTCCAAGCATTAAAGCAGTCCCTGATGGATAATCTTTTTTATGCTTATGATGAGCCTCAAATATTTTGCTTAAATATTCCTCATTCAATGATTTTGAAGCTATTTCAGTTAAGTACATTAATAAATTAACACCCAAACTCATATTACCAGCCTTTAAAATAGGAATTTTTTTTGAAAATCTTTTAATTAAATCATCTTCTTTTTGAGTAAAGCCCGTCGTTCCTATGACCACTTTTTTTTTAAGTTTTGATGCGATCTTAAGGATATCGAGTGTGCAATCAGGAACTGTAAAATCAATTATTACATCAGTATTTTTAAAAGCCTGATCAGTATTTAAATTAAGTTTAATTCCAGCTATCTTTTTGTTTATAATTTTATTTTCTGTAAGAGTTACTAATTTAAAGTTTTTATTAGATTTAGAAGATTTAATAAGTTGCTGACCCATTCTCCCAAGGCAGCCAGAAATTGCTAAATTAATTTTTTTCATTTAAAAAAAGATTAACCTTTTTTGGTTAATTAGTCTTTTACTTTTTCCAAAAACTCTTGGCTTTTTGAAAGAATTTTTTAATACTTGGATTTGACTTCTCATTCTCAATTTCTCTAAATTTTTCAAGTAGTTCTTTTTGTTCTTTATTTAATGAAATGGGAACTTCGGTATTCACTTGAACATAAAGATCACCATTTCCACTACCACGCATATAAGGCATTCCTTTACCTTTTAATCTAAACTGTTTTCCACTTTGAGTTCCATCTGGTATTTTAATTTTTGCTCTTCCACCATCAATTGTTGGTATTTCAATTGTAGTACCTAAAGCAGCATCGGCTATAGAAATTGGAAATTCAAAAAATAAATTTTCATCTGACCTTTTAAAAAGATCATGAGAATGAACATTAACAAATAGATATAAGTCTCCACTAGCCCCACCTTTAGTGCCAGCTTCACCCTTACCAGCTAGTCTTATCCTTGTTCCATCATCAACACCCTTCGGTATGGTAACGGATATTTTTTTTGAAGCTTGCTTGTTACCTTGACCATTACAGTCTATGCATGGGTTTGTAATTTCTTCTCCAGTTCCAGCACACTGAGGACAGGTTTGTTGAACAGTGAAAAAACCTTGATTAGATCTCACTTTACCATTCCCCCCACAAACTGAACATTTATCTGGAGAGTGACCTGGCTTTGAACCATTTCCTTTGCAAGTATTACATTTTTCTGTTGTCGAAAATTTTATGTCTTGTTTTTTACCCTCATATGCTTCCTCAAGAGTAATTGATAAATCGTATCTTAAATCAGAACCTCTATTGTTGGTGCTTCTCCCTCTGGATCTTCCACCACCACCAAAATCTCCAAAAAAGTCCTCAAAAATATCTGAAAAATCGGCTCCACCAAAGCCACCACCTTGTCTTCCACCCCCCCCACCTTCAAAAGCGGCGTGGCCAAAGTTATCGTAGTTTTGCTTTTTTTCTTGATCAGAAAGAATACCGTATGCCTCACCAGCTTCTTTAAATTTGTCTTCAGAAGTTTTATCACCAGGGTTTTTATCAGGGTGATGTTTTACTGCTAATTTTCTATATGCTGATTTTAATTCTTCAGGGCTTGCATTTTTGCTAACACCTAAGACGTCATAAAAATCTCTTTTAGCCATAAGTTACTCTAAGATGATAGTTGTTTTAAGTCTTAAGCGCTTTTTTCTTTTTCTTCTTCTTTACCTTCTTCTTTTACTTCTTCTTTACCTTCTTCTTTACCTTCTTCTTTACCTTCTTCTTTTACTTCTTCAAAGTCTGCATCAACTACATTGTCATCTTTTTTACCTTCACCATTTTTGTCACTATCTTTAGGTGAGCCTTCTTTTTTTTCTTGAGACTTGTAAATTGCCTCACCTAATTTCATAGATGCTTGAACTAAAGTTTCTGTTTTTTTCTTAATATCTTCGAT
>Ga0308010_1001246_pt1 | contig 14426 bp, 13 predicted proteins | sample Neamet129_FD_202368 | JGI IMG/M metagenome (GOLD analysis project Ga0308010, IMG submission 202368) | Marine microbial communities from water near the shore, Antarctic Ocean - #129 | ecosystem: Environmental > Aquatic > Marine > Unclassified | place: Southern Ocean | collected 2014-07-24 | reverse complement strand
AACTGAGCAAGTCGGCCACAGGCAGATGAATCAACACCGCCACTGATGCCCAAAACCAGCGTCTTAGCGCCCGCATTAGTTAGTTGGCTCTGTATAAAGGCGACTCTGCGAGTTATTTCGAAACCGCCATCGATGCTAGGTAAAACCCGCATTTCATTGATAATTTGTTGCTTGTTCATGATGATATTTTGTCCGCCTGAGGTTAGGAAAACATGCTGACTATCGCCACCTTCCTAAAACAACTAAGTTCCTGTAGTACTCGTACTTGTAGTACCTGTGGTACCTGTAGTTCCTGTGCTGGTGCCAGTGGTGCCAGTCTCACCTTTACTTGAAGAACCACCACCACCAGCGATCGCAGCTGCCCCAAGGACACCGGCGGCAATAGCTGTGGCTTTATTGATACCAAATATCGTACCTGCAGCTGCGTCTGTGGCATTAATTAAATCAGCTTCACGGGTTGCCTTGTCATAGATAGTACGGGTATCAAACGCTGGCGGTTTAATACGTTTAAGCAATCCAAAGGATACTTTATCTAAAAATGAATCTTCGTTGCCAATAAGACGTTGATCAAAATCAAATTGACCGTTCAGGTCAAGTGAAGGATGCTCTGGGTAATTGGCTGCCAACACCTTGACAGAATTGTCTGCCAGTTCTTGCATTTCTAACATGTAATACGCTTGAGACATAACCGCTAGCCCATCGGGAACTGCCGGTGATTGCTGAAAATTTTCCACGACGTAACGTCCGCGAGTGGCTGCCGCTAAATAGGCGCCTCGAGTAAAGTAGTAGTTAGCAACATGAATCTCAGCGCGAGCCAATCGGTTGCGTAAACTAACCAGTCGTTTGCGAGCATCGTCAGCATAGGGGCTTTCGGGGAAGCGTGAGAGCAGTTCGCTTAATGTTGTGAACGCGCCGCGAGCGGTGCCTATATCACGCATACTATTGTCTGTAGGCATAAAGCTGTCGAAGAACCCTCCTGTTTGCGAAATCTCGGACAAGCCTTTAACGTAAAACGCGTAGTCAACATTGGGGTGCTGTGGATGTAAGCGCACAAAACGATCTGCCGAGCCAATGCTCGACTCGTAGTCGGCTGACTTATATTGAGCATAAATTAACTCCAGCTGTCCCTGTTCCGCGTACTTACCAAAGGGAAATTGAGACTCTAAAAGTTGCAAGTTCCTGATCGCAATGCTCCAGTTTTTTGCGTTAAGACTCGACTGAATTTTGTTGTAAAAGTCACGCTCGGTAAAGTCGGCAGTTTCATCTTCAGGCTGCTCGTCATCGCCCCATCCAAGCCAAGAGCATCCAGAGGTGAGCGACAAACTCAAAATCAACAACATAAACGACAAGTTTTTCATGTAATATTCTCAGTTGTAGGCACTGTCGAGTCACCGCTCGACGAGGTCGGCTATTTAACCACAGCCCGCTAACTAAACCAATAATTCTTCCATTTTATGGCGGCTAGTTGGCGGTAATTAGCCTTCGTTAGAGCGATTAATTTAAAATAAGTTTAGTAATTACCAAAATAAGCAAAAATGGATCAGTTAAATTGACAAATAATGTAGACAATATTGAACGTACCGCCATCGTGCAGTCCAGAGAGTGTGGCCGCCGATTAGACCAAGTTGCGGCCGAGCTGTTTGGTGAATTTTCACGATCGCGCCTGCAACAGTGGATCAAGCAGGGTGAGCTAAAAGTTGATGATCAACAGAAGGTGCCCAAGTATAAATTGATTGGCGGTGAGACACTGACTATTAATGCCCATCTCGAGCCGGAAGGGGACTGGATGGCAGAGAATATTCCCTTAAATATTTTATTTGAAGATGATCATATTTTAGTGATCAACAAGTCCGCGAATTTTGTGGTCCACCCGGCTGCGGGCAACCGTTCTGGCACTATTCTTAATGGGTTACTTTATCATTGTCCTTCCCTGCAGTCGGTGCCACGCGCCGGTATTGTGCACCGTTTGGACAAAGATACCACTGGGTTGATGGTGGTGGCTAAAACATTGCAGGCGCATACTGACTTGGTTTTGCAGTTGCAGGCCAGAACTGTGCGTCGGGAATATGAAGCTGTTGCTGTTGGGCGTGTGATAGCGGGGGGCACTGTCGATCAGCCTATTGGCCGCCATCCACAACAGCGCACAAAAATGGCGGTGATCAGTGATGGCAAAGAGGCGCGAACCCATTATCGTGTTCTTAAGCAATTTGAAGGCCACAGTCATTTGCGGCTTAAACTCGAAACGGGGCGTACTCATCAGATTCGAGTACATATGGCTCATATCAAGCATCCTATTGTTGGTGATGATACCTATGCTGGGCGTTTGCGCATTCACAAGGGTACCTCTACAGAATTACAAGACTGTCTAAGGCAGTTTGGTCGCCAAGCGTTACATGCTAGAGAGTTGGCGCTTGTGCATCCAGGCACCGGTCAGGAAATTGGTTGGAAAACTGATTTGCCTGAGGATATGCAACACTTGCTTGACGCTTTGGCTGCAGGGTAGATTTGCCATGTCTTTTTTTGTTCCTGATTGGCCTGCCCCTGATAGTGTGCGCTCAGCAATTACCTCTAGGCTAGGAGGTTGCAGTGAGGCACCTTTTAATGAAAACAATATTGCATTACATGTGGGTGACACCGAGACGGATGTTCTTGCTAATCGTGATGCACTGATATCTGTGCTCCACCTTTCACAATCCCCAGTATGGCTGGATCAGGTGCACGGTATTGAGGTGATTTATGCCCCGGACGCGCAGGGAGTTCCCAGTGCAGACGGAAGTTATAGTGATCAAGTCAATGTTCCTTGCGCGGTGATGTCGGCAGACTGTCTGCCGGTTCTTTTGTGCGATTGCACCGGTACCCAGGTAGCAGCAGTTCATGCGGGTTGGCGCGGCCTTGCTAATGGCATAGTTCGCAGAGCGATTAGTCAGTTTTCTTCTGCTAAAAATATCCTAGCGTATTTGGGGCCCGCTATCGGACATCAATCATTCGAAGTTGGGGTTGAGGTTAGGGAGGCGTTTCTTAGTAATGCCCAAAACAGCACCCAACAGGATGCTATTAAAAATGCCTTTACCGACTCAAAGACCAAGTATTTGGGCGATATTTATGCACTAGCGCGGGCAGAGTTAGTAGCTTGTGGCGTATCTGACGTGTTTGGCGGAGAGTTTTGCACGGTCAATGATTCAGATCGTTTTTTCTCCTACCGTCGAGACGGGGTAACTGGGCGTAACGCGTCTCTGATATGGTTTAATGGGGCCTAAATTAACAGCCTAGAGCATGGTTTGTTGTACTCATTATTGCTCAGTTTGTGGTGCCTGTTTTGAATCCGGTGGATTACTGCTGTTTTCGCTGTTTAAATGCTTGATAAGACGGGGGTGTTCCATTAGAATTGCCGCCCTCGCAAAGGGGCTATTTGCTCCAAGACTTTAAGCGACAGAATCTGGCCGCGAAAGGGTCATTATAAATTGGAGCAAAACATGTACGCAGTAATCAAAAGTGGCGGAAAGCAACATCGAGTCGTAGAGGGAGAAACCCTGCGTCTTGAGAAGCTGGAGATCGCAACTGGTGATAGTATCGATTTCGAAGAAGTCTTGATGGTCGGTGAAGGTGCTGAAGTCAAGATTGGTGCCCCTCTGGTAGAGGGTGGTAAAGTGACAGCTGAGATCGTATCTCACGGTCGTGGTGATAAAGTAAACATCATCAAGTTCCGTCGTCGTAAGCACTCGCGCACCCAACAGGGCCACAGACAGTGGTATACAGAAGTTAAGATTACTAGCATTAATGCTGGTTAATCCAAAGAGGATATAGCAATGGCTCACAAGAAAGCTGGTGGTAGTACGCGTAATGGTCGCGATTCGCAAAGTAAACGTCTCGGCGTTAAAGTTTATGGCGGACAAGCCATTAATGCAGGTGGCATCATAGTTCGACAGCGTGGAACTAAGTTTCATCCAGGTAACAACGTCGGTATTGGCAAGGACCACACTTTGTTCGCAACAGCGACTGGTAAGGTGCAGTTTGTGCAAAAAGGCCCGCAAAATCGTAAATATGCTGAAGTAGTGTCTGCGTAGACGCTCCAATTCAGTTAAAAAGGCCCCTACGCGGGGCTTTTTTTATGGGCGGTTATTTTTGCCCTACAATACTTTTTTATGTGATAAATGACTAAACCCTATGGCAACTGTAAACTGATCCTATGAAATTTGTTGATGAAGCGACAATTAAAGTTCACGCAGGCAAAGGCGGTAATGGCGCTATGAGTTTTCGGCGTGAAAAATATATTCCCCGAGGTGGCCCTGACGGTGGTGACGGTGGTGACGGTGGTAGTGTCTTCTTGATCGCTAAAGAGGGCCTAAATACGCTTATTGATTTTCGATATACCCGTAACTTTAAAGCTCAGGGTGGACAGCAGGGTAGTAGTGCAGAATGCACTGGTCGTGGTGGTGATGATTTAGTTTTGCAGGTGCCTGTAGGTACCACGGTTCTCGATAATGAAACTGGCGATGTGATGGGTGACCTCACCGAGCTAGATCAACAACTTAAAGTGGCTCAAGGCGGGTTTCATGGCCTTGGAAACACGCGCTATAAGTCGAGCACTAACCGCGCACCTCGCCAGACTTCACCTGGGCAGGAAGGGGAAATTAGAGAAATAAAGCTCGAACTCAAGGTGCTGGCCGATGTAGGTCTACTTGGATTACCCAATGCGGGTAAGTCGACGTTTATTCGATCAGTCTCTGCGGCACGCCCTAAGGTCGCCGACTATCCCTTCACTACTTTAGTCCCTAATTTAGGTGTTGTGGGCATGAGTGGCGACAAGTCATTCGTGGTTGCTGACATTCCAGGTCTCATCGAGGGGGCATCGGAAGGCGCTGGCTTGGGTATTCGTTTCTTAAAGCACCTTACTCGGACGCGACTGTTATTACATTTGGTCGACATGATGCCGTTTGACGGGTCTACACCTGGCCAGAATGCTAAGGTTATCGAGCGTGAGCTGGAGGCCTTTAGCCCTACACTGGCTGCTGGAGATCGGTGGTTGGTGATCAATAAGGTTGATTTGTTGCGCGAGGAAGATATTGATGCAGCGTGCCAGCAGGTTGTTGACGCTTTGGATTGGCAAGGCCCGGTTTTTAGAATGTCTGGGTTAGCGTCTGTGGGCACCAAAGCACTCTGTGCAGCGATTATGGATTACATCGATGATCATCGACAACAGGAGTTGGCTGATCCTAATTTGGCTGAGTTAGCAGAGGCGCGACGCACTACAATTCAGACCGAGGCACGCGATCGTATTGATGGCCTTGCAGAAACGCGTCGGGTGGCTCGCCAGCAACCCCCGCTGGATGATCTTAACGATGACGACGATGATGATGACGATGTTGAAGTGGTTTACGCGGAGTAATGTAAGGTGAATAGGGCTGTCGCTAAAGAGACTAAACGCTGGGTCGTAAAGATCGGTAGCGCCCTGTTGACTGATGACGGCGCTGGTCTTGATCGTGAAGCTATTGATGGATGGGTTAGCCAGATAGCCACTTTACTTGATCAGGGCAATGAAATTGTGCTGGTCTCCTCCGGGGCTATCGCTGAGGGCATTGCCCGTTTAGGGTGGACAAAAAGACCTGATAGTATTGACGAATTGCAAGCGGCCGCTGCGGTGGGTCAGATGGGTCTCATACAGGCCTATGAGAGTAGCTTTGAGAGATTTAATCGAGGTACTGCACAGATATTGCTCGACCATGATGATTTAGCCAATAGGCAGCGCTATTTAAATGCTCGTGGTGTCCTAAAAAAACTTATGGAGTTAGGCGTTGTTCCTATTGTTAATGAAAACGATACCGTCGTTACAGATGAAATTCGTTTTGGTGACAATGATAGTTTGGCTGCTTTAGTCGCCAATCTAATTGACGCTGACCTTTTAGTGATTCTAACCGACAAAGATGGCCTTTATAGTGCCAATCCTGACCAAGATTCGTCGGCTAAATTAGTGTCTCAAGCGCAGGCAGATGATGCTTCTCTAGACGCTTTAGTCGGTGAAAGTTTAAGTAGCTTGGGCCGCGGCGGTATGGTCACTAAACTTCAGGCGGCGCGTTTAGCAGCGCGCTCAGGTTGTAATACAGTGATTGCCGGTGGTCGCAACGAAGAGGTTCTGCTTAAGGTAGGCCGTGGTGATGTTATTGGAACATTTTTATCCGCTAGTCAGAAGCCTATCGCTGCTCGAAAACAGTGGTTAGCGGGGCAGTTACAGATTAAGGGACAGTTGACCCTTGATGCTGGTGCGGTGGCCGTGCTATCCAAAGAGGGGCGAAGTTTACTGCCTGTTGGCGTTACGGGTGTAAGTGGCGAGTTTAGTCGGGGTGACCTGGTGAGTTGTGTGAATAAAGAAGGCGTGGAAATAGCGCGCGGGTTAGTTAATTATAGTGCCGCGGAAACGCTGCAAATAAAAGGTAAAGGCACAGAGTTAATTACCGAAGTACTAGGCTACCGAGAGGACGATGAATTGATTCATCGAGACAATATGGTAGTTAACACCTAACTAGGGTGTGCGACTAACTAATCTTTAGACGAAAAAAAACCGGCTGATGCCGGTTTTTATTTTAAGAGGTTCTTACGCTGCGTCGAGGGCTTTTACTTTAGCGTTCAAACGACTCTTATGACGAGCGGCCTTATTCTTATGAATAATTCCTTTATCTGCCATACGGTCTATAACAGGCACGGAAGCAGTGTAGGCCTCTTGTGCTACTGCTTTATCACCGGAGGCGATTGCAGCATCAACTTTCTTTAAATAGGTGCGAACCATAGAGCGCAGGCTGGCATTATGCTGGCGGCGTTTCTCGTTTTGGCGTGCGCGTTTCTTTGCTTGTACTGAATTTGCCAACTTTCTTACTCCTAACTTTATGGACTCGCTAAAGGCGCGGAAATATACAGGGTTTAGATGTAATATTCAACCTAGTTTGTAAGCTTTATTTCGGCTTATTTATATTAAAAACTGTTGACGCCATTCCTAGCTTGCAAGTCTAACAGTATTATCTAAACTTAGGGTTTTTAGATTCGCTTGGCCGCAGCGATATCAGTGGTTAAACTGTATTCTCTGAACCCACAACAAACAGGTGCTCTTTTGACTCAGAAACGGTCACAGCTGGATGATCAAGGCAGGCCCGTCGGGGCTTCTGTCGAGTCTTCAGGCAAACCTAAAGATAGCGGTTTGTTGCGCTCTAGTGGCGTCGTTAGTTTCTTTACAATGCTATCCCGAGTCATGGGGCTTGCTCGAGACGTTGTTTTTGCAAGAGTGATTGGCGCTGAGGCATTCGCTGACGTATTTTTTGTCGCCTTTAAAATCCCCAATTTTTTTCGTCGCCTGTTCGCTGAAGGCGCTTTTGCGCAGGCTTTTGTACCTATACTGGGCGAGTATCGAGAGCAGGGCAGTCAAGCTGCGGTGCGAGGTTTAATCAGCCGAGTCAGTGGGACCTTGGGTCTTACCCTTTTATTGTTTACGCTGGTAATTGTCCTTGCGGCACCTGCCATGGCTGCCATTTTTGCACCAAAATGGTTTTTCGATGACCCTCTGAAGTTTAACGCGACTGCGGACATGTTGCGCATTACCTTTCCATACTTGATGTTTATTTCGATGACCGGTGTCGCTGGAGGTATTCTCAATAGTTATGATCGATTTGCGGTACCGGCATTTACGCCTATTTGGCTGAACATAACGCTGATTGCCTCTGCTTTACTCGCTGCGCCAATGTTTGACCAGCCTGCTTTTGCCCTCGCTTGGGGAGTATTAATAGCTGGGGTTTTGCAGTTTATTTTTCAGATACCATTTTTACTGCGCATTCACATGCTACCCGCACCAAAAGTCGACTGGCATCATCCTGGTGTACGTAAAATTTTAAAACTAATGGGCCCGGCGATATTTGGGGTTTCAGTTAGCCAAATAAATTTACTACTAGACACCATGCTGGCGACCTTCCTACCCACGGGAAGCGTTTCTTGGCTGTATTATTCTGATCGTTTATCAGAACTGCCTCTAGGTGTGTTTGGTGTTGCCATTGCCACGGTAATATTACCTAACCTGTCTCGTCATCACGCGTCGAGTTCAACCAAGGAATATTCTGAAACATTAGACTGGGCCTTGAAAATGATTTTGCTAATTGCGGTGCCAGCTGCAGCAGCGCTGGTGTTGTTAGCCGAACCGATTTTAGTCACCCTATTTTATTATGGTGACGTCATGACTCTTCGGGATATGTCGATGGCGACTTTAAGTTTGCGGGCTTATGCCTTAGGTTTGATTGCCTTTATGTTGATCAAAGTGCTAGCTCCTGGCTTTTTCGCTCGTCAAGATATGCGCACACCGGTACGCATTGGTATTATTGCGATGGCAACTAACATGGTACTTAATATTCTGTTCGTGGCGCCTCTCCATTTTTATTGGCAAATCGGTCATCTAGGGCTGGCAGCTGCGACATCAGTTGCTGCTTTTGTAAATGCTATTCTCCTGTATATCTACCTAAAGAGGAGTGGCGTTTATGTGGCTTCAGATCACTGGTTAGCCTTCTTCTGTCGATTAATTGGCGCGGTTGGCGCGATGTTAGTAGTCTTGGTGTTGGTTGCTGGCCAGTTAGGTGCTTTAAACTCTGAGGTTTGGCAAGAGATGCTTTGGTGGCAGAGAACAAGGGGTATTCTTGGTCTTTGTGCCGCAGGATTCGGAGCCTATGTGTTAATGCTGTTAATCACAGGGTTTAAAGTGTCAGATATGCGAGGCCCCGCTAAGGCGACTTCACGCCAACCATAAATAATAAGCTTTTTTTGAGGCTAGAGACGCACGAGTATATGGGCCTATAAAATCGTCAACGTAACACCCGATTATGGCCCTATCTCTTACCTTTCTGTGCGTTGCTAGGTATACTTTGCGCCTTATTTAAAGAGTAATGATATTGGCTGTGCAACGAGGGAAAATGAGTTTTATTCGAGGATTACATAACCTGCATTGCTCTGACCAAGAATCGGTTGTAACCATTGGTTCTTTTGATGGCGTACACCTCGGTCATCAGGCTATATTACATCAGGTAAAAAATAAGGCTGCAGAGCTAAATTTACCCTCGGTCGTCATGGTTTTTGAACCTCAGCCTCAGGAATATTTTTCGGGAGAAAAGGCTCCAGCTAGGCTAATGCGTCTGCGGGAGAAGGTAGAGGCGCTGATGGATTTTGGTATCGATCAGGTAGTCTGCCTGCAGTTTAATCAGGCGCTGAGAAGCCTAACGGCTAAACAGTTTGTTGATCAGGTATTAGTTAAGGGCTTGAGCACTCGTCATTTAATTATTGGTGATGATTTCCGTTTTGGTTGTGACCGCAGCGGTGATTTTCAAATGTTACAGCGCTCCGGAGCTAAGGCTAATTTTGAAGTGCAAGATACTGAAACGCTGGAGGTTGATGGCCAACGCGTTAGCAGCACGTTGGTGCGAAAATTTTTACGGCAATCGGACTTTACTGGGGCGAAGGTATTATTAGGACGGCCGTTTTCTATCCAAGGCCGGGTTGTTTACGGTCAACAGCTTGGCACTGAATTGGGGTTCCCAACGGCTAATCTGCAACTCCATAGATACAGTGCCCCGCTGTCAGGTGTTTTTGCTGTATTGGTGAGCGTTGGCGGAGAGGTTTTTCAAGGCGCGGCGAATGTGGGCATTAGGCCGACAGTTGGCGATTTAGTAAAACCAATTTTAGAGGTCCATCTTTTGGATTTCGAAGGTAATCTTTACGGTCAGCGTATTGAAGTAGAGTTTAAGCATAAAGTTCGTGATGAGAAAAAGTTCACAACGTTAGATGACTTGGTGGAAAATATCCGTCGTGACGTTAATGACATAAGAGTCTGGTTTAGCCAGACAAACAAATAGTAGACCTTAAGGCTGAAAATGAGCGACCAAACAATAGACTATAAAGCAACGTTAAATCTCCCGAAGACGGATTTCCCGATGCGGGCCAATTTGTCACAGAGAGAACCTGACATCTTAAAAGAATGGCATGAGAAAGATATTTACGGACAAATAAGAAAGGCTCGATCTGGGTGTGAAAAATATATTCTTCACGACGGCCCTCCCTATGCCAATGGTGATATTCATTTGGGCCATGCGGTTAATAAGACCTTAAAAGATATAGTGGTCAAGTCGCGTACTATGAGTGGTTTTGATGCACCTTATATTCCTGGGTGGGATTGTCATGGGTTACCTATTGAACACAATGTAGAAAAGAAAATTGGCAAGGCTGGGGTCAAGGTCGAGTATTCTATTTTTCGTCAAAAGTGTCGCGACTATGCGATGAAACAGGTAGAGGGTCAGCGTAAAGATTTTGTTCGTATTGGCGTGTTTGGTGATTGGGACAGGCCTTACCTGACGATGAATTTTGGTGTTGAGGCGGATATTATTCGGGCACTGGGTAAGATTGTTGCTAATGGTCATTTAGTTAAAGGATACAAGCCGGTTTACTGGAGTGTTGTCGGCGGATCAGCTCTGGCTGAGGCTGAAGTTGAATATCAAGATAAGACGTCATTTTCTATCGACGTAGCCTATCCTGTGACTGATTCTAAGCAGTTAGATAAGCTGTCTGTCGCCTTTGATGGGCTGGCGGGTGATGGGGGAGTTAACATTTTAATCTGGACTACGACCCCCTGGACTATTCCAAGCAGTCAGGCGATCTCAATGGGCGCCGAGCTGGAATACTCATTGGTACAGTGCGCTACCGCGGCAGGCCCTAGACGGCTAATCTGTGCACAGATGTTGCTCGAATCGGTCATGGAGCGTCTGGAAATTGCAGACTACAACGTATTGGCAAGCTGTCAGGGCGAGGCTCTAGAGAATCTGATCGCTGACCATCCTTTCTATGATCGCAGAATCCCTGTCTTACTTGGCGACCACGTCACGACAGATGCTGGCACGGGTTGTGTACATACAGCACCAGATCATGGTGTAGAAGATTTCAATGTCGCTAAGCAATACGGCATCGGCACCTTAAATTATGTGATCGACAATGGTACTTTCCGAGACGATGTTGAGTTGTTTGCCGGAGAGCACGTTTATAAGGTCGATCAGCATGTTATCGACGTTTTGACCGAGCAGGGTAGATTAATGGCCTGCGGGAAGATCACGCATAGCTACGCTCATTGCTGGCGGACTAAAACACCTTTGATCTATAGAGCAACGCCTCAGTGGTTTATCTCTATGAATAAGGAAGGCTTGTTGGATAAAGCTAAAGCAGCGATTAAAAATGTGAGTTGGCACCCTGACTGGGGTGAGGCGCGTATTGAGGGTATGTTAGATAATAGTCCCGATTGGTGCGTTTCTCGGCAACGTACTTGGGGGGTTCCGATCGCCCTGTTTGTCCACAAACAGTCTGGTGAGATTCACCCTGATAGCGCCAGTTTGATTGAGAAGGTGGCATGCATTGTTGAAACTCATGGTATCGATGCTTGGTATTCTTTAGACGCAGCAGACTTGTTGGGTGCTGATGCGGAAGATTATCAAAAGGTCACTGACACGCTCGATGTTTGGTTTGATTCAGGTGTTACCCATGCCTCGGTCATTGACGCTCGAGAAGAACTTAGTTATCCGGCTGATCTTTACTTGGAGGGTTCGGATCAGCATAGAGGATGGTTTCAGTCCTCATTAAAGACGGCTATAGCAATCAATGGTACTGCACCCTATAAAGCGGTTTTAACTCATGGATTTACGGTCGATGAAAATGGTCGAAAGATGTCCAAGTCGATTGGTAATGTGGTATCACCACAAAAAGTCATTAATGAACTAGGTGCCGATGTACTGCGCTTATGGATCGCTTCAGCAGATTTTAGTGCAGAGATGTCCGTCTCTGATGAAATACTAAATCGAGCAGGAGACTCCTATCGCCGTATTCGCAATACTGCGCGTTATTTCCTGTCTAATATCGACGGTTTTGATCCATCGCTTCATGCGGTAAAGCACGAGGACTTGATTGCGCTTGATCGCTGGGCAATTGACTGCGCCGCTCAGCTTCAGGACGGTATTATCAGCGACTACAATAATTTTCAATTTCACCAAATCTATCAAAAGCTACATAACTTTTGCGTCCGTGATATGGGTGGTTTTTACCTGGATATTATTAAAGATAGGGTTTATACCTGTGCCGAAGATAGTCTGGCTAGACGTTCAGCGCAGACCGCTCTGTTTCATATTGCCGAGGCATTTGTTCGCTGGATTGCACCGATACTGAGCTTTACTGCCCATGAAATTTGGAGCTGTATGCCGGGTGACCGAAGCGAGTCAGTTTTTGTCGCGGAATGGTATCCGCTTCCTCGGTTGTCCAGTAAAGAAGGGATTAGCAAGGACGACTGGGCGTCTATTTTATTGGCCAAAGAAGCGATCAATAAAGTTATCGAAGAACAGAGGAAAGAGGGCCTTATTAAAGGATCTCTGGGTGCTGACATTGCAGTCTATGCTGATCAAGCTCTGCATAAGACTTTGGCCAAATTGGGCGATGAGTTACGTTTTGTGACAATTACCTCAAAAGCAGTGCTTTCACCATTGTCTGATGTAGGTGACCTCCCAGAGTCATCTCTCAGCGGTTTGAGGGTGGCTGTGTCTCACTCGACAGCGACAAAGTGTGTTCGTTGCTGGCATTTTATTGAAGATGTGGGCGATCAAGAGGACCACCCTGAAGTCTGCGGGCGCTGCATTGATAATATTAGCGGAGTTGGAGAAACCCGCGCTCATGCCTAAGTCTGAAGATAAAGGCTCATATAGATTCGCGTGGTTTTTTCTGGCAGCTCTCATCGTAGTTGCTGATCAGCTAACAAAAGCATGGATAGTAGCTGATTTTGCCTATGGGCAGGGCAGGGTAATAACCGATTTCTTCAATTTAGTGCATGTGCATAATTATGGTGCGGCCTTTAGCTTCTTAAGCGATGCAGGGGGTTGGCAGCGCTGGTTCTTTACGGTTTTATCATCCATGGTAAGTATCGTCATCGTGGTATGGATAACTCGCTTGCCTAAGCAACGCTGGCTTGAGAGTCTAGCCCTGGCGCTAATATTAGGCGGCGCTTTAGGTAATCTTTATGATCGAGCATTTTTAGGCTATGTCGTTGATTTTCTTGACTTTCATTGGTCTGGAAGACACTTTCCGGCATTTAATGTTGCGGATAGTGGGATTACAGTTGGCGCATTTTTATTAATATTGGATACTTTGATATCCAATCAAGATTCAAAAAATTAGGTTTGAGATGACATTATCAGTAGATAAGGGTACGACCGTTACGTTGCATTTCGCATTAGTGCTGGAGGATGGCCATATTATAGACTCAAACTTTGAGGCAAAGGCCGCCACCTTTACGGTAGGAGACGGAAATTTACTGCCCGGATTTGAGTCCTCTCTGATGGGTTTAGTTGGTGGTGATGAGCGCGAGTTCACTATTACCCCAGAAAATGCGTTTGGTCAGCATAACCCCCAAAATGTGCAGGAAGTCGACCGCAGTAATTTTGATGAGGGCGAAATAGAAATTGGCGCCATGTTTTCCTTCCAAAATGGCGACGGAGAGCTGCCGGGAGTCATTGTGGATATTAATGATGATCGAGCATTGATCGATTTTAACCACCCACTGGCTGGAAAGAATGTTATTTTTCAGGTCCAAATAATAAATGTTGTCCCAGAGAGCTTACATTGATGGAAATCAAACTCGCCAATCCTAGAGGTTTTTGCGCAGGCGTTGATCGAGCGATCGACATTGTTGATCGCGCCCTCGACCTTTTTGGCGCTCCGATCTATGTTAGACACGAGGTTGTTCACAATAAATTTGTGGTTGATAACTTACGTGCCAGAGGTGCTGTATTTGTTGAGGAGCTGAGCGAGGTCCCTGATGATGTGATTGTTATATTTAGCGCTCATGGCGTCTCTCAGTCGGTGCGTAAAGAGGCTTCCGATCGCAGTCTTAAGGTATTTGATGCGACCTGCCCGCTGGTGACTAAAGTTCATTTTGAGGTAGTAAAATATAGTGCTGATGGAATTGATTGCGTTCTGATAGGCCATGCAGGTCACCCCGAGGTGGAAGGCACAATGGGCCAGTTTGATACATCGCAGGGGGGCGCAATACATCTTGTCGAAGATCAGCGTGATGTTTTGGCGCTTGAGGTGAGAGATCCCTCTAAATTAGCTTATGTTACACAGACGACCCTTTCTATGGACGATACGGCTGGAGTCATTAAGGCTTTGCGGCTGCGGTTCCCTGACATTCAGGGGCCACGTAAAGATGATATCTGCTATGCCACCCAAAACCGACAAGACGCGGTCAAACAGCTGGCAATAGAGTCTGATGTGGTTCTAGTGGTAGGCTCGGTGGCCAGTTCTAATTCTAATCGGCTTAAAGAGTTAGCAGAGCGTTGCGGCTGTGCTGCTTATCTCATTGATGGTCCGCAAGACATGGTCGC
>Ga0308010_1001245_pt1 | contig 14435 bp, 11 predicted proteins | sample Neamet129_FD_202368 | JGI IMG/M metagenome (GOLD analysis project Ga0308010, IMG submission 202368) | Marine microbial communities from water near the shore, Antarctic Ocean - #129 | ecosystem: Environmental > Aquatic > Marine > Unclassified | place: Southern Ocean | collected 2014-07-24 | reverse complement strand
CACTGGGTTATCATCACGAATAGCAGCTTTAAGGAGGCCCTTCACTTCATATGGGGTTGATGGCATAAGCACTTTCACACCTGGAATATGCGCAACAATAGCTTGTAAACTTTGTGAATGCTGCGCTGCACTTCGACGTGTTGCACCCATATTTGTTCTGATTACCATTGGAACGTTTAATTTACCGCCAGACATATAATGTTGTTTTGCTGCTTGGTTAGCCAACTGATCCATCACAAGAAAAATAAAATCACCAAACATTAGATCAACTATTGGACGCGTACCTGTCATAGCCGCTCCAACTGCCATTCCTACAAAGCCAGGCTCTGAAATAGGTGTATCAATAATTCTATCTGTACCAAACTCCTCAACTAGGCCTAATAGCACCTTAAAAGGTGTTCCCGCTTCGGCAACATCCTCTCCCATCAAAATAATCGTTTTATCATTACGCATTTCTTCAGCTATTGCTTCGTTTACAGCAGTTGACCAAGTGATTTCTCTCATAATATTTTTTGTAATTTAATTTTATTTAAAAACATGCATATCAACTTCACTAACATCTGGATAAGGCGCATTGATAGCATATTCGACCGCTTCTTTTGCTTCATTTTTGATGTCTAATTCCATTTGAGTTAATTGTTTACTTGAAGCCCATTTTTTTGATACCAAGTATTCAGCTAATATCTTGATAGGGTCTCTATTTTCCTTCCAATGTTTTTCTTCTTCTTTGCTTCGATAATATTCACGATCAATATCGCCAACGTGGTGTCCATGATATCGATAAGTGTTAAGTTGAATAAAAAATGGACCATCACCATCTCTAGCTTTTTTAACCAAAGTCTTACTCAACTCATAAACTGCAAGAACATCTTGTCCATCTACTTCGAAAGATTCAATATCAAAAGCTTTAGGACGATCTAAAATATTGCCAGCTGTTGTTTCAGAAAAATGCGTATATTCTCCATATAAATTATTTTCACAAGCATAGATGACAGGTAATTTATAAAGTTTAGCCATATTCATCACCTCGTACAATACACCCTGACCAAGGGCTCCATCTCCGAAGAAACATACCGTAACAGATCCCAAACCAAGGAATTTAGAGCTTAACGCTGCACCCGTAGCAATTCCTGTACTTCCACCAACTATAGCATTTGCACCAAGATTTCCATTATCCTGGTCGGCAATATGCATTGACCCGCCTTTCCCTCTGCAGTAACCTTCTTCCTTTCCAAGCAGTTCACAGAACATTTTTTTATAATCTGCACCTTTTGCAATACAGTGTCCATGCCCTCTATGTGTGCTGGTGATATAATCTGTATTCTTTAGAGCTTCGCAAATACCAACAGCAACCCCTTCTTGACCTGAGTACATGTGAGTCAAGCCTGGCATTTTAGCGCCCAAATAAAGCTGATTTGCATTGTCTTCAAATTTTCTAATACGAACCATTTGACTGTAAAAACGTAATAGTTTATCTGTATCTTTTTTGGTAAATTTCATTGCTTTTAATTTTAGTAAAAATAATTAGTGATGATGATCGCAACTACTTGATTTATGACTATGAGAGTGACTAACTGTTGATTTTTTAACACCATCAACTACCTTTTTGTTTGCAGCGCGAGTTCCATAAGTATGGGTTTTTTTAGTGTTTTTAAACATTGCTTCGGCAAGAGCAACATTTGAGGCACACCCACAAGCTGTAGCTGCTTGGCTTAGTCTATTTACAGGTCGACCATTAAAACCACTAGATTTAATAGCTGGGGCTGTCAAAAAGACCCTGCGAATGGGTCTACTTGTTTCAGGGTGGACGGAAAGTTTATCATCATGAATACTTTGAAAAACAGTAAGTATTTGTCCATTGTCTATATCTTCATATTCGTATGTAGGCATATTGTTCTCTAGTATATTGTTAATCAGTATTCGTTTGCAACAAATAAGGTTTGAGCAGGAAATAGAGTGATTATTCTACAACCATCGTTGGTGACTATAACTTCTTCCTCAATCCTAGCAGCACCATTACCATCTATAGATGGACAATAGGTTTCAAGTGCAAAAACCATACCTTCTTTTAATTCAAATGGATTATCAAATGAGACTAAGCGACTTATAATTGGGCGCTCGTGTAATGCCAATCCTAGGCCATGTCCAAACTGGAGTCCAAAGGCTTCCATCTCTGATTCAAAACCAAAGTCTTTTGCCCTAGGCCAAACAGCGGCAATTTTATCAGTGGTTACACCTGGTTTTACCAGTGCTATTGCAGCATCAATCCATTCTCTAGCCTTAACATATGCATCAACCTGAGCTGGAGTTTTGCTACAAACATTAAGAGTTCTATAATAGCAAGTACGGTAACCCATGAAAGATTGGATAATGTCAAAGAAAGCCTGATCACCTGGGCGATACATTCTATCTGTAAAGTTATGCGGATGCGGGCTACAGCGTTCACCTGACACTGCATTGATTGCCTCAACATCGTCAGAACCATTGTCATATAAAAACTTGTTGGCAATTGCCACTATCTCATTTTCGCGTTTACCTGGTTTTAATTCTTCAGCGATTAGATGGTATGCGCCATCTACCATTGCTGCTGACTGGTTAAGAAGAATGATTTCATCCATACTTTTAATTTGACGAGCGTTAAGCATAACTTGTTGAACATCACGAACTTCTATGCCTTCTTTTTGCAAGGCAAATAGCATGGGTGGCTCACAAACATCAACACCTAAAGGCATATCTGCAACACCTTCGGAGCGAAGAAGGTCGGCTATTTCTTTGGCCGCAGAAGCAAATAAACCAGCATCTTCGCCTACTGAACCTCTTAGGCCTAGCATGCCAGCTCGCCAATGGTCTTTTTCAAACCAAGGATTATTAAGTCTGTGATGTTCTGCAGCACTACCGAAGTCCCAAAGATAAGGGTCTGTATTACCAGTAAATAATGCATAACGACACATCTTATCACGTGCCCACTCACCAATAACACTGGAGGTTAGGTAGCGAATGTTATTGTTATCAAAACAAAGCATTGCCCCTAGATCAGATTCTTTTAAAGCTTGTCGAGCACGTGCCACTCGGTAATTGTGTAGACGAGTAAAGTCGACACGTTCTTCAAAATCAACGTTCATTCGACCTGGAGCAGGAATTTGCTTACTCCAATCCCAACGAGGATCAAGATGATCGGAATTAATTTTTAGGAGTTCAGAAGGGTTAATTATTTTTGACATCTCTTCTCCTTATTGCATCACCATTCCACCGTCAATCATTAGCAATTGACCAGTCATATAATCAGAGTCAGAAGCAGCTAAATATACTGCTGTACCAACGATATCTTCAGGATAAGAATAGCGCTTCATAAGAATCATATCTCTAGCTAAGTTATCCATTGACTCACCTTCTTTTTCAAACTTACCAATCGCAACTAAATCTTTATCTAACTGCTCCCATAATTCAGTACGAACTACACCTGGTCCAAAACCATTAACAGTTATATTGTCGTCAACTAACGCTTTAGCACCTCCATTGATCATTGCAAGTACGGCATGTTTGGAACAAGAATAAGGTATCACATCGTCAAAAGCTTGACGAGACAAAATGGATCCAACATTAATAATCTTATATGGTCCATTTTCCTTACCCTGAGTTATCATTTGTTTAGCTGCTTCTTGCATACCTAAAAGTACACCCAAACCATTGACCTTCATAATCATGTCCCAGTTTTCTTCAGTCACATCAAGAAACATCATAGGTTTGTTAATACCAGCATTATTTAGCATAACGTTAATTGAACCAAAAGCATCCACAGTTGCCTTCACAGCTGCTGCCACTTGTTTTCGATCAGTTACATCGAGTTTTACTGCAATAGCCTTGCCTGCTCCATTAGCATTAATGCGATCGGCTACAGTTTTAACTCCCACATCATTGATGTCACCAACACATACATTTGCACCATGTTTGGCATATTCTTCAGCTATTGCAGCACCCATGCCTTGAGCACCACCAGTAATTAGTACATTTTTACCTTCTAATCTTGCCTGCATAACTAACTCCATAAATTTATAAAAAACTCTCAATCACTTGAAAACCTCAAGGTGTAAAAAAAATTATATTTTGATATTTATGTTAATTATTTTAGCACAGAAATATATTTTTATGCAAACGATTGTCTAAAAATGCACTACTTTTAAAATCTACCTTCACTAGTAATTCTTGACAATTATTTAAATACTATCTAAAAGATAGCTTTTATAGTTAAACTTACCTTTAAAAAACAGTTAAATACTCAAGTCAGAACCATAAAGGAGGACAAAAAATGACAAAAGATGAGCTTTTACGTATTATTGATTTTGCCAATAATATGCGCTCTCTAAATTCACAAAAGACGCAATTAACAGAAATTGATGCTCGCTGGAACATCATCTCATTCGCTATGAGTCAACATTTGGAAGGCAAGCAACTGACCATAACTTCCGCAGCTTCAGCTAGCGGTGTTCCTTACGCTACAGCGATGCGAAGAGTGGTAGAGTTGATAGATGAGAAATTACTAAACAAGCGAGCACGAACGAAAACTGGCTTATCTTTTTCTTTACATCCTAGCAGAAAACTGATTAAAGAATTCGAATTCTATGCCACTCAATTAAAGACTCATATTGGTAAAACATTTGGTCTAACAGGGGAAGATGACTCTCATCATGAGTTCTTTTTTGGTGGCGACTATATGACAGCAAAAATTCTTTCTTTTCCAAGTGCTATGCGTGAAGGTATTGGTTACAATCAATCTATTCACATACTCTGTCCGGATGACCCAACATTCAAGACGCTCGAGAGTCAACCTCACATACTCAAAGAATTAGTCGGTGGTAAAATTAAAATCACCTGCATACCACTCAATGATCTTTATAATGAAATATTGGAAAATCATCGACGGAAAAAGTCAATATATGACCTTATTTGCTTTGATTTACCCTGGGTTGGAGAAATGTCTCAAAAGGGAATTCTTCAACCATTGGACGATACTATAGCAAAGGCAAGATATAAAACTTCTGACTTTCATATTTCAGCCTGGAAAGGTTCTCGTTATAACAAAAAGCAGTATGGTATCCCCATCCAGCCAACTACTGAGTTACTATTTTACCGCACAGATCTTTTTGCAAATGTTGGACTGGATGCTCCAAAATCAACCGATGATGTTTTATTAGCGGCACGTACTTTACACAAAAGCACTTCGGGTCTTTCTGGAATTATCATGAACTATGGTCCTGGATTACCAGTGGCACATTCATTTATACAGGCAATGGCAGATTTTGGTCAACCAATAATTAATCTCAAAAATATCAATGGTGAATTTGAAGTAGATCCCAATGACGGTGAAATTTTTCGTCCAAAGATTCTCTCTGGTGCCGGTCATATGGCGGCGGAATACCTTATGTCGCTAATTGATTTTGCCCATCCGGAAAGTCTCCAGTGTGACTGGAATAAGCGCATTCGTCTCTTTGCTGAAGGCCATGCTGCTATGACCTATGAATGGTCGGTTCGTGTTGGTGCCTTTGAGTTTAATGATCAGATGCCAGCACATGATAATGTTGATTGTGTTTCACATCCTAGTAGCCCTGGAGGTAAATCGATTTCTCCAATTGGTGGTTTCTCTCTAGGCATTCCTACAGGTATGTCAAATGATAGAACTATGCAGTCTTGGAGGCTTATGGATTACCTGACCAGTCCCGAACTCATGAAATGGTACGTACTTCAGGGGAATGTTTCCAGTCCACGTTTTTCTACTAGTGCAGATCCAGAAGTGCAAAATCACTCAAAACTTATTGGGTATATAGATTCCCTAGAAAGACGAGGTAATGTGCAGATATGGCCCAGACCACCTATCCCAGAAATAAATGATATTTTGCATATTCTTGGTATAGAGATTCACCGAATGTTAAAAAGAGAGATTAACATTCATGATGCCCTACAAAGATGCCAAAATCAGGTCGATACGATTATGCGAAATAATGGCAGATACTAAAAAAAGACGGCAAACTTATTTGAATTAAAGGCGTTCAGTCGTGGATTTCGCTATCTCAAGATTTCACTGTAATTTTTGTCTTCAAACTGAAACCCAAGATTGTGAAAATGCCGACTGTTGAATGGCTTCAATCGTTTTTTGAACCTCTAGAGCCTCTCTAAAGTCTGGGCTGCAAGGGGCCAAACCACAATGTGCCATGATTAATTGCGCGACTTCAATCACTTTAAGGTCGTTGAATCCAAGATGGTGACCAGGAGCTGGACAAAACTGACCATAGGGGGGGTGATTAGGGCCAGCTTCAATCCGGGTAAACCCTGCCATGGTACCACTCCCTTGAGTCAGAAGTAGTTCATTCATCCGCTCTTGTGAGAATGCAATTGCACCCTTTGTCCCCGTAACCTCGAAGGACAGATCCATTGTACGGCCAGTTGCAACCCAGTTAGCTTCGATACTACCTAGTACTCCTGATGAAAACCTCAGCAGGGCATGTGTCATATCGTCCACCAAGACTGGAGCCCATTCCTTGACACTAGCATTGGTGGGACGATTTTTATGAATTGTTTTGCTAGCGGCACAGGTTTCCGCAATTGGCCCCAGTAGAAAACGAGCCATAGATACGATATGACTACCAATGTCAGCGACAGCTCCACCACCTTTTAGATCAGTCCGGAATGAATGTGGAGAATCTGGGTCGCACATGTAGTTCTCGGCATGACGTCCGCGAAAACCGGTCACTTGTCCTATGTCACCCGATGCGATGAGATCACGCGCTAGTATAACCATTGGGTTGCGCAGAAAATTAAAGCCTACCATTGTCACAACACCCGCCTTTTCAGCTGTTTCGGTCATTTTTCTGGCAGACGCAGCAGTGATTGAGAGTGGCTTCTCACAATAAACAGTCTTGCCCGCTGTGATCGCCGCCAAAGCCATTGATTCATGGAAGACATTCGGCGCGGTAATGGCAACAATATCAACAGCTGGATCTATGATAAGTGCCTGCCAGTTAGAGGTTGCCCTTACAAACCCAAGTGCGTCAGCACCTGACGTCGCGATCTCGTCAGTGACATCTGCCAAAATTTCGCAACGAGGATGAGCCGGTAATTCGAAAAGACCTGCGACAGTGTGAAAGGCGTTGGCATGGCACCGGCCCATGAAGCCGGAACCGATTAGACCAATTCCTATCTCGGGCTTTTCAATTATCATGGGTCACTTCGTTTTAGGTTGTCGAGCCAGACGGCTGTGATTATCACAACGCCGATCAAAACCTGCTGCCAGAAGGATGAAATACCGAGAATATTTAAGCCGTTGGTGATCATCGCCATTATTAGTGCCCCGACCAGTGCGGTCAGGACAATTCCACGCCCACCGGCAAAACTGATACCTCCAATGATTACGGCTGCAATCGCTTGCAGCTCAATCCCCTGCGCCACGCTGGGTGGAGTTGCAGCCAAGCGACCAACCATGACTACCGCAGCTAGTGCTGCGAGAAAACCGCTGATCATATAAACCTTCAGGATTTGCTTATCGACTTTTATGCCTTGAAGGCGTGCTACTCGTTCTTTCCCTCCAATAGCATAGATGTGTCGGCCTAAGACAGTAAAGTGCATTATCACGTGGACCAACGCATAGGTGACAATTACGAAGTAGATTGGGATAGGCAGGCCGAGAAATTTAGCATTGCCAATAAATAGAAAGAACGGCTCTAGTACTTGGTATGAAACGCCTTCTGTAATGACTAGTGCCATGCCGCGCGCGACGCCTAACATTCCTAGTGTCGCAATAAAGGGCGGTATTTTTCCACGCGAGATGATGAAGCCGTTCAAGAACCCACAAAAAGTCCCCATAATCAATCCGCAACCAGCAGCAGTAACTGGATCAACCCCAGCTTGAATTAGCCAGCCCATGGTGACTGCAGACAATGCTAAAACAGAACCGACAGACAAATCAATACCTCCGGTAATAATCACCATCGCCTGACCCGCTGCAAGAATCGCTACAATGGACATTTGCTTCATCAAGTTATTGATGTTGCCGACGGTAAAAAAATAAGGTGAGGCAAACGACAGGACGACCGCCAGTAAAACCGATACCAAGATGATCCAAGTGAGTGGATGAGAACGAATAGTTGCAAAGAGGTTCATTTAGCAGCATCCTTTATAATCGGGAGACCTGAAATAATCATTGAAACAATTTCATTCTGAGTGAAGTCTTCGGTCTTAGCGTTGATGACGTTCCGTCCACCATGAAAGATCACAATTCGGTCAGTATAGTTATAAACATCGTGAATATCGTGGCTAATCCAAAGGATACCTATGCCATGAGATTTTAGGTCACATATAAGCTCGATGACTTTTTTCGATTCTTCAATGCCAAGCGCGGCAGTAGGTTCATCCATGATGATAATCTTCGCGTCAAAATGCACTGCGCGACCGATTGAAATAGACTGACGTTGCCCGCCAGACATTATTTCGACATCGGAATCGACCGATTTAATTCGAATACCCAACTTACTCATGGCCTTCTCAGTTTCGCGCTTCATCTCGCGTTTTAGTAAAAACCCCCATTTATTTTTTTCGCGGCCCATAAATAAGTTAGCGGGGGCATCAAGATTACCACATAGCGCCAGTTCTTGATAAATCGTTTCAATGCCATAGCTACGCGCATCAGTCGGATCTTTAATAGTTACTTTTTGACCCTCGATTCGAATTTCGCCACTAGTAGCAGTTTGGGCGCCCGCAAGGACTTTCATTAGAGTGGTTTTACCTGCGCCGTTATGACCTAAAACACCGACGACTTCGCCCGGATAAAGGTCAAGGTGTGCATCATTCAGAGCCTGAAGGCCACCAAAATTTTTACAAATATTGCGCATTTCGACCAGTGGAGATGGAGTTGCCATGTTGTCGTACAATTTGTGAAAAGAAGTAAAACCGGGCAATATTGCCCGGTTTTTTTATAAGTTCTCTTATGATAGTTTATTCAGACTATTCATTTAAGAAATTTATTATAACTCGATACCGCGACCCGCAAGATACTCGTCAGTCACATCAGCTGGCTCGAGAATAGAAGATGGAACGACAATCCACGCTTTTAGTTTTGCACCATTTGTCACAAAATTGTAAGCCGCCATTACAGCATGATAGCCCACCAAATCGGTGTTACCATCTATGGTCGCATTCAGACCTCCACCAGCACGCATTGAAGCCAAAGCGGATGGAATTGCATCGTCACCAACCACAATAATATCATCAGAGCGTCCCGCACCTTTAACTGCCTGAACAGCACCCATTGCCATTAGGTCGTTAGTGCCTAAAATGGCGTCAACTTCAGGATGTGCCTGTAAAATGTCTTCAGAGGCTTTCAAACCTTTTTCCTGATCCCAGTCGGCGGCAATCGACGCAACGACTTCAATACCTGGATATCGATTAAAGACTCCCATCATACCGTTGAGTCGCAATTCTGCCGTTGAACTTCCACGGAAACCTTCAAGAATGGCAACCTGACCTTGGCCACCGAGTTGATCGGCAACCCATCTAGCCATTCCTGCAAATGATTGCTCTTCGTCTAGGCCTACAAAAGTTTCGACCTTACCTGGGCCATCGTCAACACGTGTATCAGCGGTGATGACTGGGATACCTAATGCATTTGCTTCCATCACTTTGGGGATAAGCGCAGTTCCATTCATCGGCACCAGAACAATCGCATCAGGCGATTTTACCAACTCGGTTTCAACAACAGCAATTTGCCCTTCGATGTCACCATTGGTCGCTGCAGAGACAAAGTTAAGGTTAATACCCAACTCATCAGCAGCTCGTTTGGCACCTTCACCCATCCGCCAATAGTAGGGGTTAGTCATGTCTTTAACGATAAACGATAATTTAAAATCTCCTGCTGATGCAGGCATCGCGAAAGCACCCAACAAAGTTACTGCAGCAATAATCGTACTTAGTAATTTTAATAATTTCATTTTTAAATCTCCTTTTTAATTTATATTGTTTTTTGATTTTAGATTAATTCAATATATTGAACATCACTACTAAAATCAAATACTATTCTACGATTATTGTATTTTGAATACAATACTAATTATATCCAATTTGGATATATGCAATCGTTTGTTTAAAAATGTGTAAAAAATTAAAATCTTTCATAGAGAGGTTTATCTAATATTAATAACATCCAAATTGGATATATTATTAATTTACTCTTATTTATTTATTAGTTAAAATGTCTGTAAATGGTTATAACATAAATTTACACAGAAAATAAATATGACATTAGAGCAGAATAAGAGTTATGACTACATCGTCGTTGGTGCTGGATCTGCTGGTTGCGCTGTTGCTGGACGATTGGGTGAAAAAGGGTATAAGGTATTATTGCTTGAAGCAGGTGGACGAGATTCAAACCCGTGGATTCACATACCTCTTGGTTACTCAAAACTTTATGACAATCCTTCAGTCAACTGGTGCTACGAAAGCCAACCAGAGCCCAATCTAAACAATCGTCGACTATTCCAACCACGAGGAAAAGTACTGGGAGGAACGGGTGCTATCAATGGCATGATTTATATGAGAGGCCAACCACAGGACTTCGATGACTGGAAATCAAAAGGATGCACAGGTTGGGGTTGGGAAGATGTACTACCTTTTTTCAAGTCCTGCGAAGATCAAGAGCGTGGTGCCAGCTATTACCATGGTGTAGGTGGTCCTGTTTCTGTTTCCGACCTAAGGACTAAACACCAACTTGGTGAGGCTTTTCATGCTGCATCTGAACGGCTTGGGGTACCACGCAATAATGATTTTAATGGGCCTCAACAAGAGGGTACAGGTTACGTTCAAACCACTACGCGTAAAGGCTTGCGCTGGAGTACAGCAGATGGATATCTGAAAGGTCATGCCAAAAAACATGTTAAATTGCAGCTTAATGCTATGGTTGAGCGTGTGTTGATAGAAAACAAAAGAGCCGTCGGTGTCGAATGGACAGATAAACGCGGACGGCATCAAGCTTATGCCAAAGCCGAAGTTATACTATGTGGAGGTGCTTTTAACTCCCCCCAATTGTTACAGCTTTCTGGAATAGGTCCAGGAAAACTCTTGCAGAAACATGGCATCGATTTAGTTCAAGACTTACCTGGTGTTGGTGAGAATCTGCAGGATCATTTTGGCATAGGCGTGCAGTATCGTTCCAAAGTAAAATCAACGGTTAACGATCTTTACAACAATCCATTCAAAGGTGGATCACAATTATTGCGTTTCCTACTATCTCGTACTGGTCCATTTTCCGATAATGGAAATTATTCCAATACCTTTATACGAAGCAGCGGAGCCATTGAACGCCCTGACATGATGTTAACACTCATGTCTTGGTGTACTGATGAAAAATTAAAACCTTACCCATTTTCAGGATTTACCATTCTTGCTGAGCACATGCGTCCAAGCTCATTTGGACATGTTAGAATTTCTGGCAACAAACCAACCGATAGACCAGAAATACAGTTCAATCTTTTCAGCAATCCTATTGATCAATTAGCTGCTATAAATGGTCTAAAATTTGCTAGAAAAATAGCTGCTACAGCACCTATGACTGATTGCATAGATTACGAAATCTTGCCAGGAAAAGAAATTAACTTGGATGATGAACTTATAGAATATTGCCGTAAAGATGGCCTATCTTTGCTACACTCAGTTGGCACATGTAAAATGGGAGTTGACAAAAAAGCAGTAGTCAATCCTCGTTTGAAAGTGCACGGTATTGAACGATTACGTGTTATTGACGCATCCATCATGCCCAATATAATTACAGGCAACACCAATGCAACAACTATCATGATAGGAGAAAAAGGTGCTGCACTCATACTTGAAGATTCTAAACGCTAAATATTAAGGAGGTACATATGATGAAAATCGCATTACTGGGAAGTGGGCGCATGGCTCATGTGTACGGTCCAAAAATTGCTGAGCACCCGCATATAAAATTAACTTGGGTGTTCAATCCAAATCTGGCATCGGCACAAAAGGTTGCTACTGCCTATGGAGGTTGTGCGACCGATAATCTTGTACAACTTTTAGAATCTAATAACATTGATTCAGTCATCATCGCCACGCCGACACCCACCCATCTTGAATATATTTCTGCTTGTGCGCAAGCAGGAAAAGCAATTTACTGCGAAAAACCTCTGGAACAAAACAAAGAAAAAGTTAAAGCATGTCTTGATGTATTGAGCGAGTACCCAGTTCCTTTCATGCTAGGTTTTAATCGGCGTTTTGATCCTGAAATAAATACACTCCGGACAGCAGTTGTTAATGGAGAGGTTGGAGATTTGACGTTTTTGATGAGTTGGAGTAGAGAGCCTGAGCCACCTCCTAAAGAGTACATAAAACGCTCTGGAGGTTATTTTGTTGACTCAACTATTCACGATATAGATTTACTCTGCTGGATTGCCGCCGAACTTCCACAAGAAGTATATGCCACTGGTTCGTGCTTGTTTAGCCCAGATATAGGTGAGCTTGGTGACGTTGATGCCACTATGACGACTCTGAAAATGCCCTCTGGTTGTTTAGTACATATTAATAATAGTCGTCAATGTTGTTATGGCTTTGACCAACGTCTTGAAGCCTTTGGTAGCAAGGGTATGCTACAAACCACCAATCAACGTGATGACAATCTAATTCGTTGGGGACTAAGCCAAACGGAAGCCAAAGCACCACTGAAACACTTTTTTCTTGAGCGCTATGACCTATCTTTTTACCTAGCTTTGGATGCTTTTTATAATTCAGTATCAAAAGGTGAGTCCCCATTACCCAATGTTCTGGATGGACGCAATGCCTTAATCATTGCTCTCGCTTGTGATCAATCCAGGCGAGAAGGTAAGGCGATTAAGCCAGTTTACGAATAGAACATATGCTCCATCAAAATTCACATGCGAGGCTCTAAACGAAGGCAAGTTGAAAAATACAGGTGCTTTAAAAGAATAAAATAATTTTTATGCGATAATAATCATTTTTTGCTTTTCTAAAAAAAGTAAATATTTTAAACAAGGAATACTTTAAATGACTTTAACTGACTTGTCACCGTCTGAGCTGATTGAAAAATCGCTATCTCTTCATGAGGGGACACTAACTGATACTGGCGCTTTGCTTATTACAACAGGCAAGCGCTCTGGTAGAAGCCCAAATGACCGCTTTATTGTTGAAGAGTCTTCAACTGCCAATTCAGTAGATTGGGGCGATGTTAATAGGCCTATATCTGAGGAAAAATTTAATAAGCTCTGGGGCCAAGTGAGTGAATATTTATCTCAAAAAGATTATTTTTTATCTCACTTACATGTTGGTGCTCATGATGATTGCTATCTTCCAGTTGAAGTCAATACTGAAACAGCCTGGCAAGGATTATTTGGTAGAAATATGTTTATTAAGCCTACTGAATATAACCCAAAAAATAAGGCAGTTTGGAAAATTTTGAACGTCGCTTCTTTTGAGTGCGATCCTCAAATTCATGGTACAAACTCTGACGGCGTCGTTATTATTAACTTTTCACAAAAAAAAGTACTTTTAGCTGGCATGCGTTACGCTGGCGAAATGAAGAAGGCAATGTTTTCAGTGCAAAACTATTTGCTGCCTGAAAAGGATGTGCTACCAATGCACTGCTCAGCAAATGTGGGAGAAAATGGCGACACAGCATTGTTTTTTGGCCTCTCAGGAACTGGCAAGACAACCCTTTCTGCAGATCCCGAGCGTTACCTCATTGGCGATGATGAGCATGGCTGGGCTAAGGGCTCAGTATTTAATATTGAGGGAGGCTGTTATGCGAAAACGATCAATCTTTCTAAGAAAAATGAACCCATTATTTGGGATGCTATTCGTCATGGCGCAATAGTTGAAAACGTCAAAGTAGATGCAGATAAGCATGCAGATTATGATGATACTTCCATATCAGAAAATGGTCGCTGCTCATACCCATTAGACCATGTTGAAAAGCGTGTTGAAAAAAATGCTGCGGGTGAGCCTTCAGTGGTGATTTTCTTAACCTGTGACGTTTCAGGTGTCTTGCCACCAGTTTCAATCTTAACTAAAGAATCTGCTGCGTACCACTTCTTGTCTGGTTATACAGCGCGCGTTGGTTCAACAGAGTTAGGTGCGGAAGCGGGAATTAATCCTGCATTTTCTTCGTGTTTTGGCGCTCCATTTATGCCTCGAAATGCAAGTAGTTATGCTAACTTACTAATTAAACGACTTGCAGAATTTGATACACAAGTCTATTTAGTTAATACTGGATGGACGGGTGGCTCAGGTGCTCCAGGTGGCTCAGGGTCTAGATTCCCTATTCCTGTTACTCGCGCAATAGTTTCTGCTTGTCAAAGCGGCGCCCTACTTGAATCAAAAGTAACTCACCTTGACTACTTAAATCTTGATATTCCTAAATCAATTCC
>Ga0308010_1001242_pt1 | contig 14460 bp, 18 predicted proteins | sample Neamet129_FD_202368 | JGI IMG/M metagenome (GOLD analysis project Ga0308010, IMG submission 202368) | Marine microbial communities from water near the shore, Antarctic Ocean - #129 | ecosystem: Environmental > Aquatic > Marine > Unclassified | place: Southern Ocean | collected 2014-07-24 | reverse complement strand
ATGAAGTTTCATGGCTATTGGTTGTTGTTGTCTCGACTGTTTCTTCATGAGCTATTCGTGTGATACAGTTAAACCAGAGTTCACTCTCATGAGACCAGAACTCGTTACAGTATTCATATCTCTCATCATAGGTTTCACGGTGTTGTGGGACCTCCACAGAGGTCGTCATACACGATGTAAGGAAGAGAGTACTAATCAGTAGGTTTTTCTTCGATATCATAATCTATAGCCTCTTCTTCTCGATATATCTCTTCACCACAAAAAACACAATGATGAGGAATGTATTCCAATCCCATCTCATGTTCTATGGTAAAATCCGCTCCACACTCTTCACAAAACAGTTCAATACAGTTTTCATCGTGGTGATCTATGGGTGTTGTCATGTGTTGTCTCCGTCTCTGTATACGACATCGTGTTTCACAAACAACAATGTCTCATGGTTGTCTAAAAAGTATTGTGATATCAAATACGGTGTATAGGATACCAAAACCCATAAGGGCCAAAATACTAAGTTCAATATCAATATGTTCATGTTCTTTTACTGTTAACCAATTCTTTCAATTCGGTAAATCCACCGATAGACTCTCCGTCTACTGTTACTTGTGGAAATGTTCTCGCTGTTGGAAACTTCTCAAAGAGTTCTTCTCTCGTAAAGTCCTCGTCCAACATATACTTCTTGTAGTCTATGAGTATCGCGTTCTGTTTACAAAGTGTCTCTGCTTGAACACAATACGGACAATTCTCCTTACTGTATATTTCTATTATCATACTATATGATCTCCTCTACTCTGTTTAGCTGTGTGTTGTGTACCGTCTTTACTTGTGTAAAGACCTGTGATACCCTTTGTTCCCTCGTCAAACCATAGGAATGACACTAGGACACCTATAGCCATACCAGTGACTAGGGCTAGTAATATAAGACTACTCATGATCACTCCTCTTATTGAATTGTTTGTTAGCGTTTCTCTGAAACGACCACTCCAAAAATCTCTCAAATAATTTATTCACATATCTCATAATTTAAAGTCTCCAAAACTGTTCTCATCAATGTCCTGTTTAATCCCACCAATGATGTATGATTCTATCTCTGTCTCTTGAGGAGCGTTCTGTTGTCCTCGACTCGATAACCAATGTTGTGTCCACGGAAGTGGGTTGTTCCGTGTTGATTGATCAAAGATAGGGGTAAATCCAAGTGAGACCAGTCTTTTGTTAGCTATGTACTCGACATACTGACATAAAAGTCCTTCACTCAATCCAATCATTGATCCGTCTTTAAACAGATACTTCGCCCAATCCTTCTCTTCTTGTACAGCTTCCTTGTACATGGTATAAACATCGTCCTCACATTCTTTCATGACGGACAACATTTCTTTGTCACCTTCGTATTTTTGATAACTCTTGATGATGTGTTGTGATATGGCGAGATGTTGAGATTCATCACGAGCGATCAGACTTATAATCTTGGCCGATCCCTCCATAAGTCTCAACTCTCCAAAACCAAAGGTACACGCGAATGATACATAGAATCTAAGACCTTCCAATATGTTAATGGAAACCATCATCAAATAGAATCGTCTTTTGAGTTCTCGTGTATCACTAACTTGACCTAGTTTCCACTTCATCGCATATTCTATGAAGTTGTCGTATCCTTTAGTGACTGATTCAGCTCTTGATACGATCTCTTTTGTATCGAGAATCGTGTCAAACAGTTCAGTCGGATTAGAATATAGATTCTTCACAATATATGTGTAAGATCGACTATGTATAGACTCCATAAAGTCCCAAGCTAATATACAACCCTCTAGTTCAGGAATAGAACAATACGGCAGTAGGGCTAAAGCTGGACCACGACCTTGTACTGAATCTAATAGTGTCTGATATTTTAGATTACTTGTAAAGATGTGTTTTTGACCTTCGTCTAGTTGTTGATAATCATTTCGATCTTTCTGTAATGACACCTCTTCGGGTCTCCAGAAATATCCTAGTTGAGTTTGTGTTAACTTGTCAAATATAGGATACTTGAAATCATCGTATCTTTGTGTACTCAATTCTTCACCGAAAAACATCGGTTGTTTGAGTGTGTTTACTTTCTTTTTGTTGAATACAGTCATTATATGTTACACGCCTCACAGTCTTCTTCTGTGTCAAAGTCTTCATAACTATCGTTCGCTACGATATCTTTAATGACCTCCGCTTCAATGTCTTCGTCTGTCTTACTGTCGTATGTGTTCTGATAATAAGATGTCTTCCAACCATATTTGTAGGTATCTAACATATCTCTAGCCATTATAGATAGAGGTACTTCGTTATCTTTGTAGTTCTCGGGGTTGTAACTCCAATTACCACTGATACCTTGATCAAAGAACTTCTGCATGATAGCTACAATCTTGATGTAACCTGAGTTGTCTTTCTGATCCCATAGTAGTGTGTAGTTGTTCTTCAAGTGTGGGTAACCAGGCACTATCTGTTTAAGTGGTCCTTTCTTAGACTTCTTAACACTTAGGTAGTCTCTTGGTGGTTCTATACCATTTGTCTCGTTAGAGACAACTGAGGAACTCTCTGAAGGCATCTGAGCTGATAGGGTAGAGTTTCGTACACCATACTTGATGATCTCTTCTCTCAATGATTCCCAATCACACTCATATTCTAGATTGACAATTTCATCAACCTCTTTCTTGTAATGGTCAATTGGTAGTAGTCCACCGTGATATTTTGTCTGACTGACCCATCCACATGGTCCTTTCTCTTTCGCTAGTTCTACTGATGTCTTGAGTAAGTTGTATTGGAAATGTTCTGTGAGTCTATGTACTAGTTTGTGGGCTTCCACATCATCATACTTGACTTTGTTCTTCGCTAAGAAATGAGCGAGTCCGATATATCCTATACCTAGACTTCTTCTATTCTCTGTAGATATCTTAGCCGCTGGGACTGGATACTTCTGATAATCAATTACCTCATCTAGTGATCTTACTGCTAAGTCACATAGTTCGGGTAGTTCTTTGAAGTCATTCGTCAACTGACCTACATTGATAGCCGATAGAATACAAAGAGCGATCTCTCCGTTTTCATCATTGGGTGAATCAAGTGGTTTTGTTGGTAGTGTGATCTCTTGACATAGATTTGACATATTGATCTTAGCTTCATCTTCAAAGAATGAACTATGACTATTACAATGGTCTATGTTCATGATGTAGATTCTACCTGTCTCAGCTCTTTCTTTGAGTAGTGACATAAACAATGTCTGTGCGTTGATCTTCTTCTTCGGTACACTGTGAGCTCTCTCGTACTTCTCATAGAGTTCATCGAACCCTTCTAGTCCAAACTGTTCATACAGACCTGGTGCTTCATGAGGACTGAATAGAGATATGTCTTCATTCTTGAGAAATCTCTCATAGAATAGTTTTGATATCTGTATTGAGTAGTCTAGTTTTCTGACTCTGTTGTCTTCGGTTCCTTTGTTGTTCTTGAGGACCAATATGTCTTCAATCTCTTGATGCCAGATAGGGAAATGAACTGTCGCACTACCACCTCTAACACCATTCTGAGTACAACAACGAACTGTCGATTCAAATTTCTTAAGAAACGGAATGACTCCTGTATGTTGTACTTCTCCTCCCCGAATCTTAGCACCCAGTCCTCGAATCCTACCAGCATTAATACCAATTCCCGCGCGCTGAGCCACATACCGACCAATAGCCATATCAGAACTAAAAATACTGTCAAGACTGTCACCAGAATCGACCAGAACACAACTAGCGAACTGCCGTAAAGGAGTCCTAAGACCAGCCATAATAGGTGTTGGAATATTGATTTTAAATGATGATACAGCGTCGTAATATCTTTTGACATACGATAACCTCTTGTCTACTGGATATTCTTTGAATAAAACTGAAGCAATCAACATATACATATATTGAGGTGACTCATACAACATTCCAGAACTTCTGTCTTGAACTAGGTACTTGTCTACTACTTGTCTTAAACCAGCATATGTGTACAACATATCTCTGTCGTGTTTCATATGACTGTCTAACTTATCCCACTCTTCATCAGTATAATAACTGATTAGGTCTTCATCATAAACACCATAGTCGATGTTCCTGTTGATGATATCTTTCAATGGTGGATAAATCTTTGAATCTTTCCATTTAGTGTTAAATACACTTTTTCTTACTTGAAACAACAACAGCCTAGCTGCTACATATTGATAGTTCGGTGTTTCCAAACATATCAGATCAGCAGCGGACTTAATAAGTATACTCTGAATCTCTGTTGATGTTATTCCATCATAAAACTGTAAACCAGAATTCATCTCTACGGATGACGCTGATACTCCTGAGACATCTTTACAAGCCGCCTCTACCATTCTATGTACTTTCTCTAAATCTATTGGTTCGTTCTTTCCACTTCTCTTAACGATCTCTGTTTTCATATCACCCACTTACTTTACTCCAGTCGCTCAAAGCCATCTTTGCTGATAACCCTGAAAATTTATTATTGTTGATTGTTTGTTCTATTACCTTTGGTGACAATCCATTTAACACCATGTCGTTTATATCTTTCTGTCGTACAGTCTTCGGCCAGAAACAGATAGTAAACCCGTCTTCGATGATACCTTCCATCAGTTTGTGTAACTGTAAGTTCCTTCTCTCATTGTCAAACACAACCACTGCCTGTTCAGATGGTACGATTGACTTTAGTTTAGAGAAATCACTTCCTGCTACTGCGATAGAGTTTGGTAGAAACAGACTATCAATGGGTCCTTCTGTAACATAAACTATCTTGTTATAATCAACGGTTCGTAAACCGTAAATAAGTGGTTCTTGATCATCGAATTTTAATGTCAAATATCTTAGTTTATTGTTATTCAGAGCCCTGCCTGAGACACCTACTAGTTTTCCCTGTCTTGAATAGAAAGGTAAAACAAGTCTTGGGTCGTTTCCAAACACTCTATCTTTATACTTATAATCCAACGAACTTAGACTCTGACTATTCTCAACATAGTACAATTCATCCCATTTATGTTTGGGAATCTGTCTCATGTTGAGGTAGTCAACTGCTACTTTAGAGTCTACCGCGTGTTTACATCCCACCTGTAAGAGTGGGTCTTCTTTAAACACAGTCGGTTCAACTGTTTTTTCAATTACACTAGTGTATGTAGGGTCTTTCTTATAGAACTTTTCTACACAGTATTCATTGTACATCTTAGTATCATGATCTTTGAGAAACTTACTGAAAGCTTTAGATACACTACAGTTGTGACACTTGTACACGAAGGTCTCTTTCATCTTGAAATGATACCCTCGAGCTTTGTGTTCGTTTGTAGTTGAATCACCACAGTACGGACACGAGTGATTAAATAACTCTTCTGTTTTCCATTTACCGTTTTTAAACCTAGATGAAATTAAGCGTAAGTATTTTTTATCTACCCAGAACATAACTAATATTTTTTGAACTCATATATCTATTATACACGAGAACCCTATATTGTCAAGGTTACTTTTTGAGTTTTACTTCGGCTCCAACTGCTGGTTTGTCGTTGATTGTGACATTACGATAGTACACGACAACTTCTTGAACTTCACGAATGTATCGTCTTAGTTCTTGCATGTTACCGCTCATCACTTCATAGTCACCTATAGAGATAGCCATGAATACGATATCTCCGTTGTTGTCTTGTTTGTTCTTTTCTAGGAATCTGTCTAGATATGTGTATCCTTCTTTCCAATCTGGATTCTCTTTACCGTTAGCACATGAACCATCTTCTAACTTTTCTCTCTTGCCTGGGTTCTCACTACCCTCTGCGTTCTTCACACAAGGATTAGCTATCTTAGCTGTTGATATAACATTCCATTTGATATCATTCAAGTCAATACCACGAGGCATCGCTGGTTGTATGATTCTTATTTCTACTGGTTTAGATGATACTGTAATTGGAGCTGTACCGCCACCAAATATAGAACAACTACTTGTTAGGATTAATATTGCCGGAAGGATCGTCAAGCGAGTCCAGTTCACGGCTATCTTTTTCAATGGTATCGAATACATTCTTTGTACCTTTATTTACTTTGGACTCTAGGAGGCCAGGTTTCACTATAGCTAATTTGTTTAGGTTGTGTCTCTTAAAGACATCCATGTACCTATTCTTCTCAGCTTCTATTTGAGCGTTTTTGTTTATCATACCGTTTAGAGAATCACCTTGTTTCTCGTACGCTTCTCTGATAGACTCTATCGCGTCTTCTTGTTGTTGTATCGCAACTTCTAATTGCATGTTGTTAAATGTGAGAGTTTGATTCTCTGAATACAACCACCAACATCCTAGTCCTAGAATGAGTATGATCGCTATAAAAAACTGTTGCATAATTACCTACTAATTGATTTCTTAGATGTTTCGTCAAATATCTTGACTTTACCTACTATTGTCTCTGTCATATAATCCATCGGTTGAGCCGATTTGAGTTCAACATAGGTGTTATCGTATGTTCTAAAACTCATATGTTTACCTGTACATTTGTAGAATTTTCTTACTGTAAAACTTCTAGTAATAACATCTACTACTTCTCCTTCTGAGTTGTATTCTGTTTTTGTTATATGTAGATATTTATGGTCTTCAAAAAGCCTCATAAATCGTAACCAAGCCCACACAAAGAAACCCCAAATCTTACTTAACATTTCCACCCTTCTTGTTGTAGTCTACGGTGTCTCTGATTCGTTTCAATATTTTCTTCTTCTTCCTAACTAGTACTGTAGAACTATCGTCACCTGTACCCGCTATGTGTGGTCCTGTGACTGTACCCATGTCTTCTTGTGTATCTTCTTTCTTACCGTACTTCTTGATAGAATCTCTAGCTTTTTTAATCATTCTCTTATCATGTTTCTTAAGAGTAGCTTTCTGTTTCTTTTCTTTATCAGAATAGTAACCTTCGACTGAATCCGCCCACTCTTTAAGTTTCGCGTCCCGTTCTCTTTTTCTAGGTTCTGATCTATTGTATTTCTGAGTCACAACTGATAGATTACTCTTATCGTTATTTAATGGGTTGTTGTCTTTATGATGTACATCTTTATCTTCGGGAACATCTTTAAGTGACGCTCTAGCTGTGTTACGAGCCGCTCTCCTGAGTTTCTGATCAGGTCTTGAATGGTAGTTGTCATATTCTTTTCTATAGTTTCTGACTTCTTCAATCTCTTCTTTGGGTACACAATTAGGCACCATTTTACCACCTTTTTTCTTCATACCCTTCTGTCTGTAGTCTTTCCAACAAGGTTCATCTTCACTCATTACTAATCCACTTAGTTGTTGTGCTATAACTTGTAACTGTGCTGTAGGGATTGATTGTAACGCTTGTATTTGTTTCTTGGTTAAACCTTTGATTTTCTTTAATAGGTCGTCTTTCTTATCTTCATCAATGTCTACTGACTCACCGAACTTAAGGAATAACTTCCCCTTTTCTTGTTCTTTATCGGTTACTTTGTGATTGATTAGTCCAGCTACCATGTTCATTAGAGACAATCCTTTTTCAGGGTTCTTCTCGTAAACTTTTTCCATGTAAACGCCGACTTTCTGTAGGATAAGTTTCAACATACCACTAGTCGCCATGACTAGTTTACCTTCTCTCAAATCTTCGTTATAATTGCTCATAGACATTTCGTGGTGATGATAATTCGTAAGGGTCTTCGCCGTGGTCATCACACATTCCTTCTTCGGCGAACATTTGTTCTACTATACCATTATTTATAACACAAGCGTATCTCCAACTCCTTACACCGAATCCTAGATTGTCTTTCTTGACTAACATACCTAGTCTTTCAGTTAGAATACCTGAACCGTCAGCCAACCAATTCACATTCAATATGTCTTGATCTTTGAACCATTTACTCATTACGAATGCGTCATTAACTGAGACACAATAGATTTCATGTATACCTTTCTCTTGAAATTTATGAAACATATATTCGAATCCTGGTAGTTGTTTATTTGAACAAGTAGGTGTAAAAGCTCCTGGCAATCCAAATAGAATTACTTTCTTGTCTTTAAACATTTCTGTAGTATTGAATGGTTCGAAGGGTGTTTGTGGTAGTATTAAATCATTGATATTCATTATATATTTCTCTGTTAATTGAGGTCGTGTCCTGAACAGACCATCATTTTGTTTTTATCGACATTGTACATACGAAATAATTTAATTCCGTATATTTTTCCTACTGATTTAGCCCCAGAGTTGATCATAGTGTCACCTCTTTCAGCTTCATGTTCTTCGTCAATGATCATGTTCTTTCTTAGTAGAAATGTTTTTTCTGTTTCTAGTTTGACAATTGGTGTAAATTCTTCTAGTAGGTTCTGACCAAGTAGGTCAGCCTCTTGTAGATACTTGAATACTTCTTTGTCTAGTTGTGAACCTGTTAGACCAGTATGTTCTTTAATAAGAAACAAAGCAGCCGCGTAAGAACCCAATCGTGACTTACCGCCAGGTAATATCTCGATTAGTCTTTTTAGATTGAATACAAGTCTGTGTAAAAAGGTGTAAGCCTCTTTCTGTTTAGGTGTTGATATCTTAACGGTTTTGTTTCTCTTACCTTTCTCATCGATGATACCCATTTCAAAGGCTTCATGATCTGTCCATTTCATTGTCAAGAGTTTTAGAACTCTAAATGTTATAACTGTGTCTATAGCTCTACTTGCCATTTATAATTCTCTCATTCGTTTTGTTACTTCTTCGTCCAATGGAATTTCTGTTTTCCATTTATCATCAATATATCCTAAGTATAACAAACAAGTCTTTAGTATCGGCCAGAAGTTGTTCTCCAACTTATATTCTAACATCCTAATTGTATGTTCGACACCGAATAGATTACTCAAGACGATAAGATGATTAAGAATCAATCTTTCTCGTAACTCACCAGTCTTCTCGTACCGTTTTAGAAGTCTTTTTAGATATCTAAACCGTCTAATGTCTTCATAGAATTCTTCTGTTGAAGTACATTGTGGATTATCATAGTGTCTTATAGCAAAGAGAGTAAAATTCTCTTCATTGAGTTCTTCAAAAATATTCATCATGTAAGTATATATGACTTACAAAAACTAGTTTAACTTAGCTGAAATCCTGTATCCTGTTGAAGTACTTTCGTATGAAATATTCATACTCAAATCTTCTGGAATTGTTGGTGTCAATATGTGTGTCTCAGCTGGATCAAATTTTTCACCAAATTGATGAACTGGTAATGTAATATCACCTGATTGACCGAAGTCTGTTTCTGACATATTGAATGTAAGTCCCAATGTTTGAATCTTACCCGCTAATTGTGTTAAAGCTGCCTCTACTGACATATATTCCATGTTAGAACATCCTTCTAACCATGTATTAACTCTAGCTCTGACATTAGCGTCATTCAACATATGAAAATCAGGTGGGGTATCCGAAGATATCCCCCCTGAATGATGACTTTCTTTTATATAACTTTTAAAAGATTTCATAATTTTATCCTACTTACGCTACTACTGCGATTGTTCCAGCACTTGTTCCGATCGCTGCTAGTGAAGTAATCGTTGCTGCTCGTCCAACTAATGTTGCCGCTGCGTTCTGTGCACCTGCACCGATATGAGATGCTACTGCTGATACTGTTACTTTCAGTTGACCTTCTTTGTAACCAACACCTGCTGTAGTAAGTACTTGACTTGTTGCCGCCATTGTTACAGTAAACTTAGTTCCTGAACCACTACCTGTAGTTGACTGAGTCGCGATATTAGTACAACCAGTTGTTGTATTAGTACCTAAAGCTGTATATGCTCCTGCATTGACAATCACTAAAGCTGTTGCCGCTCCACTAGTTACTGCTGTGACTTTAAATGTCGCGTTAGTACCAGTTCCGAAAGCATTCGCTATAGTAAGAACATCATTAACTGAATGTCCTGATCCAGCTGTATGAATAACTACTGAATGAACTTTAGCCGTTACTGCACCGATAGCTGCTGCTGTCGTATGTGTTGTATTAGTTGGTTGACTTAATACAGAAGTTGGGAAAGAACTAAATCCACCCGTTGCTGCACTAAATGTTACTGAACCTAATGTTGTTTTATCACCATCTGTAACCGTACCACTGTTTAGTGACATAGGGTTAGCGACAACTTTTAAAACATCAGAAGCGTTAGTCGCGGCGTTATTCGCTGCAATTGTTTCTCTGAATATCAACTCATTCGTACCTGAACCTGACAAGTAATCTGCTGTTAGATTACGAGCTGATGCTGTATGATTGGTGAATAAAAATTGAGGTGTTCCTGTAATTACAACTGATTCGTTAAATCTTACTCTGATGTCAATGTTGCCACCTGCTGATTTATCAAATCCTGTTGAAATCCATTCGATCTCTGTTATATCTGCACTACCTAGTAATGTAGAGAAGCTTCCGCCTGCTACTAATACAATTGGTGTTGCACCTGTGTTACTGTTTCCACTTTGTGTAGACCCAGCCTCGATTACCCATCCTTTCTCGGAAGCAAATACTTCTTTCTTTTCCGCGGTACTCAAGTGTTTTGGTTTGGACTCTTCTGCGTCCGTTGCGCCCCATAGACTCATGTTATTATCTCCCGATATTATTATTAAACTCTATAATGTATTTATACATTTAGAATCTTCGCGAACCTTTCAAAACCTTTTTTATTCCTACTCATAGCCTTCTGTATTTGAAGTCTAGTAACAGGTTTCTGTTTCTCTAAGTTCTTGACAATGTTCTCAGCATCTTTCTTTGAAAGTTTAACTGTACTTTTGTCATCTAGTTTTACTATACCACCACCTCTAAGGTCCGCGGCTCCTTTAATCTGAACGAATACATTTCGATCAGCTGTACCCTGTTGACCTTTATTCTCTTTGTTTCCAAAGAAGTCAACAGCAGCTCGTGTAATCAATTCATCTTTGGCATCCTTATATTTACCACCCATTTTGAGTGCTAACTTATCGATCATACCTAACAATTCCTTCTCTGTCTTAGCCTTCATGACTAAAGCATAGAGTAAATTATTACCAGCTTGTGAAGGCATCCCCATGTCGGGTGCTTTTCTACCTTCATAAATCATTCTATCTATCCTTAATGTATCCGAGTTTTCTCATTTTCTCACGAAAATTAGTTCTTCTTCCGTCTACTTTCTTAGGACTTTCATCACTTTCTTTAACACCAAGTCGTTTCATCACTATTCTAATTTGTGAGTCAACAGCTGGTAGTTTGTCTGATTTAGGACCTTCTTTATCAATGATTCGAGCTTTCATTAGAAGAAGATCGGAATACGCTGTGTATTTCCCTTCTTCTATTGATTCAGCTACCTCATTATCCCCTTCCCAGTTTTTATCAACATAGTCAAAGAATTCTTTTTTCTTATCGTTGTCTAATTCAGACGGTGAACTAACACCGAACTTCTTAAGAGCGGACATGAAAAACTTCTGATAAGCTGTTTTGTCTTCTTCTGACATTGATTTAAATATTTGACTATTAAACGCTTCATTGGCGATCTTTAACATATCTTTAACTTGAGGGTCATCTGAAAGACCTTTCTTAATCTTCTCGATAGCGTCGATTGCTCCACTCATGTTACCACCGACATATCTCTTGTCGAATGCTACACCACCAGCCATCTTGACTAGTTTTTTAGGAAATTTTCCCTCGTTAATAACTTCATTAAATGTTTTCACCTTAGTGTCCTCTTCTATGTATTTAAATGTGAATGATTTACCTGTATGCATGTCTTTAAGATTGTATGTGTTACCACTCATCTTAAGAACAGGACCCATGGCTTTCATCCCATCAGGTTTTACAAATTCGACATGATGTTCTTCATCAAGAGCTCTTTCAATAGTCGCTCTATCGTATTCTGTTGGTAATTGAACTTCTGTTACTGACTCTAATGCCAATATCATTCTCTGAGTTTCTCTGTCTTCAAAGATATCATCTAGTTCAGTCCTATTGTATGTTAAAAATCCTTGTTTACCAAGAACTCTTTCGATCTTTTCTAGTTGTAGTTCTTGATCAGTAATCATACCGAAAGATTCACAAGCTTCTGTAATTTGATCTCTAGAAGCGTGTCTTTTACCATATCCTTCTGATTGTGTACCAATCGCTCTAGGATATTGTTTTGATTTTAATTTGAATGGTGACTTAGTAACAAACGATTCAGTTTGTTTAGCACGATCAGCTGCTTGTTTAGCTTTTTCTTTTTCTTTTTCGAGTTTGTCTTTTTCACTGTCTTTCTCTTGATCGTGTTTTTTAGTCATCTGAATAACTTCTTTAGCTCTTGACATTTCGTCTTCACTCATGTCTTGACTCATATCTAATGTCATTCTTTTTTTAGGTCTAAGATTACCTGATTTTCTTTTGACAGCTTCTTCTACTTCGTCATAGTCAAACATAATGTGAGTAATGTCGTAACCCGAACCCTTCTTCTTGACGGTTAACCATCTACCATTAAGTGAATCCATAGCTACTTGGTTTAAATCTGTCTTGGGAAACTTTTTCATTCTTTTTATCGGATAAATGATTTTTCCGTCTGAATCTTTCGGGTAAAATAATGACTCTAAATCGTCATATAACTCATCATCACCAAATGGCATTTGTTTCATATATTTGTCAATATCACTTGGCTTAGTAGCGAATACAGGTTTTGAGACAAGAGTCATAAGTTTTTTAAGTTCAGGAATGTCTTTTGGTGTCTGCCATGTACCTTCTTGAATAGTTTCTTCTTGGACTTCTTCCATGGCTGGGAGTTCTCCCATTTTCTTTGCCATTTTCTTGAAACCTTTTGGATTTTGTTTCATCATAGATTGAAGAACCTTGATATCAGTCATGTTCATAAGATTAGATATACCGTCAATCTCTTTCTTATCTGTGGTTTTAAATAGTTTACCTATTTTATCACCCATTCCAGCTTCATTGACTGGTTTTTTCTTCCAACCAGCTTTTAATTTTTTACGACCAGCTTTATTCGCCATCGAATGTTGATGACCTTCTTGTTTCGTGATATTGAGTTCATAAATAGAAACCATTTCTTCTATACCATGAGAAAATTTTACTGTATAGTGTTCTACTTTGAATGAACCGTCTTCTTGTTCTATTAGGTCGTGTTGTCCTGATAAACATACACCTGAACCAAATTTAATGTGTTCTACATGAGTAGCACAGTCGTGGTCTATAGCTTCACCCATTTTCATAGGTTGTTTCTTCTGTCCGTAATATGATTTTAAGAAGTCTTTAGCTGTCGATAAAGGCATTTTATATGTCTTAGATAACTCTTTAGCTGTAGCACCTTGTTGAATGTCTACAAGCATATCACTCATAACATTTTCACTCATGATTGATTCTTTGACTTCATTGTATGGAAATCCTTTCAACGGATTATCATAGTTAGCGTTCAGTCCCATGACTTTTTGTGCTAACGCTACTAATGTGTGTACATTAGCTTTCTTCATCTTTTCTTTGTTAGAAGCGTTTACTTTAGTGTATGCTTTCAATATGACACTAGCTGTAAACATATCGATCATTATACCACCGACTTTCTGAGCTTGTTTGTCATTAACAATTTTTGTCATACCATCAAAAGCCGAAGCTTCATTTAGATTTTCCACGACAACAGTTGCTGTATCTTTTGTAGTATAACCCATTACTTTTGCTTGTTTCTCGTATCGAGTCTCAGCGGGTTGATTCTTTGTTATTTCTTCAATAGCCTTTTTCAAGTCTTTGAAGTCACTTACTGTTGTTGTTCCTTTCATAATATTTATTAACTACCGTTGATTGCTACACCGACAGCTTCAATAGCAGCACCACCAATCAATGTGTCTGAAGGTTCTTTATAGATTATAACTTCTTGTTGACCTTCTACACTAAATGTGCCTAGTGTTGTTGTACCGACATTTTTTAATGTGACAAGTAATTCTGTAGCTACTGCTGATGTATTTAATAATCTAACATAGCGACTTAGTCCTATGTTTGAGACAGTAGACGCGTGTAAATTAGCTTCTGTTGTTATTGGTTTCCAAATTACCATTTTTTATATCCTCGTGTTATGTATGTATTTATATCTTTTAAATCTTCTAACTTTCGTAATAACCGTTATCAGCTTCAAATTCTGTTAATAATTCTTCTTGCATTCGTGTAAAATCAGCGTCTGCTAAATACATTTCTCTCCAGTCATTTATTAAACTGGAGTATTCTGTAATTGTTTCTCCCCTTGTATGTGGAGTTGTGTTTGTTTGTTTGTTTTTTGGTATTAGATAACTATGTTCTCTCGAACCCAATACTGTATTATTTTCCCAATCTGGTGTAGTAATTGATCTTGTTGGTTCGACATCTTCAGCAAACCTTCTCTTTAAAACTGTTTTCATAGTTAATGGGTCTTTATACGCTGATACTTTTACTTTTATATTGTAACAAGTACCATCAGCCTTTCGTAGAATCGTTTCTGTTGTATTTAAGTATAACATG
>Ga0308010_1001239_pt1 | contig 14466 bp, 13 predicted proteins | sample Neamet129_FD_202368 | JGI IMG/M metagenome (GOLD analysis project Ga0308010, IMG submission 202368) | Marine microbial communities from water near the shore, Antarctic Ocean - #129 | ecosystem: Environmental > Aquatic > Marine > Unclassified | place: Southern Ocean | collected 2014-07-24 | reverse complement strand
TTAAAGTAATGTCCGATGTGTTATAATCACATGGATTTGAAGGGTCCGTTGGTGTTTCTCCATCTAGGAAGGCTTTGTGCAACCTTTGTAATATCGTTATTTCCGCCAGGATAAGTTTCAATTTCTACTGAAGAAAAGGTTTGAGTTGACAAAGGTGTCTCTATGTTATTTGTAAATGAGCTATTTGATAAAATTACTTCTTCTAAAAACTCCAAAGCTTCTTCTAGTTTAAAAAGCAAATCAGAAGTTCCGACAGATTTAACTATGATATTATATTTAGTTTGACTTTTATATCCAAGGAAGCTAACAGTCAAATTATATGTTTTAGTTTCAATATTTTCAATTTTGAAAAACCCATTTTTATCGGTAATGACTCCGATTGAAGTTCCATCTATAAGAACATTAGCACCACTTAAAGGTGATAAAAATTTAGATTCTATAATCCTTCCTTGAATATCTCCAGAGTTTTGGGAAAACAATGTAAGAGAATTTAATATTATGAAAATAAATAGGAGTAATCGCAATTAGCCGATAATTAAACTAAACAATGATATAAAATATTTAATTGAAATCTTTTTTTTTAGACTTTCTTTTTGAGCTTTTTTTTAACTTTTCTTTAGCTTCTTCTAGCGTTTTTTCTCTCTCTTTTAGATTAAACTCTTGACGAAGGCCTATCAATTCATCTTCTGAAATAGACTTTTGATCTGATGCTTGAATAGAAACGTCATTTGTTGAGAATGATGCTTTATTAGTTTGTTTTCTCATGATTTCCTTCGCAGATTTTAAGTTAAAATACAAACCAGGATCTATTAATTTATTTGCTATATAATTTTCTTTTTTAATTTTGTCCCATCTCACAAAAACAAACCCTCCTGAAATTGAATCTAGTTTAACTCTAAAAACATGAGCTTTATTTGGTAAAGTTTGATATACCCATATTTTTTCAGGCACATATCCTGCCAAATTTAACAATTCTTCCACGAAGAGTTTTTGCCCATCTAAAGATGAGTCATTTATGGGCTCAAAATATTCATAAGAACCAGTATAATCTTGACTGATTAAAAAAAATGATTTGAAAATCAATAATTTAAAAGCTAATCTCATTTATTAAATTTACAAAATTTGCTAAGATTTGAAAATAAAAATCAAATACGGATAGTTGAAGATTGTACCTTGGGTGGGAATCGAACCCACACTCTCGAAAGAACTGGATTTTGAATCCAGCGCGTCTACCAATTCCGCCACCAAGGCATTAATGTCTGCAAACTTATAAAATAAATCTATTTACTAATGATTTCTTTCAATTAATAGGCTTCTGACAAGAATTAATTTATAAATTTGCAAACTCATAAAGTATAAAGCAGTTGAAAACACCAGCTAAAATCTTTTCTTGTACGCAAAGTGAAACTTTGTCAAAGCTAATCGCAAATTCTTTTGGACATCCTTTAGGTAATGTTTTATTTTCAAGATATAGTGATGGTGAGTTTCAACCTTCTTTTGAAGAATCAGTTCGTGGTGCAAGAGTTTTTCTAATTGGATCAACACATCCAAGTTCCGAAAATCTGATGGAAATGCTTTTAATGCTTGATGCTGCAAAAAGAGCTTCAGCAAGACATATAACTGCGGTTCTTCCATATTTTGGATGGGCAAGACAAGACAGAAAAGACAAACCTAGAGTTCCAATTGGAGCAAAACTAATTGCGAAATTAATCGAAGCTGCTGGAGCTACTAGAATAATAACAATGGATTTACATGCAGATCAAATTCAAGGTTTTTTTGAAAAGCCTGTAGATCATTTATTTGCATCTACTATCTTTCTCCCTTATGTAAAATCTTTAAAACTTGACAATTTAACTATAGCTTCACCAGATATGGGTGGATCAAAGAGAGCATATGCCTACTCTAAGTTCCTCCAAAGTGATGTTGTAATTTGCTACAAACAAAGAACTAAAGCCAATGTAATTTCTCACATGGAGCTTATCGGAGATGTAGAAGGGAAAAATGTTGTTCTAGTTGATGACATGGTCGATACTGCAGGAACTCTAGCAAAAGCTGCTGATTTAATGATTGAAAGAGGTGCTTTATCAGTAAGAGCAATTTGTACTCATGCAATTCTTTCAGGAAATGCATATGAAAAAATAGAAAAATCAAAATTAGAAGAATTAATAGTGACTGACTCTATACCATCAAAAAAAGACCACGAAAAAGTTCGCGTACTTAGTTGTGCGCCCTTATTTGCCGAGGTCATGAAGAGTGTTCACAATAATTTATCAATCAGTTCAAACTTTATTACTTAAATAAGAAATTAAATTATATAAAATGAAATCAATAACAATTAAAGGATCTAAAAGAGAAAGCGTGGGTAAAGTAGCTACAAAAGCCCTACGTAATGCTGGAAGAGTTCCGTGTGTAGTTTATGGTGGAGATAATCCTTTTCACTTTTCTGCACCAGAACTTGATTTCAGTAAGTTAGTATATACGCCAAACGCTCACACTGTTGAAATCATTTTGGAAGATGAAACAAGAATTAATGCAATTCTTCAGGATATCCAATTTCATCCTGTAAGTGATTCAATACTTCATGTAGATTTTTATCAATTATTTGATGATAGAGAAGTCTCTATAAATATTCCTGTAAAAATTGTGGGTGCCGCGCCTGGAGTTTTAAATAGTGGGGGTACTTTAATTTTAAATAAGCGTAAACTGAAAATCAAAGCCATTCCTTCTAACCTTCCAGACGATCTAACTATTGATATTTCTGGATTAGAGCTTGGTGATAAAGTTTATACTGCAGATCTAAAAAATGAAAATTACACCCTTCAACACTCTGATAACATGGTTGTTTGTCAAGTTAAAATATCTCGAGCTTCCTTAGTTGAAGAAGAAGAAGAAGAAGAAGTGTTAGAGGGAGAGGCTGCTGAAGGTGCTGAATCTAAAGACAAAGAAGCTTCTGACAAAGCTACTCCTGCCCCAGAAAAATAAATTTTAAAATTTATCGCAGTCAAAAGCACTCCAAATCTGGAGTGCTTTTTTTATTTTAGCATATGATGTGGTTAATTAATTTATTTAAAAAATCTAAATTCGATAAAATGAAAAAATTTCTTATTGTTGGACTTGGGAATGTAGGTGATGATTATATTGGAACTAGACATAATATAGGTTTTGAGATTTTAGACATGCTAATTGAAGAGCGTAATAAGAATTTTGAACTTTCTAGATATGCTTTAAAAAGCACTTTTAAACATAAGGGTAAACAGTTTATATGCATAAAACCTTCTACATACATGAATCTTAGCGGGAAAGCAGTCAAATATTGGATTCAAAAGGAAAAAATCAATCTTGAAAATATTCTTATCATAACTGATGATTTAAATCTTCCATTTTGTCAACTTAGACTGAAATCCAAAGGAAGCTCTGGAGGACACAACGGACTTAAAAGTATTGAAGACCTATTAAATACTCCCAATTATCCTAGATTAAGATTTGGAATAGGAGATAAAGAAAAAGCATCACAAACTGACTTTGTACTGGGAAAGTGGAAGGAAAAAGAAAAACTTTCATTAAATAAAAAATTAATTCAAAGCTGCAAAATGATCTTAAGTTTTGGAACTGACGGTATTCAAAATACGATGAATAATTTTAATAATAAGACTTAAGGTTCCGTCTGAAACTGATTAATTCCAGAAGCAGAATTATTCCCTTGTAGATCAATAGTTATGACCTGCCAGAAATAATTTGTATTTAAGATTAATTGTTGATTAAATGAAGTTTGAGGAATTTTATCTCCAAGTTTTGATAAATTATCAATTGAAGTTCCTAAATAAAAATCATACCCTGAAATATTGTTATCCTCATCACTGCTTGTCCATAAAAATTCTATCAAATCAGAATTTGCAAGAGATATTAGTTCTTCATTTGCAGGATAAATCAAATTTGCTGGCTGAGGTAAAAAATCACCACTTACATTTCCTTCTAAATAAAATTCCCATATTTCGCTTTGAGTTTTTACTATTGTGGAATTTGAAATTGAAGTCACCGACCAAGAATAAGCCCCACCTTTTGGTAACGTTAATTTCTTATTGATTGTTTCTGGAACCTCCCCATTAAATTGAATTCCACTTGTTGTATCCTTATATTTTACATTTGAAGATTTACCAATCGCTATAACCTCATAATAATCAGTATTATCTGATTTTGTCCAAGAAAAATCAACTCTACTTTGATCAAAGCTAATACTTGTCGCTGTATTGCAATTGTCACCATTTTGTGGAGCTAACAGAACTGCAGGATTTGGATCAGGGATTGAATCCTTTCCACAACCATAAATTATAAATAAAAAAAGAACTATTTTAATTTTCATCTTTTAATGATTTTAATAGATTGTCCCCCAGTCTTACTTATAATATTCATTATGTAGGCTCCGGGAGGATATTCAGACATTGACCATTCAAAATAATTTTCATCATTTTGTAGGTTTATTTGATTTGATTTTATAAACTCTCCATCGATACTGTAAAATTTAATACTAAAAATTTTATCAAATCCTCCTATATAAACTTTAGCTATGGAAGCTACTGGATTAGGAGAAACATATGCATTCTCACTTATATTGATTGTTCTTTCATATGTCCCCTGACATCCTAAATCAGTGGTAATCTTTAACTGATTTATTCCTTTTGTTAGAGGTAAACTAATATTATCTGAAATATTATAATTATAAGATCTTCCATTTAATTCAACATGATAATTATCTCCTCCATTTAAATTTAAATTTAATTCTTGATTAGTATAATTTACTATGGTACTCACCGACAATGATTCTGGCTCATTTATTGCTGCAGTAAAACATCTTTCAACTTGATTTTCTCCATTGGAATATATGCATAGCATGTAGTCTCCATTTTGAAGGTTGTTGATGATTTTACCAGTTTGTTTAAAGAAACTTCCTTCTTCGTTATATCCATTTGGGCCCAATAAAATATAGGTATAGTTAAAGTCTGCAAAAGCTGAAATTGATATTGAACCATTATTTCTTGTAATACAGCTTTCATCAAATTTTATGATTTGAAAATTATTTTGCGCGTCAAAATCACAAATATCTCCTTCTCCGTCTAAATCAGAATCAGATTGATTTTGATTAGTGATCTGGGGACAATTATCTATTGTGTCTGCAATACTATCAAAGTCACTGTTTGCTAACATCTCTCCTTTGATTGTCATATTAATTTGAAAATCTAATAGTTCGCCAATATCTTCAGGCCCATTATCTTCAATGTTAAGTGTCCAATTTCCAAATGCAGTTTTTCCAATCAAACCATCAATAGGTTGATTGGGTCTGAATTTTCCTGTGAATGGAGGGCTTGCATTATTTATTGAAACACTAGCGTTTTGATAAAAAATAGTGTTTGTGAAATTATCACCGGCTCCTGACTGAGTTCCTAATCCAATATTTTCAGCAAGACTAAAAATAGTTCCATCAGGTGAAACTAAAAATAAAGATAAATCAGATACCCAAGTATGATTTATGTTAACAAGAACTTCAATGTCACTTATGGTGTTTACATCACTTATGAAAATTGAAGAACTGGTGTATCCAATATTGACACTTTGGTTATTAATTACTTCCGCATCATTTAATACTAGAGGTAGACTACTTGCAACATAACTATTATTTGTAATTTTAGCGGTGACAAATGAAAAAATATCAGACCATTCACTAATACCACATTCATTTTCAGAGGCCACTCTCCAATAATAAGTTGTTCCAGAATCTAATTCTTGTAAATTGATAAAATTATTTTCAGTATTTATCTGATTTGTTATCGATGATAAATCAGAATCCAAAGAAATTTCAAATATGTATTTTGACACATTTGGATTAGTATTCCATTCAAATTGAAAATCTAGAACTTCTTGATTTCCTTGAGATGGAGAGATTAGTTCGGGTCTAGATATTAATTCTTGGTAATTATTTATTTCAATTGGAAAAATCGCAGACACATTTCCTGATTCTGCAAGTATATTAATTCTATTTACTCCAATAGGTAAGGATGATAATCCAGTTAAATTAATACTTATACTTGAAGTGCTTGATGAAAATAAATCTTGACTAAATGTATAGCTTAATCCACTGTTTAGGTTTGCTATACTTAGTGAAATTGGATTATTTAAGGATTCATAAACTCCAAGGTCCAATAAAATAGTTTCACTTAACGGGCTACAAAAATCATAAGAAAACTTATCAAACAGGACTGCAAATGGTCTTTGCACAATACTTATGGGTTTTTTATTAATCGAATAATAAATAGAGTTTATAGAACTTATTTTTATTCTTGCATTTTCTGATGACAAACCACTTGGAACTCTATAAATAAATTCACCGTCATTTGGGGTGGAATTAGATATTAAGGTATTGAAGCTCTGACCTGCGTCTAAAGACAATAATATTGAAACTTCCAAGGTGTTTATTGGTTGTAAATTTGTGTTTGCAACATCCCATTGAATAATTACATTATCTCCTGTTTTCCATATATTTTCATCTTCAGACTGCGAGGTCACACTAAACGGTCCTGCATTTGTTGTTATTGATAATGTCATAGAGTCTGTAGAAGATTGACCTCCTTGTCCCGTTGATAAAGGTGACCTGTCTCTAACTGTCAATCCCCAATTTAATTCTCTTGCGACATTAGATACAGTTTCCCAAGCTGAACCGGTTGGAGGGTTAATTTGTGTTAATTCTCCATTTAAAACCGAGGTTAAATTAGGTATACTTCTTAATTGACTAATTGACGGAGGTAAAGATCTAGCTGTTGCACCAGTATAGTTGTCTGGGCCAAATTCTGAAAATGTCATTGAAGCACTATCAATTTGTTCCCAGCAATATGTCAGCTGATCATTATCTATATCAGAAGCCGATGCCGATAACTCGTATGCGGTTCCTTTTGGTATAATATAGTTAATTCCTGCATCTGCATTTGGTGGGTTGTTTGTCAATTCTACAGAACTAAAACAGGACTCCGTAGCAATGTAGTCAGCAATATTTTCAATACTTTTATAATTAAAATATGGATCACTGTGTTGCTGAAGATCATCAGGACCAGTTATTCCTGCATATCCCATAATTGTTGATCCACTCCCAGGCTCTACATTTGATCCCGATCCTTCATTATTATATGCAAAAGTGTGAAATGCACCAAATTGATGACCCATTTCGTGCGCAACATAATCTATATCAAAATAATCTGTTAAGAACTCTCCATCATTGGATAAAAAACCATGTGAGGTAAAGGCGCTTCCTTTAACTCCGTTTTTACATATGCAACCAATACATCCAGCATTTCCATTATTGGAGCCATAAGCAAATAGATGCCCTATGTCATAATTTTCTTCTCCGAAATTAGAAGTAAGCTCTTCTTGGACTTCAGAATTATAATTGCCCGTGTAAGGATCTGTTTCTGGATCAGTATAAATCAATTCAACTCCTGAAACAAGTTGCATTGTTATGCTTAGGTCAGTTTCATAAACACTATTTACCCTATTCATCGTTGAAACAATAGAGGCCAGAGCATCTTCCTGCCCTGTCCCGTTTTCATCATCATTATCATCCCAAAAATTTGTGTACTCCGCTGTTGTGGAAATTGCTAACCTAAAAGTTCTTAATTTTTTATCGTTATTAATACTCTTATTAAACCTTACATTTTTTTTAAATCCTGATTTTGAATTAAAATCACTAATTGTTTTACACTCCCAATCTTTATTGTATTTTTTACTTCTTTTATACGTATAGTGTTTTCCTTTTAATTTTCTATCAGGTTGAATAAAAACATTTTCTTTTCCAGGAATATTTATCCAAGCACTAATACCCCTTGGAGTTAATGTCATTCTTAAAGATACATTAGGACGTTTTTGACTGAAACCCTTGAAGGTTTGAATTAAAGGATATTTTAATGAAAGTTGAGGAGATAATAATGAGATTTCTTTAATAATAAATGACTCGTAATCATTATTTTCATTTGGAAGAAAAACTACTTTTTGTTTTTGATTTTTAAATTCATTTTTAAACTTGACATCATTTAAATCAAATGTTTTAACTGGAGTATTCTCTATTTCCTGAATCTGACTTAAATCCGAAGCCCAGTAATTTTGAGATTTAAGCTTACTCGGAAGAAATATTAAAATTATTAATTGTAATAATGATAAGTTTAAATATAATTTTTTCATATAAATAAATAATCAAGTCAAAATGATAAAATGAAAGTGGTATTTTTGGTTATATTATATGTAATATACATTTTTTTAATGAAGGTTTATAAAAGTATAGAAAATTATAAAAGTTTAAAAGAATCTTTTCTGACTATAGGGACTTTTGATGGAGTTCATGTTGGGCACCAGGCCATAATAAAAAGACTGGTTAATAATGCTCATTCTGAAAATGCTCATGCTGTTGTTTTAACTTTTTTTCCACATCCCAGAAGTGTAATTCAGGATGAAAAAAGTCTATCACTAATTGATAGTATGAAAGAAAAAGAAAATCTATTAGAACTATTAGGAGTTGATATTTTAATTATACATCCATTTACTTTAGAGTTTTCAAATTTAAGCGCCAAAAAATTTACGAGAGATATTTTAGTTAATTCTCTAAATGTATCCAAGTTGTTTATAGGATATGATCATCGTTTTGGCAAAAACAGGACCGCATCAGTTTCTGACTTAATATCATTTGGTCAAACTTATGGTTTTGATGTTGAAGTTATTCCTGCTCAAGATATTGATGCTATTTCTGTAAGCTCAACGAAAATTAGAAAAGCTTTATATGAGGGAGACATGAAAAGAGTAAGCGAATATTTAGGAAGAGATTACATCCTTGAAGGAGTTGTTGTTCATGATCAGGGATTAGGGAGCAAAATAGGATTTCCAACTGCTAACATTAAAGTTATACCAAAATATAAGATATTGCCAAAAACAGGAGTTTACTGGGTTTCGATGATTTGGTTAAGTCAAAAGTATTTTGGAATGTTAAATTTTGGAGTCAGACCCTCTTTATCAGTTAAGAAAGAAACTATTGAAATTCACTTCTTTAATTTTAATCAAAATATATATGATGAAACTATTAAAATAAGTTTTCATGCTAAAATTAGAGATGAAAAAAAATTTGATTCACTGGAGTCATTGAAGTCTCAACTAAAACTTGATAGAAAATTCTGTTATGAATTAGAAAAAACTAATTAACAATTCCATTATTTTTGTATTTAAACAATAAAACATGTTAGCACTTTCATACATCCGAGATAATAGAGATCTAATTATTGAAGCTCAAAAGAAAAGAAATTATGATGCTAAAAACATAATAGATGAAATAATTAAACTTGATTCTTTAAGAAGAAATAATCAATCTGAACTTGAAAGCAAATTAGCTAAAGCTAATGTTTTAGCTAAAGACATTGGAGTATTATATAAAAAGGGAGAACATGAAAAAGCAAGTAACTTAAAGACAGAATCTTCTGAACTTAAAACTTCTTCAAAAGTTATTCAAGATAATTTGAATACAATTGAAGAAAAAATAATTGAACTCAGAACACAAATCCCAAATACTCCTCATGAAAGTGTTCCTCATGGTAGTTCAGAAAAAGATAATGAAGAAGTTTTTAGAAGTGCTGATTTAACTGAATTATCTGACAAAGCACTTCCTCACTGGGAACTAGCAAAAAAATATGATATCATTGATTTTGATCTTGGAAGTAAAATCTCTGGAGCTGGATTTCCAGTTTATAAAAATAAAGGTGCTCGACTTCAGCGTGGGTTAATTAATTATTTTCTTGATAAAAACACTTCTGCAGGTTATAATGAATTTCAAGTTCCACACCTTGTAAACGCAGAGTCAGGATTTGGTACTGGTCAATTACCTGACAAAGAAGGACAAATGTACCATTCACAAGAAGATGATCTTTATTTAATTCCAACGGCGGAAGTTCCACTAACCAATCTATATAGAAATGTTTTATTAAACGAAAATGAGCTGCCTATATGCTTAACAGGTTATACTCCATGTTTTAGAAGAGAGGCAGGAAGTTATGGAGCCCACGTAAGAGGGTTGAATCGTTTACACCAGTTTGATAAAGTAGAAATTGTTCGTTTGGAGACCCCTGAAAAAGCTATATCTGCTTTAAACGAAATGGTTGAACATATAAAAAACATACTTTCTGAATTAGAATTACCATACCGAATTTTAAAACTTTGTGGGGGTGATTTAGGTTTTACTTCAGCCCTAACTTATGACTTTGAAATTTATTCAGCTGCTCAAAAAAGATGGTTGGAAATCAGTTCTGTATCTATTTTTAATAATTATCAATCCGAGAGACTGAAGCTTAGATATAAAACCAAAAAAGGGAACAAACGTCCTGTTTTCACTCTTAATGGAAGTGCATTAGCTCTTCCAAGAGTTGTCGCTGGATTACTGGAAAATTTTCAAACTGAAAAAGGTATTATAATCCCTAAAGCTCTTGTTCCCTATACAGGTTTTGATATTATTGAATTATGATTTATTATAACGTGACATCTCGTTTAGATAGAAATATTGAGGCTGAATGGATAAATTGGATGCAAGAAAAACATATTCCAGAGATGTTGAATACTAAGTACTTTACTGAAGTAAAGCTATTAAAAATTGATTTTGATGATCAAGAGGACAATCCTACTTATGCAACTCAATACTTGTTAGCCTCTGAAACTCTACTTAAAAGCTACATTAAAAATAAAGCTGACATTTTAAAAAATAAAATAATTGAAAAATTTGGAGAGAGAGTGCTTTCATTTAACACCAAACTTGAAGTAATAAGTGAACATAAATGAAAAACGTAAATCCAAAGAAGAAACTTGGTCAGCATTTTTTAATTGATTTAAATATTGCAAAAAAAATTTCAGAAACTTTAAAGTTCGAGAATTATGATGAAGTATTAGAAATAGGACCAGGGATGGGGATTTTAACAAGATTCATACTTCTTAAAACAACTCCTTATGTAGTAGAAATAGACTCGGAATCAGTTCAATATTTAAATGATAATTTTATTGAATTAAAAGATAATATTATTGAAGAAGACTTTCTAAAATTAGACCTTAAGAATTTTTTTAACAAACCTTTTGCTGTAATTGGTAATTTACCATATAACATATCTTCACAAATTGTTTTCAAAATAATTGAAAATCGAAAATTAATTCCTTTTTTTTCAGGGATGTTTCAAAAAGAAGTTGCTCAAAGAATATGCGAACCATCTGGCTCAAAGAAATATGGAATACTTTCTGTTTTGTGTCAACTTTTTTTTATTACAACCTATCTATTTTCAGTGTCACCAAAGGTTTTTAACCCTAAACCAAAAGTAGAATCTGGAGTGATTCAAATGCGAAGAAAAGAAAATTTTTTTCTTAATTGTAATGAAAAATTATTATTTAAAATTATAAAAACAAGCTTTCAGCAAAGAAGAAAAACACTCAGAAATAGTTTAAAAACACTAAGTCTGCCAAAAAATATTACAGAAGATAGTATATTTGATCTAAGGCCAGAATCCCTCAATTGTGAGGCATTTGTCAAGCTTACTAAAATCATTGAAAATGTCAAACTTTCAAATTCATAAAGATTTTATTACATCTATTAAAATACTAATAGCTGAGGAAAGCAATATAAAGCTTAGGATAAAGCTGAAAGATATTCATTATGCAGATATTGCTGAATTAGTTAATGAACTTAACCCTGATCAAGGAACTTATTTAATTAAACTTCTAGACAGTGAAAAAACTGCTGATATTCTTCCAGAACTAGATGAATATCAAAGAGAGGCTGTTTTAGAAAATCTTTCAGCAAAAGAAATTGCTGAAGAAGTTGAAATACTAGATACTGACGATGCTGCTGATATTATAGCTGAACTTCCTGAAGAGAGACAAGAAAAAGTAATGTCAGAAATTACCGACTCTTCTCATATTGATGATATTAGAGAGCTTTTGACCTATGATGAAAATTCTGCAGGTGGTTTAATGGCAAAAGAATTGGTTAAAGTTCAAGAAAATCTGAGTGTGTTGAAATGCTTAAATACTATTAAAAGCCAAGCAGAAGAAATAACCAGAATACATTCAGTTTATGTAGTAGATAGCAGTAATCGACTTAAAGGTCGATTATCTTTAAAAGACCTTTTAACTGCTAACTCTCAAGATAAAGTGAAAGATATTTATATTCCAAAAGTTGATTTCGTTACAGTTGATCAAGATGGAGAAGAAGTTGCTAAGATTATGTCAAAATACGATCTAGAAGCTATTCCTGTTATAAACAAAAAAAGAGAACTAGTTGGACGAATTACAATTGATGATATTTTAGATTTAATAAAAGAAGAAGCTGAAAAAGATTATCAATTAGCTGCAGGTATTGCATCGGATGTAGAGGCCGATGATACAATTTTTGAACTTTCAAGGGCTCGCCTTCCATGGCTTTTTCTTGGTCTTATGGGTGGTCTTGGAAGTGTTTTTATATTGCAGAAATTTGAAGTTATAATGGTAAGACCTGATTTACGAAGTCTATTTTTTTACACTCCCCTTATAGCTGCAATGGCTGGAAATGTTGGTGTTCAATCATCAGCAATAATAGTTCAGGGTTTGGCAAATAATAATTTAAAGGGGTCTTTACTTTCAAGGCTTATTAAAGAAATAGGATTAAGCCTAATTAACGGTTTTGTTTTATCTATTCTTTTAATAATATTTGGTCAAATCATAAATCAGGATTTAAAATTAAGTCTTACAATAGCACTATCTATGATGAGTGTTATTATAGTTGCTGCTCTGATAGGAACTTTCACTCCTATTGTGCTAAATAAAAAAGGGATTGATCCCGCAATAGCAACTGGTCCATTTATAACTACATCTAATGATATTTTTGGAATATTTTTATTTTTTTACATAGCAAAAATCATTTTAGGTTTTTAACATGAAAATACTACATGTAGATAAAAATCACTCTCTTTTAATCGATGGATTAAAATTTTCAGGTCATGAAAATATTGAATTATATTTAGAATCAAAATCAGAAATTTTAAAAATTATTCATGATTTTGATGCACTAATAATTAGGAGTAGATTCCCTATAGATAAAGAATTTATAACTGCTGCTAAAAACCTTAAAATAATTGGACGTGTAGGATCAGGACTTGAAAATATTGATGTTGATTTTGCTAAAAAAAGTGGAATAAAAATTTTATCTGCTCCAGAAGGTAACAGAGCTGCTGTTGGTGAACATGTTATTGGAATGATTTTATGTTTAATGAATAAAACAATCTTATCTCACAAAAATATACAAAATGGTATTTGGGATAGAGAGATTTCAAGAGGCTATGAAATAGAAAATAAAATTATTGGAATAATTGGTTATGGAAATATGGGAAAAAGCTTAGCGAAAAAATTAAAAGGGTTTAATGCTAAAGTTATTTTCTATGATATTAAAAAAAATATTGCAGATCAAAATGCTGAGCAAGTTGATGTTTTAAGAATTAAAAATGAAGCCCAAGTTCTTAGCTTACATGTTCCTCAGACTTTACTTACGTTAGGAATGATTAATTTAAATTTTATTTCAGAAATGAAAAATCCTTTTTGGCTAATAAACACTTCGAGGGGAAGCGCAGTTGTTACTCAAGATTTGGTAAAGGGTTTGAAAAGCGGTAAAATACTTGGAGCAGGATTAGATGTTTTAGAGTATGAGTCTAGTTCCTTTAATTCTATTTTTAAAGAAAAAAATATTCCTAAATCAATTGAATATTTGATTAATAGTGAAAATGTTATTCTAAGTCCACATGTTGCAGGATGGACAGTTGAGAGTTATAAAAAACTTTCAAAAGTTATTTTAGATAAAATCAATCAGTTATAAATTGAATTGTGTTTTGAGCTCTTTGCTCTAATAAAATATTTTTTTCATTATTTTTAATCTTTTCAATTGCTTTTTGATCAAAATGCCTAATGGTATATAAGCTTACGTTATTATCAACCTCTACTTTAAATCTATTTTTAAGATGACTCACTAATTCATTTAAACGACCATACTTATTATTAATACAAACAGAAAAACTAATAGCAGAATTTTGAATCAACCCTACCCTCATTTGATATAAATGTAATAGTTTAAAAATATCACTGATATTATCTTCAATAATAAATGAAAAGTCCAATGAAGATAATCTCAAAAGAATTTGATTTTGTTTTAAAATAAAACAAGGTGTTGAAGGAGATAAGGGGCTTCCTTTTTTTATCGTTGTACCATTTTTCATTGGATTTAAAAATGACTTTACATAAAGTGGTATTTCTTTACGTTGGAGGGGCTGAAGAGTTTTTGGATGGATGACTGATGCTCCATAAAAAGCTAATTCAATGGCTTCTCTGTACGAAATATGTTCCAATAAAGTTGTCTCTGAAAAATATCTTGGATCAGCATTTAACACT
>Ga0308010_1001237_pt1 | contig 14484 bp, 14 predicted proteins | sample Neamet129_FD_202368 | JGI IMG/M metagenome (GOLD analysis project Ga0308010, IMG submission 202368) | Marine microbial communities from water near the shore, Antarctic Ocean - #129 | ecosystem: Environmental > Aquatic > Marine > Unclassified | place: Southern Ocean | collected 2014-07-24 | reverse complement strand
AAGATCTTCCATCGTAACACTCTTAAATCCTAATGATAAAAAAAGTTCGGTTGCTTGAAAAATAATTTTTTCTTTCATGAGGATGCAAATTTATAAAAGGAAACTATGAAAACCAAATAAGTTTCCACTGTATATTTTAGCCCTTCATTAGATAAATTATTTACATTTATAAAAAATTATTTATGCCTTCAATTCAGGAATATCAAAATTTATTTTTAGAATATCTAGAATCAAGTTTACCTAATGAATCCCCTGAAAACCTCTATGAACCAGCTAGATATATCTTGAAGCTAGGAGGTAAAAGAATTCGTCCAATTTTAACCTTAATCTCAACGGAGATTTTCAATGGTAAATATAAAGAAGCTTTACCAGCAGCTTTAGCAATTGAAGTTTTTCATAATTTCTCTTTGGTTCATGATGATATAATGGACAAAGCACCATTAAGAAGAGGCAAAGAAACTGTTCATGAAAAATGGAATATAAATACAGCAATTCTCTCCGGAGATGTTATGCTTATATGGTCATACGAACTTCTACAAATGTATCCACCTCAAATAAGTTATTCCTTGATTCAAATGTTTTCTAAAATAGCAAGGAAGGTTTGTGAGGGTCAACAATTAGACATGGATTTTCCAAATCAAGAAAATGTCACTATTGATCAATACATGGGTATGATTGAAAATAAAACTGCTGTTTTAATAGGTTGTGCTTTATGCGTTGGAGCAATAATTTCAAAAGCAAATGAAAATCAGATCTTTGAAATTTATAATATTGGATTAGAGTTAGGCTTAGCTTTTCAATTACAGGATGATTATTTAGATGTTTTTGGAGACACTAATAAATTAGGAAAATTAATAGGTGGAGATATAATAGAGAATAAAAAAACTTTTCTTCACTTGTATGCTATAGAAAATTCGTCACAAAAACTTAAGAATGAATTTATTGATTGGATTAAGTCTAGTCCAATTAAACCCAAAGAAAAAATATTAGCAGTTACATCAATTTACAGATCATCTGGAGCAGAAAAAGCAATTAAAGATAAAATTGAATATTTTTCAAAATCAGTTATTCTTAAAATCGATAATTTAGGATTGGATTCCAGTAAAAAGGGGTTGCTTCACGGTTTTGTAAATAAATTAGTAAATAGGGATTTTTAAAAAACTCTTTTAATCAATGCTTGTATGAACCACTTTTTTTTAAAAGTTAACATTAATTTTAACTCTTCCCAAATAGTAGTTTTATTATCTAAAAATTTAAAAATTTTTTCCGGATCATTTTTTTCAAACATGGTTTTAAATAAAAGAATTCCCTTGTCATTATATTTATGAAGAACATCTAGGAAAAGTAAATCATAAAACCAAAAACGACTATTTCTATCAAATTCATTCAGAGGTTTCTCTTTTTTTAAAAAAGAGACAAGCGATTTTATCTTATTTACAGTATTTAAAAAAGTATATCCGGTGCTTGCTTTTGTCCATCCTCCAGCTGTTCCGATATTGAGTAAATTTTTGGTATTACCTGACTTAAATTTATAGGCTGACATTGGAATACTACCTTGTTCGGTTTCAACAACTTCGTAGTTTCCAGAATTTAGATTTTTTAGATAGTTTTTTATTGATTTTATATATTCTTCTTTTTCCAATAAACTTGATGAAAAAAGGGTGTACTCAACAAGAGCTTTTGTTTTTGAAAATGGAAGAACATATATAAATCTGGTTGAATTTTCTTGAAGTATATCAAAGTCCATTAAGGTAACAACATTTGGATTGAATATTTCATTTTCAGTTTCAACTAACTGACCGATAAAATGTTGTTTTAAATATGGATATTTTTTTTGATTCTCAATAAGATTAGCATCAAAAATACTTGAAAAGATAAGATCTCCTTCAAAACATCCTTTATCGGTAGTAATAATATTTGTAATCTTATCAATTTTAAAAATTTCAGAATTTAAATATGAAAGATTATTATATTTTGTTTTTAAACTTTTAAAATTATTATAAAAATCAATTCCTCTTATTAGTTTATATCTGTATGGTGAGGTTTTAAACTGTTTTTTAAAATTATTAGCTTTAAAGATAGCAGAGTTCCATTTCTTACTTACAATATGATCTAATTCACCTTCACCCTTTTCCCAAAAACACCAGGTTCTGTCATTTGTAGCTTTGGAGTCTTTTTCTACTAATAAAATTTTTTTATTAGAAAAAAAGGAATCTGAAACTAAGCTATATGCTAAAAGCATTCCAGAAGCTCCACCACCACAAATAATATAATCAAATTTCTCTGTTTCCATAAGGCTTAATATAAAAGTATATAATTAATATTAATACTCTATTTATTTAAATGTTTTTTTTGTAAATGTTTTGTGGTGTAAAACTTTATGATATTTTTGCAATATAATCCGATATAAGTGGATAGTATTATTTCATTTTTTGAGTCTATAAACCCTATTTTAGGAGCACTTTATGCAACTATTTTTACCTGGGGTTTAACTGCTTTTGGTGCATCATTCGTTTTTTTATTTAAAACAATGAATAGGGCTGTTCTTGATGGAATGCTCGGTTTTACTGGTGGAGTTATGGTTGCTGCAAGTTTTTGGAGTCTTTTGTCTCCAGCTATTGAAATGACACCAGGATCAGGTGTTGAAAAGGTTATTCCTGCAGCTATAGGATTTGGTTTAGGTGCAATTTTTTTATTTTCTCTCGATAAAATTCTTCCTCATATCCATATAAATTTCAAAAAAACTGAAGGGATTAAAACGCCTTGGAGAAGAACCACTTTAATGGTTTTAGCAATAACACTACACAATATTCCTGAAGGATTAGCAGTTGGTGTATTATTTGGAGGTGTTGCCGCTGGTATTCCTGAAGCATCTATCGCCGGTGCAGTTACATTAGCAATTGGTATAGGTATTCAAAATTTTCCTGAAGGAATTGCTGTTGCTATGCCTTTAAGAAGACAAGGCGTCAGCCGATTAAAAAGCTTTTGGTATGGACAGCTATCTGCAATTGTTGAGCCAATTGCTGCCGTTATTGGCGCAGTAGCAGTAACTTTTTTCACCCCTATTCTACCATATGCCTTGGCATTTGCAGCAGGTGCTATGATTTTTGTTGTCGTTGAAGAAGTAATTCCTGAAGCTCAACAAGATAGATATACTGATATTGCCACTTTAGGATTTATAGGTGGATTTATAGTAATGATGATTTTAGATGTATCACTAGGCTAACTTGACTTTCAAATTGGATTCCAGCCTTGAGCAGTTAATTCTATTTGTTGATTTAATCCTGTTATTAGTTTTCCTCCAGTATCTTCATCAGTAAAGTGACCAATAATAGTCAAATAAGGATGATTTTTAATTTTATCATAATCAGATTGTGGAAGAGCCATTAAAAGTTCATAATCTTCTCCACCGTTAAGTGCTGCAGTGGTTGAGTTAATTTTGAATTCTTCACATATTTTAATTACTTCAGGATCTATAGGAATCTTTTCCTCATATACATGACATCCTAAATTTGAAGATTTGCATAAATGAAGAGTTTCTGAGGAAAGTCCATCACTAATATCAATCATCGCATTAGGAGTAATGTTCAATTCATTTAAGAGTTCAAAAACATCTTTCCTGGCTTCTGGTTTTAATTGCCTTCCGATGCTATATGTGTATGAGTCTAGATCAGGTTGAACTTTCGGATTAACCTTAAAAACAGCTTTTTCTCGCTCTAAAATTTGAAGCCCTGCATAGGCACCTCCTAGATCTCCAGAAACAACCAATAAGTCATTATTTTTAGCTCCACTTCTCTTAGAGATAGTTTTATTAGTTGCTTGTCCAATTGCTGTAATTGAGACTACCATTCCGGTTGTTGAACTCGTAGTGTCTCCTCCAACTAAGTCAACTTTGTATTTGGAACACGCTGCTTTTATTCCATCATAAAATTCTTCTAGAGCTTCAACGGGAAAGCGATTAGAAATAGCCAATGAAACCGTAATTTGACTTGGTTTTGCATTCATTGAATAGATGTCAGAAAGATTCACTACAACTGCCTTGTATCCAAGATGCTTGAGTGGAACATATGATAAATCAAAATGAACTCCTTCGATTAGTAAATCTGTACTTATTACACCTAAATTATTTTTAAAATCAATTACACATCCATCATCTCCTATTCCAATTTTTGATGAAAGGTTATCAATCGAAAAATTCTTTGTTAAGTGATTAATCAATTCAAATTCTCCAAGATTTTCTATAGGTGTAAGTTTTGTATTTTTATTTTCTAACATTCAGTAAAAGTACATAAATAGATGTATCCTTTCATATCTATTTATTTGCTTTGGATTTCTTAAATTGCAAGATGCAAAAAAAATATTTCTCACTTATTTTAATAATTATTTTCATCAATTGTAATAAATATGAATATGAGATAATAAATGAAGAAATTGTTTCAACAATAGTTGATGTTCCTGTTAATATTGTTCCTCCAACGAATGTTAACCCCCCTGGTAAAGAAATTATATTATGTGAAAATGGATTTGCAAATGGATATCCTTGTAGCGGGATGAATCTTTACAGTCAAATTACATTACCAGAGTTAGGTAGTAGTTTTGCCAACGATAATTGGGGATGGACTGATCGTGAAACTGGAAAAGAATATGTTATCCAAGGTTTAAATGACGGAACAGCTTTTATTGACATAAGTGATCCGCTTAATCCTATTTATCTAGCTAAAATATCTGTTTCTACTCCCAGTACTTGGAGAGATATCAAGGTTTTTAAAAATCATGCTTTTATTGTTTCTGAGGCAAATGATCATGGACTTCAAATATTTGATTTAACACGATTAAGAGAAATCAATACTTTTAAAAGCTTAATTCCAGATAAAAAATTGAACACTTTTGGAAATGCTCATAATATTGCAATCAATGAAAGTACTGGTTTTGCATATGTAATTGGAAGTCAGAGGTATTCTGGCGGCCCATTATTTATTGATATCAATGACCCTAAGAATCCAATAGAAGCTGGTGGTTATAGAAATATGGGATATTCTCATGATGCTCAAGTTGTTTCATATCATGGTCCAGATGAAAACTTTAATGACAAAGAAATTTATATTGGAAGTAACAGTGATGGTGGATCAAATAATAAAGTTGTTATTGTTGATGTGACAGATAAAAGTAATCCTGAACTAATAACTACAAAATCTTACGGTGGATCTGGTTATGCTCATCAAAGTTGGTTGTCATCAGATCATAAATATTTATTTTTTGGAGATGAATTGGACGAGTACTACTATGGTGGAAACACAAAAACATTTGTTTTTGATATGACCAATTTATCTGAACCTTTATTATCTTTTACATACAATGGAACAACAACTGCAATTGATCATAATGGTTATGTTGTTGGAGGCCTATATTATTTATCAAACTATACTGCAGGTTTAAGGGTAATGGATATTTCACAAATTCAAAATAAGGCAATGGATGAGGTTATGTATTTTGATACTTATCCAGAGAGTGATCTTAGTAGTTTTGATGGAGTTTGGAATGTTTATCCTTTTTTTCAAAGTGGAATTATTGCTATAAGTGATGGGCAGAGTGGGCTTTTTCTAGTAAAAGCATCTGATTAAATGAAAAAGACCTTAATATTTGTATTTCTTTTAAACTTATCGTGTTCTCCTGATTTTTCAGAAATCAGTTTCTCTGATATAGCTTTTATTGAAAATAGTTTAATAGTTACACGGATTATAGGTGGAGGTAAAGAAGATTTTGTTAAAAAAGTTTTAGCAACAGATGATGGGGGTTTTGTTATTGTAGGTAATACAAAAAGTACAGATGGTGATTTTGAAATAAAAAATAGAGAAGGAAATGATATTTTTTTAACTAAACTTGACTCAAAATGTCAAATAGTTTGGACAAATACATACGGAGGCTCTGATGATGACATAGGAAATGATGTAATTGAATCCTCAGATGGGAGTTTTTATATTATTGGTTATAGTAAGAGTAGTGACGGTGATGCTTCTATAAATAAAGGACAACATGATAATTGGTTATTGAAGACTGACTCTTCTGGAAAATTACTGTGGGAGAAAAGCTATGGTTTTACTGGGCATGACCATGCTTATAATATAATTAAAACAACAGATGGAGGCTTGTTTTTTAATGGATTTTTAGATGTTACAGCTTCTGAAGGTCAGGGGAGTTCATCTAGGCATGGAGTTGGAGAGTTTTGGTGTCATAAGGTAAACTCAAACGGAGATTTAGAATGGAGAAGATACTTTGGAGGATCAAATAATGACAGGTCTTATGACTCAGTTCAAACACAGGATGGAGGTTTTATATTGGTTGGGACCTCTGAAAGTGAAGACATAGAAATTTCAAATTCATTTGGTAGCTATGACATGTGGATCATAAGATTGTCTTCATCAGGAGAATTACTCTGGGAAAAATCTTTTGGAGGTTCTGCAATTGATGAGGGTGTTATTATTATTAAAAATCAAGATAACAATTACACGATTTTAGGCAATACAAACAGTCCAAAAATTGATGGATTTAAGACTCGTGGAATGAATGATTTTTTATTAATAAATTTAGATTCATCAGGAAACATATTAAGTAAAACTCGACACGGTAGTCCGGAATTTGATTATGCAAAAGACATGAAACAAACCAAAGACGGAAGTTACTTTATAATAGGCTATTCAAGGAATCCAGAAAATATACAAGGTATAAATTTTAAAAAAAATGCTGTTTTTTTAAGTCAAATTCAACCCAATGGTATTATTCAAAATACATGGAAGTTGAATGGAAGTAATGAAGATCTTGGAAGTTCAATCTCACAGCTTAAAAATGGCTCAGTGGTTATAGTTGGAACAACAGAGAGTAGCGATGGAGATTTTATACTTAAGAAATCAAAAGGAAGTGATATTTTTGTCGCTATTTTGAATGAGTAAATATTATCTTTTTATTATCAATATTTACAGATGAAAACCTTTATATATTAAGTATTGCGTATATTTGCACTCAATAATCAAACTTTAAATAAAGATGATTAAGGTGTCAGCTTCGGCAAAAAATAAAGTTAGGATGCTAATGACTGAAGAAGGCTTTGATCCAAATCTAGCTTTTGTAAGAGTTGGAGTCAAAAGTGGTGGCTGTTCTGGGTTGTCATATGAGCTCAATTTTGATAATGAAGCAAATCAAAAAGATAAGCTCTATGAAGATAATGATGTTAAAATTATAGTTGATAAAAAAAGTCTCCTTTACCTAATTGGGACTACTTTGGAATATTCTGGAGGTCTCAATGGAAAAGGATTTGTATTTAATAATCCAAACGCACAAAGAACTTGTGGTTGTGGAGAAAGTTTCTCTTTATAAATAATATTTCATGGCTTATACAGAAGAAGAATTAAAAAAAGAACTTGAGACCAAGGAGTACGAATATGGTTTTTACACTGATATAGAATCTGAGACGTTTCCAATAGGACTCAACGAGAAAATTGTTACTGCAATTTCAAAAAAGAAAAATGAACCTCAATGGATGACCTCATGGAGACTTGACGCTTATAGAGCTTGGTTGAAAATGGATGAACCTGATTGGGCAAATGTAAATTATAAAAAACCTGATTTTCAGGCAATTTCATATTACTCCGCTCCCAAAAAACAGGATAAATATAAAAGTTTAGATGAAGTTGATCCAGAATTATTAGAGACTTTTAATAAACTAGGAATTTCCATTGACGAGCAAAAAAAATTATCTGGTGTTGCAATGGATATTGTTATTGATTCTGTTTCTGTAGCAACAACTTTTAGAGATACTTTGGCTAAAAAAGGTATTATCTTTTGCCCAATTTCTGAGGCAATTAAAGATCATCCAGAATTAGTTAAAAAATATATTGGATCTATTATTCCGTCTACTGATAATTATTATGCTGCACTAAACTCAGCAGTGTTTTCTGATGGATCATTTTGTTATATCCCAAAAGGTGTCAAATGTCCAATGGAGTTGTCTACCTACTTTAGAATAAATCAAGGAGGAACTGGTCAGTTCGAAAGAACACTTGTTATAGCTGATGAAGGAAGTTATGTTAGTTATCTTGAGGGATGTACTGCACCATCTCGAGATGAGAATCAATTGCATGCAGCAGTTGTTGAATTAATTGCCCACGATAATGCTGAAATAAAGTATTCAACAGTTCAAAATTGGTATCCTGGAAATAAAGAAGGTATTGGAGGAGTTTATAATTTTGTTACAAAAAGAGGAATATGTCACAACAATTCTAAAATTTCTTGGACTCAAGTAGAAACTGGATCTGCTGTAACATGGAAATACCCTTCTTGTATTTTAAAAGGAGATAATTCAATAGGAGAATTTTACTCAATTGCAGTGACCAATAACTTTCAACAAGCTGATACTGGAACTAAAATGATCCATATTGGAAAAAACACAAGAAGTACAATAATCTCTAAAGGTATTTCTGCAGGTAAATCTCAAAATAGCTACAGAGGATTAGTTCAGGTAAACTCAAAAGCTCATAATGCCAGAAATTTCTCTCAATGTGATTCATTGTTAATGGGTAATGAATGTGGAGCTCACACATTCCCTTATATTGAGGCTAAAAATAATTCTGCTCAAATTGAACATGAGGCAACAACAAGTAAAATAGGTGAGGATCAACTTTTTTATTGTAATCAAAGAGGCATTGATACTGAAAAAGCAATAGCTCTAATTGTAAATGGTTTTAGTAAAGAAGTTTTAAATAAATTACCAATGGAGTTTGCGGTTGAAGCTCAAAAACTATTAGAAATCTCCCTCGAAGGATCGGTGGGATAAATACAAAATAATTATGTTAACTATAGAGAATCTTCACGCAGCAGTTCATGGTAAATCAATCCTTAAAGGAGTAGACCTAGATGTAAAAGCAGGAGAGGTTCATGCAATCATGGGTCCAAACGGGTCAGGAAAAAGTACTTTGGCTTCTGTTATTGCTGGAAATGAAGTATACGAAATGACTAAAGGAAATATACTTTTAAATGGAGAGGATATCAATGATCTTGACGCTGAAGAAAGAGCGCATAAAGGAGTTTTTATGTCTTTTCAATATCCAGTTGAAATACCTGGAGTCAGTGTAACAAATTTTATTAAGACAGCTATCAACTCCTCAAGAAAAGCACAGGGTATCGAGGATATGCCTGCCAGTGAGATGTTGAAAAAAATTAGACAAAAAGCAGCACTTCTGGAAATTGACACAAAATTTTTATCCCGTTCTCTTAATGAAGGTTTTTCTGGAGGCGAAAAAAAACGAAACGAAATTTTTCAAATGGCCATGTTAGAACCTAAAATCTCAATACTTGATGAGACTGATTCTGGGTTAGATATAGATGCGCTAAAAATTGTTGCTAACGGTGTTAATAAGTTAAGAAATAAAAATAATGCAGTAATCATAATTACTCACTATCAAAGACTTTTAAACTATATAGCTCCTGACTTTGTTCATGTACTTCATAATGGTAAGATTGTTAAATCAGGAACAAAAGATTTAGCTCACGAATTAGAAGCTAAGGGTTACGATTGGATTAAACAAGAGTCAAATTAATGGAGTTAAAAGAAAAGTTATTAGATTCTCATCTTGCTTTTGAAGAAGAATCAGAAGTTAATGAGACAATCCAGGAATTCAGAAGTAAAGCTTTGAGAATTTTTGAAAAAAAAGGGTTTCCCACAAAGAAAGTTGAAGCCTGGAAATATACTTCTTTAGCCCCTATAGTTAACAAAGATTATGCCTTATTTCCTAGAACTGACTCCGGAATTGAGCTCAAAACTGTAAAGCCTTATTTTTTATATGATATAGACACTTACAAAGTAGTTTTTATTGATGGTGTTTTCAGTCCATTTCTTTCAGAAACGACACATGATGGACTAGATGTATGCCTATTGTCAGCAGCTCTTAATAAGCTTAAATACAAGCCTATTATTGATAAATATTTTAATAAAGCTGCTGTTAAAGATGAAAGTTTGACTGCATTAAATACTGCATTTGCAAAAGAAGGAGCCTACATATATATTCCTAAGAGTAAAGTTTCAGAAAAACCAATTGAGATCATACATTTTTCTACTGGAGAGCAGAAAGCCCTTTGGCTTCAGCCTCGAAATCTTATAGTTGTTGAAGAAAATGCTCAGGTTCAGATTATAGAAAGGCATCAAAGTCTAAGTGAACATGATAAGGTAACAAATGTTGTTACTGAGATTTATGCCCATAGAGACTCTTTTGTAGACTATTATAAAATTCAAAATGATTTGGATTCAGCAAGTTTAATTGATAATACGTATATAGTTCAAGAGAAAAATAGTCATGCCAGCGTTCATACTTTCTCATTTGGCGGAAAACTAATCAGAAATAATCTAAACTATTTCCATAAGGGTCAAAATATAATGTCAACCCTCAAAGGATTAACAATATTAAAGGGTAAACAGCATGTAGATCATAATACATTAGTTAATCACTCTAAACCAAATTGTGACAGTCATCAAGATTACAAAGGAATTTACTCTGAACAATCTAAGGGAGTCTTTAATGGAAAAATATTTGTAGATAAAATTGCTCAGAAAACAAATGCTTTTCAGCAAAGCAATAATATTTTGATTGATGATAAAGCTACAATAAATTCAAAACCACAACTTGAAATTTTTGCTGATGACGTCAAGTGTTCTCACGGATGTACTATAGGGCAATTAGACGAAGACACTTTGTTTTACCTTCGCTCAAGAGGTATTCCAAGAAAAGAAGCAAAAGCTTTATTAACCTATGCTTTTGCAAATAACATCTTACAAAGTGTCCAGATTAATGTTTTAAAAAAAAGGATAAATGATCAAATTGCTAAAAAGTTAGGTGTTAATCTTGGTTTTGATTTATAATGATAGATATTAAAAAAATAAGAGATGATTTTCCAATCTTGAAAAGAAAGATTAATGGAAATCAATTGGTTTATTTTGATAATGCCGCAACATCTCAAACTCCTCAAGTTGTAATAGATGAAATTTCTAACTATTATTCTAACTACAATTCAAATATTCACAGAGGAGTTCATAAGCTGAGTCAGGAAGCGACTGACGCATATGAAAAAGCAAGAGAGACTATTCAGCGAAACTTCAACGCTGAACATTCTCACGAAATTATTTTTACATCTGGATCAACCAACAGCATTAATATAGTTGCATCTGGATATGGAGATATTTTAAAAAAGGGAGATGAAATTATTGTTTCAGCCATGGAACACCATTCTAATATTGTTCCATGGCAAATGCTATGTCAAAAAACCGGAGCAATATTGAAAGTTGCCCCAATGGATAACAATGGAGTTCTGACTATGGATAAATTTGAAGAACTATGTAATGATAAAACTCAGCTAGTAGTTATATCTCACGTTTCAAATGCTTTAGGAACTATTAATCCAATCGAATCAATTTTATCAATAGCTCATTCATATGATGCAGTTGTACTAATTGATGGTGCTCAAGCTGCTCCTCATATTAAAATTGATTTACAAAAACTAGATATAGATTTTTATGTTGTTTCAGGTCATAAATTAATGGGGCCAACAGGAGTAGGCGTACTTTATGGAAAAGAAAAACTTTTAAATATGTTGCCCCCTTATCAAGGTGGAGGTGAAATGATAGAAGAAGTTACTTTTGAAAAAACAACATATGCTAAACTACCCCATAAGTTTGAGGCAGGTACACCAAATATATCTGGAGTAATAGCTTTAGGAACTGCAATAAATTATCTCAATCAAATTGGATATAACGCTATAGCTAAATATGAAAAAACCCTTCTTGAACATGCAACTTCTGAGCTACTTAAAATAGAAGGTTTAAAAATTTATGGAGAATCTACTCAAAAAACTGCGGTAGTATCTTTTAATATTAAATCAATTCATCCATATGATTTAGGTATAATTTTAGATAAATTAGGAATAGCAGTAAGAACTGGACATCACTGTGCACAACCAATAATGGACTATTTTCAAATACCAGGAACAATTAGAGCTTCTTTTTCTTTCTACAATACTAAAGATGAAATTGATATTATGGTTAAAGCAATAAAACGTGCAAAAATGATGTTAATTTAATAAGTAAATTTAATTATGAAATCAATAGCTAGCATACAAAAAGAAATCATAGATGAATTTGGATTATTTGAGGATTGGATGCAACGTTATGAATATATGATTGAACTTGGTAAATCCTTACCAATTATTGATAAAAAAAATAAAATAGATATTAATATAATAAAAGGTTGCCAAAGTAAAGTTTGGGTTTATGCAGAATTAAAAAATGATAAAATTATATATACAGCTGACAGTGACGCCATTATTACTAAGGGAATTATTGCTTTGCTTTTAAGAGTTTTTTCTGAACAACATCCTTCAGATATTTTAGGAGCGGATACCAGTTTTATAGATGAAATAGGTTTAAAAGAACACCTTTCTCCTACAAGAGCAAACGGACTCTTATCCATGGTTAAACAATTAAAAATGTATGCAATTGCATATCAAACTCAATTGAATTAAAATGAAAAAACAATTAGATGTTAACGAGTTGGGAGAGAAAATTGTTCTAGTAATTAAAACTATTTTTGATCCTGAAATTCCAGTTGATATATACGAATTAGGACTTATATATGATGTTTTTGTTAATGAAGATTTAGAAGTTAAAATTTTAATGACATTAACAACTCCAAACTGCCCTGTTGCTGAAACTCTTCCGGTTGAGGTAGAGGAAAAAGTAATGTCAATTAATGAAGTTAAAAGTGCTTCAGTTGAAATCACTTTTGACCCTCCTTGGTCAAAAGATTTAATGAGTGATGAAGCTAAACTAGAACTAGGAATGCTATAAAGTTATGGAAAAGCCCATTGTAAATCGAGTTTCAAATAGTCCACTAGTTACTATTGACTTAGAAGAAATACGTTTAGAAGGAGTTAGGTTTTTTTTTGATTTAAAAAATGTTTTAGATAAAGGAATTATTTTACGAGAAAACAAAATAAGAGATTATATTGAAAATCATGAATGGTCAAAGTATTCAAATCAATTTGTTGCAATCGGATGTAGTTCTGAGGCAATTTTGCCTTCGTGGGCTAAACTTCTTATAGCAGCTTCGTTAAAACCATATGCAAAAAAAATTGTAATAGGTAATCTAGAGCAGCTTGAAACAGTACTTTTTGAATCAGTTATTAATAATTTAGACTTTACCAAATATATTGATAAACCGATTATTATAAAAGGATGTAGTGATCTCTCGATTCCTGAATCAGCTTATGGATTTTTAATTAACAAACTTCAAGGGGTTGCTAAGAAGATATCTTATGGAGAGGCTTGTTCATCTGTTCCTCTTTGGAAGTCAAATAAATAAATTCTTTACTTATATTTTTTATATTAGACCTCATGTTGTCTAAACCAATTCTGATAATTACATATTACTGGCCGCCTTCTGGAGGATCAGGAGTTCAAAGGTGGTTATACTTTTCGAAATATTTAAAATTACTTGGTTATTCCCCAATTGTATTAACTATTGATTTAGAATCAGCTTCGTATCCTTCAATAGATAAATCTCTAGTGAAAGAAGCTGAAGGCATTCCAATTCACTACGTCAAGGCTTTCAATTGGATTAAAGCTTACACTTCACTTAAAAAAGATAAAAATATCAATAGAATTCCACAAGGAGAATTTTTAAAAAAAGGAGTTTTAGACCATTTTGCAAGTTTTATAAGAGGCAACTTTTTCATTCCAGATGCCAGAGTTTCCTGGGTGAAGCCAGCAACTGTAAAAGCTTTAAAAATAATAAATGATAATAAAATCGATAAAATTATTACATCTGGCCCTCCTCACTCAACTCATATGATAGGTTTAAATTTAAAATCTAAATTAGATTTAAAATGGATTGCTGATTTTAGAGATCCTTGGACAGATATGTTTTACCTAAAATCATTTAGTAGGTTTTCTTTTTCCAAAAAAAAAGACTCATTATTAGAAAAAAAAGTTTTGTCAAATGCAGATGCAATTTTAACAACAGCCTCAGAAAATTTTCATATTGAATTGCAATCAAAAATATCAGTAAACCAAAAATTTTATAAAATTTATAATGGTTTTGATTCTAACCTTTTTAATAAAGTAGAAAGGAAAACCAATAAGACTTTTAAAATTGTTTTCACGGGACTCTTAACAACAAACCACCCTTATAAGTCAATTATTGATTCATTAATTAAACTCAAGAAGCTTTATCCTGAAATTAAGATTAAAATAATTTTGGCAGGTTCAATTTCTGATGAGATTATAAAAGATTTCAATAATGTTTCAAATGTTGAGTGTCATGGTCATGTTGATCACTCTATAGCCTTAGATCTTATGCGCCAAGGAGATATTCTTTTAAATTTTTTATTTAATCAAAATAAAAGATCTACAATGATTTCAGGTAAACTATTTGAATACATGGCTAC
>Ga0308010_1001229_pt1 | contig 14573 bp, 12 predicted proteins | sample Neamet129_FD_202368 | JGI IMG/M metagenome (GOLD analysis project Ga0308010, IMG submission 202368) | Marine microbial communities from water near the shore, Antarctic Ocean - #129 | ecosystem: Environmental > Aquatic > Marine > Unclassified | place: Southern Ocean | collected 2014-07-24 | reverse complement strand
GAAGCGCTAGTGCTCGTAGGTTAGACATGGGGATACTTTAACACTGCCTCAGCACCCTGATACCCACATTCCTTTGTAGTAAGGGGGGATGGAGTGGTCTATCGGCGTTCGCCTGTGACACTCGCATCAGCTTACACGCTCGAACAAGCTACATTCACTTGATGAATCCTTGGTCGAAACGTCCCAGTAATAAAGTGTCCGTCCCTCGCTTCTCTCTGGAGTTTTGGGAGAAACACATGGAAGACCCAATGCAGTACGCAAACATGCTGGGGTAACACGCTCGTTCGATCAGGGATCAGCTGAAGCTGCTGGATGAGCGGAAGGGTTGAGGCTCGGAATACCTATTTATTCGGTGCTATTGCAACAACAAACAGAAAAGCCCCCGTATTTCTACGAGGGCTTCTCTAGTTCAATCTCAATATGGTACGCCCGGGAGGACTCGAACCTCCGACCCTCTGGTTCGAAGCCAGATACTCTAATCCACTGAGCTACGGGCGCAGGAAAATGCCCCGTATAACGGAACCTTTTGCTAGTTCAATCATATCTGAGCGATTGACAGTTTGTAACTGTCAAAATCCAGATTAGTTAAACTGAAAATATGGGGTGAGCGGAGGGAATTGAACCCTCGTCTCCAGGGCCACAACCTAGCGTGATAACCTCTTCACTACGCCCACCACAGACAATCAACGCTAGCATTTGTGCTACAAGCGGTCAATTTGAAAACACTCGATTTTCAAGAATCAATGCAAGTTGACATACCGAAATGATTCCCGACACGCCACCTTACTATTTTTAGCGTATTGTTTAGCATCGTACATTCTCATACGACCGTAAATTAGCGGCCAAATTTCATCGCTAATTCGATCAATGATCGGGTCGGTACGCCGGTTGCTCCGGCTGGCATCCAACCTCTTGTGCTGTCTAACATCGAGGTAGCGGCAACATCAATGTGCACCCATGGAGTTTTGCCAGCGAAATCGGCGATGAAGTGAGCTGCAGTTGTTGATCCACCGCCACGACCGCCGGTGTTCTTCAGATCAGCGATCTTCGAAGCGTTCTGGCGTTTGGTTACTGAATCCAACGGCATTCGCCACATCGATTCGCCAACAATCTCGCTAGTTTCAAGTACAGCATCGACTAGATCGTCGTCATTTCCGAATACAGGGCTAACTCCATCACCTAGGGCGACTCGAGCAGCACCAGTGAGCGTTGCGACGTCGACGATACGAACAGCGTCCTTAGATTTTGCGTACCCAATGGCGTCGGCAAGAGTTAGCCGGCCTTCAGCATCGGTGTTGTCTATCTCAATCGTCATTCCGTTCATAGCGGTAACAACGTCACCCGGTCGCTGTGCAGATCCGCCGGGCATATTGTCGGTCGCAGCACAAACTACATGCACGTTCAGCTTTGGCTTCAGTTGCGATATCGCCTGAATTGCACCTATTACCGAAGCTCCACCACCCATGTCGCCCTTCATCTTGCCCATACCGGCGCCGGGTTTGATCGAAATTCCACCACTATCGAACGTGATGCCTTTTCCAATGAGCCATAGATTATTTTCAGGGCGGGCTACATCGCCTTCATAAGTGACGTGGATGAATTTGAGAGGTCGTGGACCTCCTTGAGACACCCCAACGTATGCGCCCATGCCGAGCTTGGTCACATCAGCTTCTTCAAGAACAATACAAGAAAGTCCGTTGTCTGCTGCTACTTTCTGGGCCACAGTGGCTAGATCGGCTGGAGATAGTTTGTTTGCAGGTTCGTTTACAAGATCGCGTGCGAGTATTTCCGCCTGGGAGTAAGCGATTGCTCGCTCGACTCCTGTTTTAATAGTGGCAATTTTCGATGAATCGCCTTCTACTATCGTCAACGTAGCAACATCAGCCTTTCGGTTCTTATCTGTTGTTCGGTACTTAAGGAATCGGTAAGCACCCAGCAGGGCGCCTTCAACCATTGCCTGTGAACCGGATACAACTTCAATGCTCCCGATGCCAATGCCGTGCACGATCGTCGCAGCATGCTTCACTCGGGCCGACCGTAGTTTACGAATTACCGATGCTGACACTCTTCGGATGCCATCGGTATCAAACGATTCGCGAGAACCGAGTCCAGCGACTAACACTCGGGCGGGCTTGAAAGATGGATAAACGGAGTTTGGTGTGTGAATTAGCGTCAATTCATTAGTAGAACCGGTTATTTCACCGTCGGATATTAGTTCGGATATCAAGCCTCCCAGAGCTGAATCAACAGCACCAGTAGCACCACCGGGATTAGTCACTCCTTCGAAAAGGTTAACCACTAATACATCTACTTCTATCTCAGTGACATCACTGTGAGCGACTACAACTTCCAACAGACCTTGCTCCTGAACTTTTATATACCTGTGCGTCGGTCGCACAAAACCTGTGCTCTGACTACTAGGTGATTGTATTTGACCCCTTCCAGCACCGGTGACATCGCGTGATATCACCGCGTAATTGTTGCAACTTAGTTGAACTTGAGTTTTAGACATAGTTTTAAACTTGTTCAAAACAATAATTAGATAATAGACAAGGAATGAGTACTAACGTACCTTGTATGAACAACCAGAAAACCAATACGGTTCCGTGTGTCGAACAGCTGGATGGCTTACACCGCTCTCGCAGTTGCAGAGGTTTCAAGAATCTCAATTACATAGCCGTTGTACCGGGCAACCGGTCCAACGGCGCCAAAACGCATTGAGTGTCCGCTCATGCATAGATTTGAAATAAGACCAGGTGTGGTCTTGGAGGCGTCAGAATGACTACTAAAGACAGTAGTGTGGCCGTAAAGCTTGTTAGTGATGGAACGTTCCTTTTGGATGGTGGCCCTATGTTTGGCCCAGTTCCAAAGATTCTTTGGGAAAAGAACGCTAAGCCTGATCGTAAGAACCGAGTACGCCTCGGTCTCAACTCTTTACTGATCAAGACACCAGAATTCAACATCCTTGTAGATGCAGGAATCGGTAACAAAGAGCCGGAAATCACCCGAGAGGTGTACGGCCATTCTTCATCTAAATTGCTGCGTAACCTCCGCCACCAAGGCGTTAGCGCACGTGACATCAACTTTGTGATCCTCACCCACCTAGCGTTCTCTCACAGTGGCGGCGCAACACGTCTCGACCGTGAAGGAACAATAATTCCTACTTTCCCTAAAGCTAAGTACCTTGTACAACGCAGCGCATGGGAAGAGGCATTTGCACCAAACGAACGATCAATCCCTATATACGGAACTGGTGTTGAACACCTTCAGGTTCTATGGAACAAGGGAATGATCGTACTTCTGGATGGCGACACTGAAGTTGCTCCAGGCGTACACACGATCGTTACAAACGGTTACTCAGAAGGTCATCAGGTAGTTCTCGTGAACACTGGCAGTGAGCGAATCATTTACCTCGCTAACCTGATACCAACTCCAAACCACATTCCTCTGCCCTACATCACAGCGTTTGACCGATACCCGGACCAGTCGCTTGCAATGAAGAAGGAACTTCTCGACCGATGTGAGAAGGAAGGCTGGCTGATGGTATTTGCTCATGGTTACCACGAGACTGCTGGTTATCTCGAACGCCGTCACGGCAATGTAGAACTTCGAGCAGTGGATTTCTAAATTACTTGCCCGTAGTTAGAACTTTAGTTAAACAAAAGAGTCGTCCCTTCGCCCAGGGACGACTCTTTTGTTTAACTAAAAAATGCTTCCTAGTCTGCGAGTATCTGAACAATCAGCACTTTTGCTTAACAGTCGAATTCAAATAGGTTTCCCAAACCTCTAGTTCAGCTACTATATTTCCAAGCGCCGTTGGTATACTCGCCAAGTCGTATTTAATGAAACTGGCTTCTCTGTTACGTGAGAAGTTGAAACACCGCTTTAGAATCAGATGAAGCTCTGAACACAGGCTTTGAGGTCACCGAATGACAGATCGCGTCGTCGTTACAGGAATCGGACTTGTTACCCCAGTTGGTTCTGATCGTAAAACCACTTGGAACAGCCTTCTCAAAGGTAAATCTGGCATCGACTATATTTCTCTGTTCGATGCGGAAGGCTTTGAGAGTCGAATTGCAGCCGAAGTGAAAGACTTCGATGCGGCTCCGATAATAGGGCGTAAAGAAGCACGTCGACTAGATCGATTTTCCCAGTTCGCTTGTGTCGCAGCGCTTGAAGCGCTTGAAGATGCAGGCCTCGACATGGCATCTGAAGATGCTGATCGTGTTGGTGTTCTGATTGGAAGTGGTGTCGGCGGAATCATGACGATCACCGAACAGCACAAAATTCTTCTAAACAAAGGTCCGAAACGAGTCAGCCCATTCCTCGTCCCTATGATGCTTGGTGACATGGCATCGGGTCAGGTTTCAATGATGATTGGCGCTAAGGGGCCGAACTTCTCGACCGTATCCGCTTGTGCAACAGGTACTGATTCGATCGGTGAAGCTCTCGAAATGATTCGTCGGGGACGTGTAGACGTCGTCATAGCTGGTGGAACTGAAGCTGCAATATGTGAAATCGGAGTCGCAGGTTTCAACTCTTGTATGGCTCTATCAACACGAAACGACGACCCGCAGGCGGCCTCGCGTCCGTTCGATACGAGTCGTGATGGATTCGTTCTTGGCGAAGGTGCAGGTTTAGTCGTACTTGAATCTCTGGAGCACGCAGAAAAACGTGGAGCCAACGTTCTGGCAGAACTTGCCGGATACGGAGCTTCCAGTGATGCTCACCACGTAACTCAGCCTCACCCAGAAGGTGAAGGTGCAGCTCGAGCTATGAAATGGGCAATCGAGGACGCAAAGCTTGTTCCTGAAAATGTTGATTACATCAATGCTCACGGAACTTCCACTCCGCTCAACGACAAGTTCGAGACCATCGCAATGAAGCGAATGTACGGCGATCACGCTTACAACTTGAAGATAAGTTCAACCAAGTCGATGACAGGACACCTTCTGGGCGCTGCTGGCGGTATTGAAGCCGCATTCTCAGTACTGGTGATCAAGGAAGGCATCATTCCACCTACGATCAATATCGATGATCCTGATCCTGATTGTGATCTGAACTACGTGCCAAACACAGCACTAAAACAAGAAGTAAACGTTGCGATGTCCAACTCACTTGGGTTCGGTGGCCACAATGCCAGCCTCGTGTTCAAGAGATTCCAGCAATAATTTCCATTAGTAGGTCGAGGTACCCACAATGACGCTCGACCGAAAATGGGAAATCACCGAGCCGCCACCTCTAGGTTTCCGATTGGATCTTGGATTTCTTGGATCAGGCGTCCGTGGTCCCCTACCCGCCCGACTACTGTGGAACCGTGGTGTTCGTAACGATTCAGATGTAGCTGAATATTTTTCATCTGGTCTCGAAGATTTTCTCGACCCTCTCAGTCTTCCCGACATGGCCATAGCGGTCGATCGGATTTACTCAGCGATAAAAAATGGTGAAACAATCGGCGTATTCGGTGATTTTGACGTCGACGGCCTTACTGGTACAGCGATCGTTCTCCGAATTGTAAAATCAATGGGCGGGAAGGCTGTTCCATATATTCCAAACCGCGAGACCGATGGTCATGGCCTGTCGCATCAAGCGATCGACTCGTTTGCGGGCGCAGGAGTAACGTTGATAACTACGGTTGATACAGGATCAACTGCAGTCGACGAGATCGCTTATGGAAATACGATCGGGATCGACACTGTAGTTACTGATCACCATTTGATCGAGACAGAACGCCCTGCTGCCGTTGCGATTGTTAACCCACACTTGGGCGAAGAAGGCGCTAAGGAGTCGGTCGACTACTCAGGCGCTGGAGTAGCGTTCAAACTTGCTCAAGCGCTGGCTGAAGCTGCAGGAAACGAATTCCCAGAAAACTTGCTTCCGCTTGCAGCTTTGGGAACCATCGCCGATATAGTCCCACTAGTATCAGAAAATCGAACACTAGTTAGAGAAGGACTCCGCGTACTTGGGCAAACCGATTTACCCGGACTAAGAGCGTTACTCGATATTTCACGGTCGCCAGGTGCATCAGGTCGGCCAACCGCTGAGTTGATTTCGTTTTACGTTGCCCCTCGACTGAACGCACCCGGTCGAATGGGTGATGCAGAACCGAGCCTTCAGATACTGTCTACTGACGATGTTTCGGAAGCACGTGCGCTAGCAGACCGCCTCGATGCCGATAACACCAAACGGCGATCACTCAGTGAAAAAGCTTGGGAACACGCTGCAACTCAATACGATGTTCAATCTGATGATCCCCTCGTCGCAGTAAATTGCGATGGCTTTCCTATGGGAATTCTTGGCCCGCTTGCTGGAAGGCTGAGTGAACTGACTGGCAAGCCGGCTATCGCCTACCAGTTCGTAAATGGTTTTGCTCGAGCTTCTTGCCGTTCGAGCACGGTCTTAGACCTCCACGCAACATTGTCGCTTCACGCTAATAAGTTCGAACGTTTCGGTGGGCATGCTCGTGCAGCGGGCTTTTCTATAGATAAAGAACTGCTTGGTCAGTTGTTAGAAGATATTAGAAAACATGCTGCTTGGGGAGCTCTTGGAGCGCCATCAGTACCAACCCTTCATGCAGACGCAGAAATAAGGCTTGAAGACCTAACGGTTTCAACTTGGAATTTTGTCGCAGCGATGGAGCCGTTCGGAGAGGCCAACAGAGAGCCTGTCCTAATAACTTATGGCGCAGTACCGATCGATGTGCGTACGGTAGGTGTAGATGGCAAGCATTTGAAAATCAGCTTCGATGCCGATGGTCGACGAATTGAATCAATAGGATTTGGTCTCGGCAATCGTGAGCTAGGTTCGGGACCAGTCGACATTATTTACCAACTGAGAACAGAGGTCTGGCGGGGTAAGACACGTCATCAGCTTGGTCTACGTGACATTCGTCCTTCGAATAAGAGCTAAAGAGCTAATTAGTACGCTGGCTGTTCCAACGCGCTCTCTCAATTGAGGCTCTAGCTCTTGGCCTGTTCGCGCTGTCGATCTCTCTTACGCCTTCCAGCACCTCGGTTGTCAGTATTTGGATCATAATCCAAACTGTTATCTGCGCTCCGTACTTTCATAATCATGTACGGGATCGTGAACGAGAGAACCGCTATTGCGATCAAGTGCGCTTCCTGAAGTCCCCAGAACTTCACATCGTCTGTTCGAAGGTACTGAATTGCAAAGCGACCAACTGAATACCAGGTGATGTAGACCATCCAGATCGCGCCGGCAGGCTGTAATTTACCCTTCAGCTTAGTGATCACGAACAGGCCGATAATGTTCCAGATTATTTCGTATACGACGGTTGGGTGAACTGGTCGATTAGGATCTCCGAAGAAACGCTCAGCACCAAGACGCCCCGGACTGTTTGGGTGTGTGAAATACCAACCCCAGCCAGTATCGAGAGCACGTGACCAGTGTTCACCGTTGATAATGTCGCCGATTCGGCCAATTGTTTGACCAACGAACATAGCTGGTGCAGCGATGTCCATGAATTTCCCTACAGGTGCTTTTGCAAAATATGCGTATAGTGCGCCGGCAATCCAACCACCGAGTATTCCACCCCACAGACCGATGCCGCCAGACCAAATAGCCAGAATTCGGGCAGGGTCATCGCCGTAAATGCCCCAGTTATCAAAAACGTGTACTAATCGTGCACCGACAATTCCGCCGATAATCCCGAATATCGCTGTGTTATACACAAGATCTTGATCGAGATTACCTTTGATGGCTGCTTTACTAACCATCCATATCGCGGCAGCAACACCTACGAAACTAAGTAATCCGTGCCAGCTAAGAGAAAAACTACCACCTACAAGGATATTCGGGTTAAACGGGATTTCTATTGCTGCAATTGGCATTTAGTCGTGCTCAGTCGTTGATGATGTTCAGGCGGAATCAGTAGTTACGAAGTTAATGAGATGAATGTTCGGTAAAACAGATTCATCTGTACCGAAGGAGTTTACCCACTCTGATGATTCTAGGTTTCGCCCCTGAGCTAAGCAATTACAATTATTAGAGCGATATTTACCGGCAATACCAATATCTAATCGAAAAACTCGTAAGTACAAATGAATAGGTCAGTCCCATTCTTGGCAACGTGCAATGCGCACAAAAGTAGGTATTTCGGTAGGACACGCAAAATGCGATATTCTACCCATTTCAACTAAAGTGAACTTAGAAACCATTCCATCACTGATTCCTATGAAGATTCGCTAACGTGATCTCTGATCTTGAAACGTTCATAAACTACTTGTCTGTTGAACGCGGACTGTCCAAGCACACTCTGTCCGCGTACAGAAATGACATCAGCGCTCTCATCCGATTCTTATCTGAGAACAAACTCGCAGATCAAACTTGGAATAATGTCGGTGAATCTAACATTCGTGCGTATCTGGATGACCTAGACGAACGTGGCTATGCTCTGACTACTAAATCACGCAAAATCGCATCGGCTAAGTCGTTCTTCAATTTCATGAAAGAAGAACAAATCATCGAGGGAAACCCGTTGTCAGATGTTCGACAGCCAAGAACCGGCCAGTCGCTCCCAAAAGCCCTCAGCATCGAAGATGTTGACCGATTACTCGGCGCAAGTTCAGATTCAGATACAACTGAAGACGCTCGTGATTTGGCGATGGTTGAGCTCATGTACGCAGCTGGACTGCGTGTATCTGAACTCGTTGGCCTAAACCTAAGAGATGTCGATCTTGATGCCGGAACCGTTCGAACTATAGGAAAAGGTTCCAAAGAACGAGTTATTCCCATCTATGACACAGCAGTAGAATCGATTGCCGAATACATCACTTATTTCCGCCCTGCACACTCGCGTTATCAATCTGAAAAAGCTTTGTTCCTAAATCGAAGGGGTCGGCGTTTAACGCGTCAGGCGTACTGGCTACGCCTCAATAAACTTGCCACTAAGGTAGGAATTTCGTCTAAGATCACTCCACACATGCTACGACACAGTTTCGCCACCCATTTATTGCACGGCGGTGCGAGTCTCAGGCATTTACAGGAATTGCTCGGTCATTCGAGCATAGCGACGACGCAAATATATACTCAGCTAACGAGCGAACATGTTCGTAGCGAGTACACCAAGGCTCACCCCCGAGCCTAATCTGGTCTTAGGAGGTCAAATTGACAGTCATAACCATTGAGGGACGACTCGGTGCAGGCGGTCCTGATCTCGGGCGAATGGTCGCCAAAGAGATGGATCTGGATTTTGTCGACCGTCTTATGCTTGCCGACATTGCGAAAAAAGTCGGATCGACAGTAAGCGCGCTTGCCGATCAAGAAAGTCGTATTCCTTCATTAGCAAACAGATTTGCGCAAGCAATTCAACGCATGCTCCACCGATCAGCAGTCGCAGGAATGGGTGGGGATCCGTATTTCGGCCCTGGAATTGAACAACTTCTTGCACGACCCTATTCGGAAATGGAAGAAGCCCCTCACACCAGCGCTGAGGAAGTTGATGAGCAGCATTTCATCGATACCGCAGCGGAGGTAATCAATGATCTTGCCAATATCGGAAACGTGGTAATTCTTGGTCGTGGCGGAGCTGCGATTCTCCGTGACAATGCTTTAGTAATTCGTGTTGGTGTCGTTGCCAAGATGGAAGATAGAATCACTCGAGTTCAGCAGCAAATGAGGCTTGAAACGCCCGAACAGGCAGAATCACTGATCGAACACGCCGATTTAGCCCAACATCGCTACTTTGAGCGTGCTTTTGATTCGAGCCCTATCGATCCATTCTTGTATCATTTCATGTGGAACACGTCAGACGTTTCATTAGAGTACGCCGCGCAAGTCACAGTTGACGCGGCAAAAGTGATGTCTGAAAAAGGTTTGAAGTGGGCGGATTCAACATTCGCGCAATCCGAACCAACATCTGAATAAACTACCTGGATACCGCAGCCGAACGTAATGCCAAAGAACACTCGAAAAAACCGACGCTCAACCACACCAAACGTGTTCGTGCAGTCGGATCGACCAGATGACGACGACAACAACACTAAAGAAGCTGCACCAGATTCTGATGCAGCTGCTTTAGTACCTAAGGCGAGCGTTCGTGCCCAGCGCTCGAATCAGCGTGCAAGCGTGCGATCTGAGATTTACACCCGATCACTCTCATCTGAACTGAAGAAGATGGGTGCTCTTTCTAGTGTTGTAGTAATTGCGCTTGTAGTTCTTACTTTCGCTCTTTAGTTCTTAGAGATCAGTCTGGCACCGCACTATTCAGAGAATGCCTTACTGATCTCTCAAAACAACATAATGGGTCCTTTGAGATGGCAGTCCCTATGATTTGTAATTTGGACGGCCTATTTTTCAATTGCCAACAGTCACAAGAAAATATTCAACACGACTCGCAGCTGTTCCCCTAAAACCCGGGGTATACATTCATAGCGACTCCGATGGAAAAGTTCTTTACGTCGGAAAATCGTCATCGCTTCGTAATCGATTGCGATCGTATTTTGGTTCAAAGAAGAACCTAGATGCCAAAACAACTGAACTTGTGTCTCGTATCGCTGATTTCGAGTTCATTGTCACCGAATCAGAACAAGAAGCATTGCTTCTTGAAAATTCGCTGATCAAGAAGCATAAACCCCGTTTTAACATCAGACTCAAAGACGATAAGACCTATCCTTATATAAAGGTCGATCTCGCAGAAGAATTCCCGCGTGTGTATGTCACCCGTCGCACAGCCAATGACGGCGCCCGATACTTCGGACCGTTCGCATCAGCAGGCAGCGTACGAAAAACTCTTGATCTCCTAAAACGACTGTTCCCATATCGTTCTTGTACAAAAGCCATCACCGGGAACGACGATCGACCCTGTCTTGAGTTCCATATCAAGCGTTGTGTTGCACCCTGCACAGGTTTTGCCTCTGTGGCAGACTACTCGAAGGTAATTGACCAGGTTTTGATGTTCTTAGAAGGCAACACAAAAGAAGTGGTTGCTGAACTTGAATCGGCCATGCTCAAAGCGTCCCAAGGTCTCGAATTTGAACGAGCGGGCGCACTAAGAGATCGACTCAAAGCCATCGAACGAGTCTACGAAGGCCAGAAAGTCGTAGGCATGGGCAAAGAGAACCTCGATGTGATCAGCGCTGCGTACGGCGGTGAAGAAGCTTGGGTTGAAATTTTCTTTGTCCGCCAGGGTAACTTGATCGGCCGAGATCATTTCGTAATGAGCGGGACACGTGATGAATCTGGTAACGAAATTCTTGCCAGATTCATTGAACAGTTCTATTCCTCAGCCTCGCATGTCCCACGTAGGATCCTCATCCCCGAAAAGATAAACCGAGAACCAGTAATCACTGAATGGCTTCAGACACGGCGAGACGGTCCAGTTCAAATTACTGTTCCGGAACGTGGACCAAAACGCCGACTGGTACAAATGGTCAGCGACAATGCGATACAAGGTCTAGAGCAGCTCAAATTGAAATGGATTTCAGACACTAATCGCATGGAATCGGCGATGTCTGAACTACAAGAACAACTCAATCTTCCCAAACTCCCTAAACGAATTGAGTGTTATGACATCTCGCACATTCAGGGAACTAACACTGTAGCCAGCATGTCGGTGTTTGAAGACGGTAAACCACTTTCGTCTGACTATCGACGTTTCAAAATCAAAAGCCATGATGGAAACGATGACTTCGCTTCGATGAAGGAAGTGTTAACTCGTCGATTCAAGCGACTTAAGAACGCTAGAGAAGGCGGAGAAGAAAATACTAGCTTCGCCGCATCACCCGATCTCGTACTCATTGATGGTGGAAAAGGACAGCTTTCATCAGCAGTTGAAGCAATGTTGTTTTTAGGGCTTCAAGATATTCAACTCGCATCGATCGCTAAGCGCGAGGAAGAAATTTTTCTTCCAGATGCTGCCGAGCCAGTGATAATGCCAAGGAATTCTCAGGCACTTTTCCTGCTCCAACGAGTGAGAGATGAAGCACATAGATTCGCTATTACTTTCCACAGGAACTTAAGAGGTAAACACTCGGTTAAATCTGCTCTGGATCTGGTTCCCGGGGTTGGGCCGAAAAGGCGTAAAATGCTGATCCGCACTTTCGGTTCAGTAAAAGGTATCCGCGAAGCATCTGAAGAACAGCTAGCAGCGGCGCCCGGTATGACTGCAAAAGTCGCGCAGCAAATCAAAGAGCACCTTTAGGCACTAATGCAAGTAGTTTCATTCTCCGGTTACGGTCGCACAGAACTGATTGAAATCCCCCGCCCCATTCTCCGTGAACCGGACGATGCGATTGTTCTGGTCACAACGGCAGCGATCGGACCGTGGGATGTGGAAAGTTTTTTAAGTGTTGGCGGAGAACAAGTCATACCCGGAGGCGAGTTCGCTGGACTGGTTGTTGAAACAGGCGAAGATGTTTCTCATATCCAACTAGATGACCTGGTCAGCAACACCGTGCATCACCCACTCCCCAATGGGCATGGTGAAATGTTCGGATCAAGCACTCTTCCGGGAGGACATGCTGAGTACGTACGTGTTCCAGATGCCGACATCACACTTACGAAAATAGCAGTATCAGGCGAAGAGCGAGCCGTATTAGCTGGAGGAAGCGCTGGACTAGGTGTGAACGCCGCCGAGTCTGCTCTCAGTAAGTCTCCCAACGGAAAATACGCGGTTGTAGGTTGCGATCCAATAGGTATGACATCACTGATCACACTAAAAGATGCGGGAGCTGCTAATCGACTGATTGCAGTCGAAGATCATACCGCTCGGCGCACTCTTGCCTCAGGATTCGCATCAGAGGCTTTTGCAAGTGACGGGCAACTTCCAGAAAATCAGGCTGATATCGTAATTGTGGGATCGATTCGTGAATACCCCGGCTTCGATACTGTGGCCAAACTAGTTAAACCCGGCGGCTCGATTATATTTTCTGAACCGTACGCTCCGACAAGGATCACAGAATCGGGAATTACATTTACAGAAGACGTCATGATTTCGTCTGCGGCTTGGCCAACGAATCTGGATGCAAAGAAAATCGTGACAGCTATGCAAATCCGCCGGTTGGATCTTACCCCACTGGTATCCCATGTAATCCCATTAGACGAAGTCCAAGACGCATACGAGGCGGCTGCAAACGCTTCACAGGGAGTTCAGAAAGTTCTTCTGAAGCCCTAGAAAGGCGCTACAAGAACGATTTAGCTTTATCATCGACGTTAACGGCTTGTGAAATCTCTCGGTGGAGTTGAAGTTTCCTTGCCCTCGGCGGCATCGATTGCTGCTATCAATTGCCTTCGAGCCCACAGCACAGTCAACGTTGCGTCCAAATTCGAAAGAGTCTCAGGCAGCGAAATCTTTCCATCCGCCAGACTAAGTTCGATCCGGTAAGCTTGCGGTACGGCTTGAACCTGAATCTCTGATTGCCTGACGGTCTCTCCAGCTTCTGGATTCTCAAATTGAGTCCGTCCATCCGGTTCAATAGAAGCGAAAGATGGTGGAGTATATGTCGAAGCCTTTGACGACTCTGGAACACGGAACTGTGCGGCGACTGAAGTAATGTTTGATGCTTCTTTAGGCAAATACGAGCGTGCTTCGCTGAAAATACGATCGATTAGTGGGAGTCGCCGTGCGACTTCTGTACGGTTCGCACCGGAAAGTTCTTCAAGCAGTACGGCAAATCGATCAGGTGCGTACGGCTGATCTCCGAGTCGAGTCGACATCTCTGTGAACAGTGCAACGTTACGCGCAAGTTGAACTCGTGCTTCTTCACTCTCTTTCACTGACAGCGGCGTAACCGCTCTCAAACCGTCTCGGGTGACCCGAACTCTACTACGACCTCCAGCGACACCCCACATACGGAGTGCGCCAAGTCGAGCTGAGAAAGCACCGCCACGCTCCGACATGCCTAAAGATCGAGCAAGTCCTTGACGAGAAACTTCCCCCGCGAATTCACGTGCAATTTTCTGTCCTAGTTCGATGCTTTCGACCAGACCGATTTCAGGGAATTCGTAGTCACCCAATTTTGCCATCTAAAGGTTCCTTACTAATAGCACTTGCACTTAACAATGGGCGGAGAGCCACCAAAAGCCACTTACATGCCCCAAGTATCATTTTAGAGTTTTGACAGACCCAAACTCCAGACACCAGCAAAATAAACAGCAGCGTAATGCCTCCAATAACGCCCCTCCAACCACCGCACGCCTCATTATGCGCCGCAATTGCGCCGCATTTCAAGCGCAGTAGCGGCGGCATTGTAGGGAGTTGAGGTTCTTACCTGTTCGAGTGTTGTTGAGAATAATTTGAGTTCGCGTGTGGAAGCTCTGCTTCCTGTAATACGGCCACAAAAGGGGGATTGTGGATCAACGCAAGTATCGAGCAGGGTAAATATGTCCTCCACTGGCTATGCATAAATCCGGTCTATGCGCGGTGAAACGTCAATATTTACAAATTATCGTGATGGGTTTTGCCTGGTTATCCCAATACATATCCATATATATGGAGCCACAAAAATAGCAATAGCCGCAATTATTCAATTCTCTCCAGCTCGACTCACAGCACAAAACAAAATGCCGTTATACACATTCATTCAGAGCGATCCAGCGGATAGTTATGCCTGTTC
>Ga0308010_1001227_pt1 | contig 14582 bp, 17 predicted proteins | sample Neamet129_FD_202368 | JGI IMG/M metagenome (GOLD analysis project Ga0308010, IMG submission 202368) | Marine microbial communities from water near the shore, Antarctic Ocean - #129 | ecosystem: Environmental > Aquatic > Marine > Unclassified | place: Southern Ocean | collected 2014-07-24 | reverse complement strand
GTTAAATATTTGACATGAAAATAAATCTAATTTTGATTTAATGTCAATTTTAGTGCATTTATCACCAACATAAAGTTCTATAAAAGATTCTTTTTCAGGTGCCCATGGGTTTGAAATGACTATTTTACCTAGCTCTCCTATAATTATAGTTTTATTTTCCATTTCACGTTTTATAGCAACACCGATTTTTGATCTGATTCCATTATTGTAATTTAAAGTTGCATATGCAATTTCGTCCACACCATTTTTATGAAAAGAACCGGAAACATCTTCTATCTCCGGTACTATTTCATTTTTTATATTTTTTATGTTGGCAATTAAATTTGACATAGTTACAGGATAGCAACCAACATCTGATATAGCACCACCCCCTAACTTTAGATCAAATAATCTTTTTTTTTTGTTCTCTTTCTCTATACAGAAGCCATATGTTGAGTAAATTTCTCTAACCGGACCAATAATATTATCTCTTAATTTTTGTATAATGAAGTCTATCTGAGGATGAGATCTGTAAGCCACGGCTTCCATAAAGAAGACTTTAGATGTTTTTAATTTTTTACTGATTTCTAATGTTTCTTCATAAGTCAAAGTCATAGGTTTTTCACATAGTATATTTTTTCCTGAATCTATAGCTTTTAAAATTAACTCATGATGAGTGTTACTAAGAGTTGATATATATATATTTTTAATCAGATCACATTTAAAAAAATCTTCATTGCTCTTAAACTGATATACGCTCTTGATGTCAAACCGATAACCAAATTTTTTTCTTTTAAAAAAGGAGCTGCTGCAGACACCTAAAAGCCTAGTATCGTTGAGTGTTTTTATAGACAAGGCAAATTTTTTTGCCATATACCCCAAACCAATTATTCCCCAATTCATTGCAGTTCTTATGTTAAATTAATATTTTTTGCTTATAAAGATTATAATTGAAATTTATTTCATATTTAAGAATATTTATAATATCATCATTTAAAGAAATGAAAATAAAATCATCACAAACATTGGTCGAAGAAGCTGAAAAGTGCATCGAAAGCCTAACGGTTAAACAAGTTGAAGAAATATTGAAAAATCAAGACGGAAAATTAATCGATGTACGAGATATAAGAGAGCTGTGGAAAGAAGGGACTATAAAAGACTCAAAACATATCCCTAGAGGAATGTTGGAATTTTGGCTTGATCCTCAAAGTTCTTACTACAAGGAAAACCAATTAAATTTCAAAAAAAAATTTATTTTATTTTGTGCTCTAGGACAGCGATCTGCATTAGCAGCTAAAACACTTGTTGATATGGGCTTTGAAAATATCGCGCACGTTAAAGGTGGTTTTGACGCTCTTAAGCAGAGCGAACTAGAGCTGATCGTAAAAAAAAAATAATTATTATTTTAAAGACTCGGCTAAAGCGTATTCAAGTCTATCGTGGCCCCAAAATACTTTATTATTAACATAAAAAGTTGGAGCTCCAAAAATTCCCTTATTAAAAGCTTCTTGAGTTCTTTTTTTTAAATCATCTTTTACATTTTGATTTGATAATCTTAAAGCGAATGTTTTAGGATTGATGTCCAAATTTTTTAAAACTTTATCAATGATTGCTTGATCGTTTAAATTAAGTCCGCTTACCCAAAGAGCTTCAAAAATCTTATCAATATATTCGTTAGCTATTCCATCTTCTTCTGCAATCAAAACACCCCTCATAAGATCTACTGTTTTAATCGGAAAATAAGAATTAAATTTAAAATTAATCTTATATTTTTCACAAACCATCTTACAATCTCTGATCATAAATCTAGCTTTAGCAGGAACATAAGCTGGTGCTATTATTTTGTGTAAATTATGAAGACCTCCAAGCAATATTGGTTTTAATTTAAATTTAAAATCTTGTTTAAATTTAATTGTTTTAATCTGTTGAAAACAAATGAAAGTATAGGGGCTTACAAAATCAAAATAAAAATCTACAGTTTTACTCATTGAAATTAATTTTTTTTGCGTAAAATATCCTAATAAACCAATAAAGCATTATTCCGACAGGCCCGGCAAGATAAGTGATTACAATACATGGAATTGATAATATTTTAGGCACCATATGTCTTTGACAATCTCTTGCAATCCAAGAGCCAACAAACAAACTTACAGCAAGAAAGTGTAACCAGAACACCAGTCTTAAAGATTCATTTGAATACATTTCATTTAAATCATTTAAACCTAAATAAAGATTAAATCCTTCAAGAATATTTCCCTCTAAGATAATTTGGCGTGCAACAAAAACATAAGCAACCGCTAATAACAAAGGTGCGATAATAGAGTGACAAAAAAATTTTGTAATTTTGTGGTTAGGCATAAACAGTAGCAACAACCAAAAAGGAATAACACCCCAATTTGCAAACAAATAAATGTTATTAAGAGTTAATAAGTCCTGAAGAGTATTTATCATTAAAAATAATATAGTATATTAGCTAAATGAATCCCACATCAAATAAAAAAGATTTCGAAGAACTTACAACGAATTTAAAGGACTTAGCCTTTGCATATTTAGAAAAATACAGTCCATCCAAACAACAATTAAAAATATATCTTTTAAAAAAGTATCTAACTAAAATTAAAGGATCAAAATCTAAAAGAGAAGTTTCGGAAATAATAGACGAAATACTAGAAAATCTTGAAAAAAACAGAATAATAAGCGATGAATTATATTCAGACTCTAAAGCAAGGATGTTTTTAAGACGAGGTTATTCATTAAATAAAATTAATCAGTCGTTAAGAAGCAAAGGAATTGGAAATGAATATATTAAAAATAGCATAGATAAAATTAAAGAAGACACAATAGAACCTGACTTTGTGTCAGCTCTTAAACTTTGTAAAAAAAGAAGAATAGGTGCGTTAAGACCTGGTGCAAATAGGGAACTATTTTACAAAAAAGATATGGGAATTTTAGCCAGAGGTGGTTTTAGCTTTGGAATGTCTAAGAGAGTTTTAGATCTTCCTCTAGAAGAATTTAGTAAATTACTTAGAATTATTTAATTTTGTTTTTTTCCTTAATTTGTTTTCATTTTCTACAATTATATCTAATTGTCTTTTTAAAGAATTTCTCACAATTATAAAAAAAACTACACCAAATATAGTTACAGAAATTACAATAATTAAAATTGTTTTAATCATTTAGATTTTGAGCTCGTTTCATTAATATACTTGGATTTCTGTAGTCTTCTTTTCCGTAGTCAAAAGGTTCACCGTCTAATGTTTTTATAATTGCACCAGCGTGTTCGGCCACAGCGTGGCCAGCAGCATAATCCCATTCATTAGCCCTCTCTTTAGCAGCGTATATATCGAATTCTCCATTCGCTATCACGCAGAATTTATATGAACTTGCCATCTTAACAACTGACGTCACATTATATCTTCTTAATTCATTCATTACTTCTTCTGGCGGATGTGCAGAACTAGCTAGAGCGACAATTTCTCCCTTTAAAGTTTTTTTGGAACAATTATTTTTAATTTTTTTATTGTTTTCAATTAGATAACTATCATTAATTCCATACGAGTAGAAAAGTTGTTTCTTTTTAGGCGCGCCCACCAAACCTATGTTTGGAATTTTATCAATGATTAGTGCTGCGTTTAATGTGTACTCATCTTTACCCGCTATGTATTCTCTTGTTCCGTCAATTGGGTCAATAAGCCAAAAAATCTTTTCTTTATTTTTAATTTTTAAATCTACAGTTTCTTCAGATATTATAGGTATGCTAGGAGTAAGTTCTAAAATCTTATTAGTTATAAGATCGTTACATCTAAGGTCGCCATTACTTACTGGAGAATTATCTGACTTAATTTCAATTTTTAACCCTTTGGCATACAAGTCAATTGATTCTCGCCCAGCAATATTAAAAGTTTCAATCAAACCTTCTGCTATTTTTTTTAATTCATTTTTGTTCATTTTTAATTTTTTCTAATGTTACTATTTCACCGTTTATAACTTGTTTTCCTTGATTTTGAAAATTTACAGTAATCTTATTCTTAATTATTGATTGAACTTGGCCAATCCCCCAATCTTTTTGTAATGGGTTAATGACATAATCTCCTGGTGTAAAATCAAAATGGATCATGGAAAATTTTCTCTATATAGAATATATATCAGCTTATGATTAATTCGCTAGGGATCAAAAAGCCACCCAAAGAAACAAAAATCGTAGTTGCTATGTCCGGAGGTGTGGATTCATCTGTAGCCGCAGGCTTGATGAAAGAGGAAGGTTATGATGTAACTGGCATTACATTAAAATTATACGATGATAGCAAACCTTCAAAAGATGGGAGACAATGTTGTGCGGGACAAGACATTCTAGACGCTAAAAGAGTTTCAGAACACTTGAATATTGATCATAAGATTTTATTTTACCAAAAAAAATTTAAAGAAGAGGTTATCGACTCCTTTATAAATAGTTATGTTGCAGGAGAAACACCGATACCATGCGTGCAATGTAATCAAACCGTAAAATTTAGAGATTTATTTAAATATGCAAAAGAGTTAAACGCCGACGCTTTGGTAACTGGTCATTACGTCTCAAGATTACAAGGCTATGATAGAGCAAGCATGTATAGAGCCAAAGATGGAAATAGAGACCAAAGTTATTTTTTATTCAGTACCACTCAAGAACAACTAGATTATTTAAGGTTTCCACTAGGAGAAATTGAAAAAAAAGAGACAAGAAATATTGCAAACAAGCTAAGTTTAAATGTAGCGGAAAAACCAGATAGTCAAGATATTTGTTTCGTACCCAACGGAGATTACAGTTCAGTTATAAAGAAATTTAGACCTGAGTCTTTTAAGAATGGAGATGTTTTAAATTTATCTGGAAAAAAACTTGGAGAACATGAGGGTATAATTAATTATACAATAGGTCAGAGAAAGGGCATTAAGATTTCAAGTACAGACCCTCTATACGTTGTAAATATAGATGCAGACACAAATACAATTATTGTTGGCCCTAAAGAATCTTTAATTATTCAAAATTTACAATTAAGAGACTTAAACATTTTAGGACACCATAAAGAATTTGAACAACCTATCGCAATAAAAGTAAGATCTACTGGAAAATTATTAAAAGCTAAAATTACTATTAAAGAAAAGTTTGCAAATGTTGAAATATTCGATGGAGAAGCTGGTATCGCACCAGGTCAAGCATGTGTTTTTTATTCTAAAGACGATCATGGGGATAAACTTCTAGGAGGTGGTTGGATTTACAAGACAGCTAACAAGAATTTATCCACGTAATCAACAGGTAAAAATATACGCAACTAATAAGTGATTCACTATTAGCTTTGCCTATGGTTTAATTTAAATGAATTAAGAGGCAACTCTTAACTGGCCAGTTTAGGAAAAATCGCAAGATTCAAGCTAAACGGGCAGAAAACGTGAGTAAGTAGAACTAAACAACTCATGTGACCGAAACGATAGCAGTTCTAAAATAGCGTTTCAAAATTTCAAGATTAAGTGGTGAAAGCCACTTAATCTTTGATTTTTTTATAAACACTTCTTTTTTTCACATTCTGTACTATTAAAATTAATTAGAATATGAATGCATATAAATTATGAGAATAGAAGAAGAACTAAAATTAGATTACTCTGACGTTTTGTTTAGACCCAAAAGAAGCACTTTATCTAGCCGTAAGGAAGTGGATCTTCATAGAACCTATAAATTTAAATATAGTAAAAATGAATGGACAGGTATTCCTATTATGGCTGCTAATATGGATGGGGTAGGTGAATTGGGCGTTGCAGAAAATCTTTCAGAATTTAGTATGATCACATCTTTAACTAAACAACATGATGTAAAAAAACTTAAACAATATAAAAACTTAAAATCAATTTATAAAAATATAGCTTTAAGCACAGGCATAAAGAAAGAAGATTTTGAACAATTAGGTAAAGCTTTAAAAGAATTCAGTTTTATAGGATTTATTTGTGTTGATGTAGCCAATGGATACTCAGAGCGCTTTAGTAGTTTTATAAAAGCTGTAAGAGAAAAATACCCAACTAAAACAATAATAGCTGGAAATGTGGTAACAGCAGATATGACCCAAGAACTTGTGTTAAGTGGAGCTGATATAGTTAAAGTTGGTATTGGACCAGGGAGTGTCTGCACAACAAGAATTCAAACTGGAGTTGGGTATCCTCAATTGAGCGCTGTTATGGAATGTGCTGATGCTGCTCATGGACTAGGAGCTCATATTATTGCTGATGGCGGATGTACTTGTCCCGGTGATGTTGCGAAAGCCTTTGGTGCCGGTGCTGATTTTACAATGTTAGGAGGAATGTTAGCTGGTCATGATGAAGGAAAAGGAAAATTGATTAAAGAAAATGGAAAAAAATTTATTGAATTTTATGGATCAAGCTCATTAGTAGCTAATAAAAAACATTATGGTGGTCTATCAAACTACAGAAGCAGCGAAGGTAGAACTGTTAGGGTAAAATATAGAGGCAAGATAAAAGATACTATCTTAGATATCTTAGGTGGAATTAGAAGTAGTTGTACGTATGTTGGAGCACCTTCGTTAAAACAATTGAGTAAATGCACGACGTTTGTAAGGGTTACCAATCAGTTTAATAAAACTTTTGTTGAATAAATTATAATTTTTAATGAAATTCTTTAGAAGAAAATTTATAAAACTCTTGAGTTTTTCATATTTATCAACAATATTGTTTCCATATAATTTACTAAATGCTGTTACAAAAAGAATAATCAATCCAAATCTTACAGATAAGCAAAAAAAAATTATGATCGAGGAAGCTACAGAGAAGCCTTACTCTAGCCCTTTAAATCAAGAGAGCAGGGAAGGTTTCTTTCATTGTGCTAATTGTGGTGCAAAATTATTTGCATCAAATGCAAAATTTGACAGTGGGACCGGTTGGCCATCTTTTACAGAGTCACTACCTGGAGCTTTCAAAACTAAAATTGATTATTCTTTTGGAATGAAAAGAGTAGAATATCATTGCGCTAATTGTGGAGTGCACCATGGACATGTTTTTGATGACGGTTCAACATCGACACAAAAAAGATTTTGCAGCAATGGCTTGTGCTTAATTTTTAAACCTAAGAATTAATATTTTAGGATATTCTTTTCCAGAGCATACTAGTAAGCAAATAAAATAATATTACTCCTACAAAATAGTTCCACTCTAGCCCATGTTTAAAATGAATATTTCCAGTTATTATTAAAACAGGAATACTTAAAATCGCAATAAATATTAAAATAAAAACTAATAAAATTTTTAGTTTTAAAATATTTGGATAAAAAAAATCTTTTAATCGATTTTTCAGTTTATAAAAATTTATAACTAGTATGCTTTGAGCAATTATTTCAAATATAATAAAACCCACTAAAACAACTCTTCTTAAAAGTTTAAATATCTTTATATCTGTCTCCAGTCCGAGTAAAATCGAGTGAAGTGCCAAAAATAAAGCAGATAAAACACCAAAAATCATAAAACTATTTTTTTTAGAATTAGTATTTTTAAAATGGTTTATTACAATGTTATTTTTATGCCAGTAAAAACACAGAAGAGTTGCGGTTATGATCATGCTGGGTTTAAAGATTAAATATTGAGGAAAAGTTCTTGAAGCTCTGCTTATAGACAAGCTACCGTCTAAATAAGGAATAGTAAATCCAGATCTCCCTATTTGGTCCACTGAAAAGAAAGTGTCATTAAGTATGTGGAAGTTTACAGAGATTAAAAGACAGATATTTATAGCAATAAGAGGGGTCAAAAATATCCAAAGACTCAAGGACCGAATTTGAGTTATTTCTTTCATCGTTATATTAAATTATTTTTTCTTATTTCGTTTTCTGGCTCTTCTTTTTTTGGAGCCAATTTTTCTTCTGCCTCTATGCTTTTTTGGATATCCCATAATTTAATCTTTTTTATACTCTTAGTTGTTTAAAATCTATATAATGTTAAAACTACCGTTTAATTATACTTAAATTATGAAAAAGTCCATAAGTACACTTTTAAAACATAGCTCTTTTAATAAAGTAAATCGTTCTGCGAATCCAGCAGTAGTACGTGCGTCAACTATATTATTTAATTCGATGCAAGAGCTAGCATCTCACGAAAAAAAAATATTAAACAATAGGCCAATCACGCATTACGCTTATGGTAGATACGGCAGTCAAACGACTATCGAGCTTCAAAAAATTGTCAAGGAACTTGAACAAGCTCATCATGTTTTTCTACATTCTACTGGTTTTGGATCAGTATCGTTAGCTTTTATGGCTTTGTGTCAATCTGGAGATGAAGTTTTAGTTGGTGATAATGTTTATTATCCAACTAGGGAAATAACAGAAAAGCTATTACCTAAATATAATATTAAAACTAAATACTACGATCCAAACAATATTGAGGATTTGCAAAGCAAGATAACAAAAAAAACAAAATTAATTTTCGTAGAAAATCCAGGTAGTATAACTTTTGAATTTCAGGATCTTAAAGAAATTATTAAGCTGGCAAAAAAAAATAATATCATAACAGCAATGGATAATACTTGGGGCACGCCATTATACTTTAAACCCTTGTCACTTGGTTTTGATCTTTCTATTTCCTCCGCAACCAAGTATTTTTCTGGACATTCAGATGCTATGGGGGGGACGTTAGCAGTTAATAAAAAAACTTATAATAAAGTGAAATTTTGTGACAAACTTTTGGGAAGCAGATTGTCTGCCGATGAGGCATATTTAATCATAAGAGGTATTAGAACATTAGATGTAAGATTAAAAGCACATAGTGAAAATACAATTAAAGTAATTAATTTTTTAAAAAAACAAAAAAAAATCAAAGAAATTTTATATCCACATAAAACTAGCTCTAAAAATTATAAAATGTGGAAAAAATATTACTCTGGCGCCACAGGTCTTTTTTCAATACTTGTAAAAGCTAAAAGCAAAGCTTCTGTTTTTAAATTTGTAAATAAATTAGAACTTTTCGGTATTGGGTATAGCTGGGGAGGTTTTGAAAGCCTAGCTATTTATCACGACATATCTAAAAGTAGAAAATTTTATAAGTTTGGAAAAAATGAACACTTAATTCGAATACATATTGGGTTAGAAGACCCGAAAGATTTAATAGCTGATTTAAATAATTCTTTGAAATACATTAAGTAAATATCTTAAGCTGTTCTTAAAACAGGTTTTTCATCAATAGGCAGATGAACAAAACCTGCGAAAACTGAGAGTAATATGGAAAGGTACCAAGCATAATCATAACTACCATAATTATCAAAAAAATACCCTCCTAAATAAGCACCCAGAAACGAACCAACTTGGTGACTAAAAAATACAATTCCAAAAAGTGTTCCTAAATATTTTGTACCAAATATTTGTGCCACGATTCCATTTGTAGGTGGAATGGTTGCAAGCCATAGAATTCCAAACAATACTCCAAAAGCTAATGCCGTGAATGTTGATGAAGGTAAAAATAGAAACAAAACAAGAATTACTCCTCGAGAAAAATAAAGAATACTTAGCAAAATTTTCTTACTATATTTTGAAGCAAGAAAACCCATTCCTATAGTTCCAAAAATATTGAAAAAGCCAATTAAAGCTAAAATTGCGGCAGCCGTCCACTCAGGTAAACCTTTCTGCTGAATGTATCCTGGAATATGCGTTGCAATTAAAGTGATTTGAAAACCACAAACAAAGAAACCAGCAACTAAAAGCATATAACCTTTGTGCTTAAAAGCTTCGCTTATAGCCTTAAAAGTTGTTTGATCTCTCGTAAAAGAATTGCTTGTTGTTTCTACGTATTCTTTTTTAAATAAAAATAAAGAACAAATAGTTGCAAAAATTAAAAAATACATGAAGTACTGAACAGTATTTTGCCAACCGTAAGAATTGTTAGAAAATTTTGTAAATAATGGCATTATAAAAAAACCAATCGAAGCAGATCCAGTTACTATTCCTACAGATATTGTTCTATTTTTATCTGAAAAATATTTTCCAACAGCTGCAACGGGAACTGATACAGCGGTGCCACCAAGTGCTGTTCCAATTATAACACCCATACTTATTATAAAAATTGAGTTAGATGCGGGTTGGATTAAAACAATATAACAACCAAAAAAATATAGTATAAAAGCAATGAATGCAGCTCTGTTGGAACCATATTTATCCGCAACCATTCCAAATAAGGGCGCTGTAATACCCCAAAAAAGCATTTGTACACCAATCGCTAATCCAAATTGTGTTCGACTAATCCCTAAGTCGTTCTCAAAAAACTGATAAAATAGACCCCAAGTTTGTCTTACACCCATAGAAACAAGCACGACTAAACTTGCTGCGATTAAGACCACTAAAGCTTTTCTGTTTTCAAAAAATTTTTCTGGCATAAAATTTATATTTTCTCTTTTTTTAAAGTAATTTTCAATCTTATTAACAAATACATCTAAGAGTTGTGTGAATTTTAATTGAATTACAGGCTTAGTATAATAGGTTAAGAATAACCAAGGAAATTAAATGTTTTCAAATAAATTAAATAAAAAATTAGATCAATACCATTTATTAAACCATCCATTCTACAAATCTTGGAATGAAGGAAAATTAACTAGAGAAATTATTAAGGATTATGCTGAACAATATTACCAACATGTAAAAGCATTCCCTAGATATATCAGTGCAACACATTCTTTATGTGAAGACATTGAAAAAAGAAAAATTCTTTTAGAAAACTTGAACGACGAAGAAAACAAAGATGGAGATCATCCAAAACTTTGGAAAAATTTTGCATTAGCGATGGGAGCAGATGCTAAAAAAATAGAAGAAGTTAAGGCTGATCAATTTACAGAAGATATGATTGATAATTTTTTCAAAAATGGAAGATCAACTTATGCAGAAGGTCTTGCTTCTTTATATACTTACGAAAGACAAATTCCTGAAATAGCAGAAACAAAAATCCAAGGTCTTAAAAAATACTATGGTGTATCATCGAAAGAAGGACTTGAATTTTTTGAAGTTCATAAAAAAGCTGACGTTCATCACAGAGTAGAATGTGAAAAATTACTAGACGCTCTTTCTGAAGAAGAACAAAGCAAGGCAGAAAAAGCGGCACTATCTACAGCTAAATGTCTTTGGAATTTTTTAAGTGGAATAGCAGTAAAACACAGTTTGCAAGTTGCCGCTTGATAACCAATCTATTTAATCTAAAATTTACAGTTACTGCTTCATGAATAAATCTTCCGATAAAAATTTTGGTGTAATCTTTTCAGTATTTTTTTTTTTAATTGGTTTATGGCCGCTCCTAAGTTTAAATCCGATAAGAGTGTGGTCTATATGTTTAGCTATTATATTTTTAGTTTTATCCTTTTTCCGGCCAAATATATTAAGACCATTAAACAACTCTTGGGTTAAGTTAGGAGAAATTCTTGGAAAAATAATTGCACCAATAATTATGGCATTAATTTTTTTTACTATTTTAACCCCAATAAGTTTTCTTGTAAGAATTCTAGGTAAAGATTTGCTCAAGCTTAAGTTTTCAAAAAAAAATTCTTATTGGATACAAAGAAAAAAAAATATCACCACAATGGACAAACAATTTTAATGATTGAGTTTATAAAAGAGTTTTGGGAATTTTTACAAGTTAGGAAAAAATACTGGTTACTGCCAATTATAATTGTTCTGGCTCTATTTGGAATTTTAATTGTTCTCAGTCAAGGTTCTGCTGTTGCACCATTTATTTATACAATTTTTTAGTGATTAATATTTTAGGCATATCATCTTTTTACCATGATAGCGCAGCTGCCTTAATTCAGGATGGAAAAATCTTAGCGGCAGCTCAAGAAGAAAGATTTTCAAGAAAAAAACATGATGAACGTTTTCCAAAAAATGCGATCAAATACGTTCTTGAAGAAGGAAATATAGAATTAAACCAAGTTGATTACATAGTTTTTTTTGAAAAACCGTTTTTAAAATTTGAACGATTACTCGAAACCTATTTGGCATTTGCTCCAAATGGACTAAAGTCTTTTTCTTTAGCTATGCCAATATGGTTAAGAGAGAAACTTTTTCAAAAAAAATATTTATTTGATCTTTTACAAGAGCTAGACAGAAATTTTAAAGATATTAAAAAAATTAAATTTTCTGAACATCATTATAGCCATGCTGCAAGTGCTTTCTATCCATCACCTTTTAAAGAGGCTTTAATATTAACCCTAGATGGAGTCGGTGAGTGGGCCACCACTACGGTTGCTCATGGAAAAGGTAATGAGATCACAATGCTAAAGGAAATTCATTTTCCTCACTCTTTAGGTCTTCTTTATTCTGCTTTTACATATTATACCGGTTTTAAAGTGAATAGTGGCGAGTACAAAGTTATGGGTTTAGCCCCATACGGTAAACCAATTTATAAAGATTTAATTTTAAAAAATTTAATTGACGTAAAGAATGACGGCTCTTTTAGACTAGACATGAGTTATTTTAATTTTGCTACCGGTCTTACTATGACTAACAAAAAATTTGAAGATTTGTTTGGAAAGCCAGTAAGAAAAAAAGAAGATGAATTGCTTACTCAATTTCATATGGATATTGCCTCATCAATTCAAGCTGTTACAGAAGAAATTGTGGTTCGACTTACTAAGGACATTGCAAAAGAATATAACGTTAAAAATCTCTGTATGGCTGGTGGTGTAGCTTTAAATTGCGTAGCCAACGGTAAAGTTTTAAAAAAAAAAATATTTCAGAATATTTGGGTTCAACCAGCAGCAGGAGATGCAGGCGGTTCCCTGGGCGCTGCTTTAGCTTATTGGCATCAAGAACTAAAAAATGAAAGAATAATTGACCTAACAGACAGCATGAAAGGGTCTTATTTGGGACCAAGTTATGAAAATCCAATTATAGAAAAGAAATTAATATCTCTCAATGCTAATTATAAAAAGTGTACTGATGATGATCTAATGGACATTTTAGCCAATGAATTAAGTAAAGAAAAAACAGTAGGTTGGTTTCAGGGTAGAATGGAGTTTGGGCCACGAGCTTTAGGAGCAAGATCAATTTTAGCCGACCCAAGATCTGAAAGAACACAAAAAGAATTAAATTTAAAAGTTAAGTTTAGAGAAAGTTTTAGACCTTTTGCACCATCAGTTTTAGCAGAAGACGCAAGTAGTTGGTTTGATTTAGAAAATCCAAGCCCATACATGCTTTTAGTTGCTAATGTTAAAAAAAATATTCAAATACCCATGACGCACGACCAAGAAAAGCTTTTTGGAATAGAAAGATTAAATATCAAAAGATCAAAAATACCAGCAGTAACTCATGTTGATTACTCAGCAAGAGTACAAACAGTACATCAAAAAACTAATCCCAAGTACTACAAATTGATAAAAAAATTTAAAAGCATAACTGGTTGTCCAGTTTTAGTGAATACATCTTTTAACATAAGAGGTGAGCCTATTGTTTGCACACCTGAAGATGCATTTAAATGTTTTATGGGAACTAATTTAGATATTTTAGTAATAGAAAATTTTATTATGTATAAAGAAGATCAAGATAAAATATTAAAAAAATTCTATCAATCAGAGTTTGACCTTGATTAGATAATATAAGCATATTAATCCTTTTATTATTTTAAAATATGAAAAAAAAAACTAAAAACTTTGGATATTTTTTTATAACAATTATATTATTTTTTTTTATTAACTTTTTACTTTTTTCATTTAGTTATATTTCTTTAATAAACAATCAGGTATATAATTGGTTTTGGATTGAAAATATTCAAAAAACTTTATATTTTAAAGGTGGATTAAGAAACATATGGCAAGCCAATCATGAATGTATAGAATTTGATGAAGACTTACTTTACGTTCCTAAAGATGGAGTCTGTAAATTCGAAAATGCAGAATTTAAAACTGAACTTACTTTTAAAGATGGAATTAGAAATAATGCAAATAATGAAAATAATTTTCTAGATGAGTCAGCTATCGCAGTTATAGGTGACTCTTTTTCTATGGGCTGGGGTGTAAATGATAATGAGACATATTCTTCTGTGTTAGAAAGATTATTAAAGAAAAAAGTATATAATTTAGGTGTGTCAAGCTATGGAACTATTAGAGAAATAAAAAAAATAAAAAAAAGTGAAGTTTATCAAAAAATTGATACAATAATTATCCAATATGACCCAAATGATTATATTGAAAACACTCAACATAATTTTAAAAAAAAATATATTTACCAAGAATACGAAGTTTTAGCACCACAACAACAACAAACTAAAGATAAAATATTTTTTTTTCTTAAATATTCCAAAAAATCTTTTCGAATATTGTATCATGAAATAGTCAAATTTTTTTCTCCAGATAAATATGTAGATAAAATAGATCTAAGTAAACACTTCGAAGTAGTTGAAAAAATTATTTTTAAAAATTTAGATTATAAAAATAAAAAAATTATAATTCTATTTCCTGAAAATTTAAATATGACCTTTTATAACTTGCCAAAATCCTCTGACTATTTACATTTAATAAATTTAAATATGAAATCTAATAAATCAAATTTTTATACAATCGACGATCACTGGACAGCTAAAGGTCACGAGCATGTTGCACAAAGTCT
>Ga0308010_1001220_pt1 | contig 14621 bp, 10 predicted proteins | sample Neamet129_FD_202368 | JGI IMG/M metagenome (GOLD analysis project Ga0308010, IMG submission 202368) | Marine microbial communities from water near the shore, Antarctic Ocean - #129 | ecosystem: Environmental > Aquatic > Marine > Unclassified | place: Southern Ocean | collected 2014-07-24 | reverse complement strand
ATGATCGCTCCAACGAAATGACAACTTTAGAAATTGAACCTGAGATTAAAGATAATAGCCGTATCCTTTCAGGTGAAAAAATTGTGATGACTTATTTTGAAGAAGAATTAAAAAAACTCCATATTCCAAAAAAGGCATTTGCTTTGACTCCCATCAATGGATATCAGCAATCAAAAGTGGATTCCCTAAATTTTGGTGATACATTAGCGTTTCAAGATGATATGAGAGGTTCCGTTCTTACCAGCTATTTCAAAAATGGAACGCTTGATTCCCTCCGCATCGAAGGGATGGCAAAAACATTATATCATGTGTTTGAAGATTCCATTTACCAGGGCAAGAATAATGTTTCCGGCGATACAATCATCATGACATTTTTAGAGAATGAGTTGGATCGGTTGCGAATCATTGGAGGGTCCGAAGGGAAATATATCCCCGATTCTGTATCCACTGATATGGATTCCCCTGTTATTTATACAGCAGACAAGATTCAATATCGCCTTAAAGATGAAGAGTCAGATTTTGAAGGCCAGGCCAATATAAAACACGAAAATTCGAATCTTGAAGCTGGGTTTATCACAGTAAACTGGCAAACAAATATGTTGAATGCGATTCCGAAATTGGAAAGCGATACCTTAAGTGAGCCCATTTTCCCCGTCATCAAAGAAAAAGGAAAAGACCCCATGAGTGGCGATGGCATGACTTATAATCTGATTACAAAGAAGGGCCGGGTAACCAAAGGTCACACCAAAGCAGATGACGGGTTTTATACTGGAAACCAGATCAGAAATGAAACTAAAAAAGTTTTCTATATTGAAAATTCTACATACACGACTTGCGATCTGGACACAGCACATTTTCATTTTGAATCGACAAAAATGAAAGTTATCCAGAATGACGTAGTCATTGCCAGACCTATCATTCTTCATTTGGGGCAAATTCCCATTTTTGGGCTTCCCCTGGGAATATTTCCTCATAAAGGTGGTCAGCGGCATTCGGGCTGGATTATGCCTTCCTATGGATATAGTAAAAATCGCGGACAATACATCCAAGGGCTTGGATTTTATTGGGCGCCTAGTGAGTTTTGGGACTCAAAATTCTCTCTGGGATTCGGGGACCAACAGGGTGCTATTTTCAATATGCAAAATGCTTATCGAGTTAGATATAAATTCAATGGCCGTATCAATATTAGAAATACACAAGATCTTTTGGGGACCAACAATATCTCGGATTTAAAAGAGTCTCGTAAAACTTCATCAATACTTAATTGGAGTCACACTCAAAAACTCCGTTATGATCAATCTTTCAATGCCAGAGTAACGTATTCTACCAGCGGCGATTATAATAAAGTTTATGGCCAAAGCGAAGCAGAAAGAATGAATCAAAAATCTATTTCCAATGTGTCATATTCCAAGCGCTGGCCCAAAGCAAAAAATTCCATTAGTGCCAGTTATTATTCCAATCGCGACTTGCTTATCGATGATAAAATAAACCCAACCAGTCCATATTATATAACACCAACAAAGGCGGAAACTCAGCTTAATATTGTGAATCGTACCTTTCCAAAATTCTCTTTTCGCCATGGGCAGAGCAACCTGTTCCCTACAACTGTAAAAGATAAAAATTGGTTCAACACTATCGCATATAATTATAGCTTGAATTTTAACAACAAAGATCGTGATTATTACGAATCAGTTTTTATTGACAGCTCTGATTCTTTTGGCTGGCTGGATACTACTAGCAACGAACAAAACAGCGGGTGGGTTCATACATCATCTATCAGAGCACCCCAGAAAGTGTTTAAATATATTTCAGTGAATCCAAGCATGAATTTCAAATCAGTGTGGGTTGATGAATCATTTGATGGGAATTGGAATAATTCTACGCTTTCATTCACCAAAGTTAAAAAAGAAGGATTTGCAGCCCGAACCACAGGTTCATTTTCAATAAATTCTAATACTCAGATCTATGGGCTTTTCCCCATACCAATTGGTCCTATGCGGGCGATACGGCATACGATGTCACCTTCCATCGGCTATTCCTGGACACCTGATTTTTCTAAACCGCTTTTCGGGAAGGACTTGGGATATATAATCACCGAAACAGATTCCGCAGGAAAAGAATATTTTCACGATAGATTCGGTGGAACCATGGCTGGAAATACTTCGCGCGCTGAAAGAAAATCCATGAATTTTGGTCTGAACAATGTTTTCCAGGCAAAAGTGAAAAATGGCGATAAAGAAAAAAAGGTAGATCTATTGAGCTGGCGAATGAGCAGTAGTTATAATTTTGCGGCAGACTCCATGCACCTGGCCAATCTACGGTCTTCAATTCGATCCAAAATCTCCGGAAAATTGAATTTGAATTTGAATATGACGCATGATTTTTACAAATATGATACAGATAGAAATAAACGGATTGCTGAATACAATAAAAATGAGAATGGATTTTTTGATCCTCGACTCACTTCCGCCCGGCTTTCAACCGGCTTTCGGTTTTCCGGAAAAAGGTGGACAGAAAGAACTGATACTGAAATAGTTGAAGATACTACGGATATAGAAGAAGATTTAGCAGGCCCAGGGTTAATTAATCCATTAAAAAACAGGAAGAATACACTGGATAATTCAAACCTGTGGAGTACCAATGTGAGTTTGAGCTATTCCTATACTGCCACAAATCCTGAAGATCCGCGAAAAACATTTTGGGTTAATACAAATTCTTCTATCAATGTGACTGAAAAATGGCGGGTTTCGTATAGAGCTCGATTCGATATGATTATACAAGATTTGGTGAGCCATTCCTTTTCTGTGCATCGAGACCTCCATTGTTGGGAACTTTCTTTAAACTGGACACCCAGTGGTATGGGTCAAGGAATCAACTTTAAATTGAATGTAAAATCACCAAGTTTGAAAGATATAAAGATAGAAAAAAAATCCGGTGTATTTTCAGGACCAAGATTTTAATTCTTCAATTGAACTCTCCAAAACTATGATGGAAATTCTGGTATCGAATTTTAGCAAATCATGATCTGCCCCGAATGCCACGCCGACTATCTAAACCACATCAAAAAATGTGGTGATTGTAATGTTTCTCTAGTTGATGCATGTGTTTTGGATTTACCTATTCCGGAGATGACTTGGTCTGCGCTTCCTCCTTTTTCAGGGAAGGTGTATGCAGACATGGCTGGTGAAATATTAGATAATAATGACATCGCCTATTATTTAAAAATGAATTGGTCTTCATCAGCATATTCTATTGGGGCAACAAACCTTACCGGTGATATTGTAAGAATTTTTGTCCCGGAAACATCCTTTGAAAAAGCATCTGATCTCGTAGCATCTATTTCTGGAGTGGCTGAATGAATCCAATTCGAAGTATTAAGGGTACACATGATATTTTGCCGGGAGACTCCCGTAATTGGCAAACTCTTGAATCTATTGTACGAAAAGTTTGCGCACAATTTGGGTACAATGAAATTAGGACTCCCGTTTTTGAGGAAACGCGGCTCTTTTCCAGAAGCGTGGGTGAAGAGACAGATATTGTATCCAAAGAAATGTACAGTTGGGAAGATAAGGATGGCACTAATCTCACCCTTCGCCCAGAATTGACAGCATCTGTGGTCCGTTCTTTTATTCAACATAATTTGGGTGGCCAAGCGCCTCTCCAGCGACTTTATTATATGGGACCGCTCTTTCGAAGAGAGCGTCCGCAAAAAGGACGACAGCGGCAATTCCACCAATTTGGAGTTGAAGCATTTGGTTCCGAAAACCCGGAACAAGATGCTGAAATTATTGCTATTGCATGGCATATTTTGAATGAATGTGGATTAAGAAAAGAGGCTACACTGCAGTTAAATAGTATTGGATCTCCAAAATGCCGCATAATCTATCAAGACGCATTGAAAAAATTTATTCGGCCCAATCTGAACAAATTTTCTGAAACGAGCCGGAAGCGTTTTGAGACCAATCCGCTGCGTCTTTTGGACACAAAGGCCGAGCACGAACAAAAATTGCTGGTAGGTGGACCTACCGTTTCGGACTACTATACAGACGAAGATAAAGTGCACTTTGAAACGCTACAAAAATTTCTGGATGCCATGAATATTCCGTTTAATATTAATTCTAAATTAGTCCGTGGGTTGGACTATTATTCCCGGACCGTGTTTGAATTCACTTCGCCAGCATTGGGAGCCCAGGATGCATTGCTTGGTGGCGGACGTTATGATAAACTTGTAGAAACTTTGGGCGGGAAAAGCACCCCTGGAATCGGATTTGCTGCTGGCATGGAACGATTTCTCATTGCTATGAAAAATACGGAACAACAATCTGAAGAGTCTAATATTGATATTTATTTTGTTTGTCTGGATGAAGCGGGACTCTCCACAGCACTTTCAATCTCAAACGAATTAAGAGAAGCGGGTTACAATCTTGTTTCCGATCTACTTCGGCGGAGCATGAAAGCCCAAATGCGGGAAGCAAATAAATCCGGAGCAAAGTTTGCCCTCATTCTAGGAGAGATAGAAATGGGAACAGATTCGATTGTGTTAAAGAACCTCAAAGATGGGAAACAGGAGATAATTCAGCAGAAAAATGTGAAAGAGGAATTAAGAAAATTGACAAATTGATTTTTTTTCTATTATATTATATACGCGGGCGGGAGAAGCCCAAACACGTTAAACAATATTAGGACAACCATAGAATGAGCCAAAAGTCTTTACTGATTGTAGAATCGCCTACCAAAATCAAAACGATCCAAAAACACTTGGGAAATGATTATGAGGTTATTTCATGTGTGGGACATGTGAAAGATCTTCCATCTAATGAATTGGGAATCGACCTTGAAAATGATTTTGAAATTAAACTAACACCTCTGCCCGATAAGAAAAAGTTTTTAACTGACCTCAGAAAAAAATCGAAAACTGCTGAGCGTGTTCTAATCGCAACTGATCCGGATCGAGAAGGTGAAGCCATTGCGGCTCATCTCGCCAGTGAGGTTCCAAAAGAAAAACTGCAACGGGTTCAATTCACCGAGATCACCAAAACTGGTGTTTCAGAAGGCATGAGTAACGTACGGGAAATTGATCAAAACCTTGTAGATGCCCAAACGGCACGACGCGTAATAGACCGGCTTGTGGGTTATAAAGTTTCTCCGGTTTTGTGGGCTACATTGCAAAGTAATATGAAATTTGTTACCACCACATTATCAGCAGGTCGAGTTCAATCTGCCGCGCTGAAAATTATCATAGAACGAGATCGGTTGAGGGTAAAATTCCTGCGCTCAACCTATTTTGATCTTAAAGCCACATTAAATAAAGATGACGATGCAAATTCTTTTACAGCAACGTTAATCCGGGTAAATGGTGCCAAGATCGCTTCAAGCAATGATTTTGATTCAACAACCGGACAATTAAAAAATAAAGATGCTCTTTTACTTACTCAATCCCAAGCTGATACGCTGGTGAAAGAATTAAAATCTGGCGATTGGAAGGTCACCAAAATTGAAGAGAAGCCGCGAACGTCTAATCCCAAACCACCCTTTATCACAAGCACACTTCAACAGGAAGCGGCACGAAAACTGAGGAGTTCGGCCCAGCAAACCATGCGTACTGCTCAACAACTTTATGAGAATGGTTTTATCACATATATGCGCACAGACTCAACCAATTTATCGGAAGAAGCTATTGCCGGGTCTAGACAGGTTATCCAGGATCTATATGGTGATGATTATCTTCCCGGGAAAGCTATTCGATACGCCACCAAGGTCAAAAACGCTCAGGAAGCCCATGAAGCTATTCGCCCGGCACATCGTATTTTTCGTTCTGTTGCTGAAGTAGAAAAAACGCTGGGTAAAGATGCAGCCAAATTATATGATCTGATCTGGAAACGAACGGTTGCCAGCCAAATGACACCAGCAAAACTGAAGCAAACGGCAGTGACTATTCAGAATCAAAAAACTGAATTCCGTGCTAATGGACAAGTGATCTTATTCCCAGGTTATATGAGAGTTTATGTGGAAGGGCGTGATAATCCGGAAAAAGACTTAGCAAATAAAGAACGGATATTGCCAGCCTTAACAAATGGTGAAAGGTTGAACTGTCAAGAATTGGATTCAGAATCCCACACCACCAACCTACCAGCGAGATACACGGAAGCATCGCTGGTTAAAGCGTTAGAAGAAAACGGGATTGGGCGGCCTTCTACTTTTGCATCCATTGCGGGAACCATCGTTCGCCGCGGATATGTGGATCGTTCTGGTGGAAAACTATCTCCTACGTTTCTTGGATTAGCCGTTACGCAATTGCTTGAAAATCATTTCACAAATTTGGTCAATAAAGAATTCACAGTAAAAATGGAAGATGGATTGGATGCAATTTCCCGAGGTGAATTAGAGTCACTTCCTTTCATGAGAAATTTTTATAGCGGAGGTGGTCACTTTGCGGGACTGGAAAAAATGTTGAATGAAAAAGTAGATATTCCCGCAGCCTGCACCATTGAAATGCCGGATGAAATTGCCGAGACTACAGAAGGCCGAATTGGCAGATATGGCCCCTATCTTCGCCGAGGCGAAGATACCAGATCCATTCCTGATAAGATTTATTTTGGTGATTTAACCTTAGAAGCCATTGAAGAAATTTTTAACGAAGAAGTGAAAGAAGATGAACCGTTGGGCAATGATCCAAAATCGGGTGAATCGATTTGGATCAAGCAAGGACCTTATGGTCATTATGTGCAGTTAGGGGATTCCAAAACTCGAAAGGGAATTCCAAAAACATATCCTTTATCTGATGTGGATTTAGAATATTCATTAAAACTGCTAGCACTCCCAAGGACTGTGGGTGTTCATCCTGAAACCGAAGAACCTATTACAGCAGACTATGGACGCTTTGGGGCCTATATTCGGTGTGGAAAACAAAATGCCAGCCTTCGCGGTGTAGAAACCCCTTTAGATATCACAGTGGCAAAATCAGTAGAACTGCTAGCTAATAGAAACAAGCGCAGTACAGAACTTAGAACAATTGGCGATCACCCTGAAACTGGTGAATCTTTGGTGATAAAAGATGGACGTTTTGGACCCTACATCACTGATGGAAAAGTGAATGTATCATTGAAAGCCGACTTAACGCCTGATAGCATCACTATTGAACAAGCTGTAGAACTTATTAACCAAAAAAGATTAGCACCGGCACGACCAAAGCGAAAACGAAAAAAGAAGAAAAAATGAAAAATAGAGGCCATGTCATTTGCTACAACTTTTCCATAAAATCAGTTGGACTATTGATATTGTTTCTATCTACATTAATTGCTGAAACGGATCTGGCAACAGACATTAAAAGAAGCCTAATCTCCCCCTGTTGTTGGGCTGGAACAGTCTATGATTTAGATCATAACCCGGAAATGGAAGAGCTAATTAATCAGTTTATTTCTCAAGGAAAAACAAAGCAGGAAATTCTTGAATATTATATTGGGTTATATGGTGAAAGAATTTTGGCTGTCCCAATAGCGGAAGGATTTAATATTATGGTTTGGGTGACACCCATTTTAGCGGGAATGATTGGAATAACATTCCTATTTTTCTTTTTAAGAACTCCCAATGACATACCTTCATCAGTAATTTCTGCACCATCGGAAGTTGCATTTGATGATGAAATTGAAAAAGAACTTCAAAAGATGGATTGATTTTTTAAAACATTTACAAAGGTCTCCTAAACTATCTAAGATTCCTTTTTAAAAAACGTTTCTACAGGCTCAATTTGCGAGTCTGTTTTTCAAAATATGGACAAAACAATAGAAAAAATAGTTTCCCTGTGCAAACGCCGGGGTTTCATTTTCCAGTCTTCAGATATTTATGGTGGGTTTTCTGCTGTGTACGATTACGGTCCTTTAGGGATTGAGCTAAAAAATAATATTTCTCAACTCTGGTGGAAAGAAATGACACAAGTTCACGAGAATATTGTTGGACTGGATAGCGGAATTCTCATGCACCCAAAAATCTGGGAAGCATCGGGTCATGTAGGTGCTTTCAATGATCCATTAGTGGATTGTAAACAATGTAAAGCACGCTACCGTGCCGATGAATTTTCTGAAGATTTCTCATCGTTGAACTGGAAAGAAACCCAGTGCCCAAAATGTGGTACCAAAGGGAATCTCACAGAACCTCGCCAATTTAATCTCATGTTTAAAACCCATGTAGGTCCTGTGGAAGGAACGGGGACAGAAGCATTTCTCCGTCCGGAAACCGCTCAGGGAATCTACGTGAATTACCTTTTAGTCCAGGGTGCCATGCGCATGAAAGTACCATTCGGAATCGCCCAAATTGGAAAAGCATTTCGGAATGAAATTGTAGCCAGAAATTTTATTTTTCGCACTCGGGAATTTGAGCAAATGGAAATGCAATATTTCGTGAAGCCTGGTACCGATGATGAAATTATGCAGGAATGGAAAGAAAAAAGAATCCGCTTTTATTCACAAGCATTGGGAATCACAGAATCCAAATTAAGGTTCCATGAACATGGTGAAAATGAATTAGCTCATTATGCCAAGGAAGCCTGGGATATCGAATATGATTTTCCATTTGGCTGGTCTGAGATTGAGGGAGTTCATAACAGAACTGATTTTGATTTGAGACAGCATGAGGAATTCTCTGGGAAAAATCTCACCTATTTTGATCAGCCCAATAATGAACGGTTCCTTCCTTATATCATAGAAACATCTGCTGGATTAAATCGAATGCTCCTTACTATTTTGGCGGATGCCTATTGGGAAGATAAAGAAAATAATCGAGTGGTGATGAAACTCCACCCAAGATTAGCACCGGTAAAAGCTGTAATCTGTCCATTGGTTAAAAAAGATGGATTACCAGAAAAAGCACGGGAAATCATGGACATATTGAAACCCCATTTCAAAGTCTTGTATGACCAACAGGGCTCCATAGGAAAGCGGTATTACAGACAGGATGAAGCAGGGACACCTTTTGGTATAACAGTGGATCACCAATCTACGGAGGACAACACCGTCACTCTTCGACATCGGGATACTATGGTTCAAGACAGAGTGTCTATTGATCAATTACAGTCAGCCATACAAGATAAAATGTAATGGTTTTTAAAACCAAGGTCTTGCTCGAGCCTTCAATAAGACAGAGATTTATCGAGTTTTTAGGACAGTTAAATTCCTTTCATCTGTCATTCCTGAATTATAGATTTACTATATTATCAATTGTTAATATACTCCACACAAACCAAACCAAGGAAAATAAATATGAAGAAATCTATATTAAGTTTCTTAATCATAAACTTCACCTTCCTAATGGGACAATCAGTTTCTGGAACTGTTACCGATGAAAATGGTAATGGTCTGGCAGGCGCGAATGTCACTGTCGAAGGTACAAACTTGGGTGCAGCAGCGGATGCATCTGGATCGTACTCAATTAATGGCGTATCAAGCGGGTCATATACAGTATCAGCTTCCTTCATTGGTTACAATACTGCGAGCAAATCAGTTAGAGTAAGTGATGGCGGAGGTTCTGCAAATTTTTCATTGTCGGTTGATGCTCTCGCCGGTAGTGATGTATTTGTCACGGGTACTCGTTCTGCAGGGCGGACTGCAATGAAATCCCCTTCACCTATTGATGGATTTAGTTCAGAATCATTACGTCGCCAAGGGAATGGTGATATGACTGAAACACTGAAAAATCAAGTTCCATCCTTTAGCGCAACACCCTTAACCGGTGATGGCGCTGCATTTGTAAGACCAACTTCCATGCGCGGGCTTCCACCGGATAACACTTTGGTATTAACCAATTCAAAGCGTCGTCATCGTTCATCTCTTATTTCACACTTTGGTGCAGCCATGAATGTGGGTGCCCAAGCTGTTGATATTGGTATGATTCCAAGCATCGCTGTTAAAAGACTTGAAGTTTTACGAGATGGTGCATCAGCACAGTATGGCTCTGACGCTATTGCTGGAGTGATGAACTTTATCCTTAAGGATAATTCTGAAGGTGTTGAATTCCAGGTCACACAAGGAACTTGGATGACAGCTGAAAATGGCCGTGGCGGTGAACAAGATATTACAGCCGCAGCTAATATTGGACTCCCTTTATCCGATAATGGATTCTTGAACATCAGTGCAGAATACTCTGTTCGCCCTGAACTATCTCGCGGTTTTCAGCACGCATCTGCTGCCGATGGTTATCAAGGCTGGGTGAAAGGAAATGATAAAACCAACCCTGATGGGAAATATGTTGGAACCCAAGATGTAGATGATTGGCAAACAGCCATGAACTGGGGACGTCCGGAAAATAATGGTTTCCGTTCAGTATGGAACGCCGGTCTAGAAGTTGGAGATGGCGTTGAAGCATATTCGTTTGGTAACTATGCGGATACCTATGGCGAATACAGTTTCTTCCTACGTGCACCAGGTAAATCAGGTGCATTAACAGCAATACCATTGAACCCAACAGATCCATCTGAAGGTGATTTTTCCTGGGGCGATACCTATCCTCTAGGGTTCACACCTCGTTTAGAAGGGCACGGAAATGATTTTAGTTCTGTACTTGGTGTAAAAGGAGATGACCTTTTTGGTTTAGGTTATGATTTTAGCACAAGCTATGGTTCTAACTATCTTCATTATTACTTACGTAATTCTTTGAATCTTTCATGGGGCCCTAATTCTCCACATAATTTTGTAATTGGTGACCTCCAGCAGGAAGAAAAAAATCTTAACGCAGATTTTACCTATCCAATGGGCGATCTTAGCTTCGCATTCGGTACAGAATGGCGTGAAGAAAAATACACTATGTATGAAGGACAAAAAGAGTCATGGATGGCTGGCCCTTGGGCTCTAGTCCATACTTTGACCTATGATTCAGCTGGTACAGGCACCATGGTTAACTATGGTTATACTGCTCCAGGTGGGACATCCAATGGTATGCCTGGAACTAGTCCTAATGCTGCAGGTGCATTTGCTCGTACAAATACAGCCTTTTATGTAGATGGTGAATATGATATGGGTGACCTTTTAGTTCAAGCTGCTTTCCGCATGGAAGACTTTTCTGATTTTGGTAAAACATCCAATTTAAAAGTTACTGGACGTTACTCTCTGGGTAATCTCGCTACAGTTCGTGGTGGCTATTCCACTGGGTTTCGTGCCCCAACACCTGGTCAATCTAACTACACAGGTACTGTAACATCCTTTGATGGTGTTACAGGCATGCAAATCCAAGAAGGAACCCTAAAGCCAACACACCCTCTCGCAGTATCAATGGGTGGTTTAGCCTTAGGTCCTGAAGATGCTGAGAATTTGAGTGTCGGTTTTACCACAAGCATTGTCAATGGTTTGAATCTGTCTGTTGATTATTATCAAATTGATATAACCAACAAGATCATTAAATCACGCTCTTTAGCAGTTCCAGAAGGAAGCGGTTATGATTTTGCAGAATTGGCTTTCTATACCAATGCTTTGGATACAAAAACATCCGGTATTGATGTAGTTGCAGATTATACAATGGGGAATACCAATATCGGCTTAGCAATTAATTCAAACACAACTGAAGTTGTGAAGCAAACACAGATAAACGGCGTTGATCCTGTTTCGGAAGGTAATGTTCAAAATATTGAAGAAAACCTTCCAAGGTTACGTGTTGCTGCAACTGCTTCACATCAATTGAGTAATGCCCTTTCATTGATGGCTCGTTTAAACCATTATGGAGAGACAACTGATGAACGAGGAGATAAAGAAATTGTTGGCGCAATACAATTAGTTGATCTTGAACTGAACTATCGCGTTAGTGATAATCTCTCAGTTGTTATTGGCGCAAACAATGCATTGAATACATTTCCAACTCAGATTAAAACACGAATGTCTCAGGGAATGCCTTACCCACGTCGTACACCCATTGGTTACCATGGCGGTATGATATTTACACGATTAACATACAACTTCTAATTTTTTGAAGTAATGATAGAAAAGGCGGTGATTTTTCACCGCCTTTTTTTTTACTTTTTATAATGAAATACGAAGATAAAAAAATGATTGGTGTTGTTGGCGGAATGGGCCCCTATGCAGGGCTCGACCTTCTTCAAAAAATATTTGATGAAACTGATGCCAAAACTGATCAAGAGCATATTCCGGTTTCTATGTTATCTATTCCCCATACTATTGCAGATCGAACAGAATTCCTTATAGGTGAATCAACTGAGAATCCAGCCATAGCTATTTCAAAAGTCATACACAAATTATATGCACAGGGCGCTACAGTCATAGGCATGCCTTGTAACACTGCCCATGCTGATTCCATTTTTGATGAGATTTTAAATCATATTCCAACTGATATTTTCTTCGTTCACATGATTCAGGAGGTGGTTCGCCATATAAAGAATCAATACTCATCTATACAGAATGTTGGTATTCTGGCAACAACAGGAACCATGAAAGCCAAAGTGTATTACGATGAATTGATAGAGAATAAGCTTAATCCCGTAACAGTTTCACAAGATGAACAGCACACCATTGTTGAACCGGCAATTTATGATAAAGGATTTGGGATCAAGGCTTATTCAAATCCGGTTAGCCCTGAAGCACGGGGCAAACTTGAAACTGCAGTGAAATCATTAGTCACTGAAGGAGCAGAAGCAGTAATTCTGGGATGTACAGAGATTCCGTTGGCCCTACCAGAATCAAATTACAATGGTATCCCATTGATTGACTCCACCGCCATTCTTGCCAGGGCTCTAATTTTAAACTCTAACCCAGATTCACTAAAGAAGTAAACAGAATGAAGTCAACCGGTACAACTTTCATCCACTTGGAATGTTCAAAATGCAGTACTAAATATTCTAAAGATTCTATTTATAATCTCAGTGATTGCTGCTCCCTTCCGCTTTTTCCAAAATATGATTTTGATAAAGCCAAGGAGTGTCTCAAAAAGAGAATACTCAGTGACCGAAACCCCAACATGTGGCGCTATAAAGAGATGATGCCTGTGAACTATGAAGAGAATATCATTACACTGGGAGAAGGCTTTACACCGCTTGAACTAGCAAAATCGTTAGGCAAAAAGTTAGGGTTTAAAAATTTATTTTTAAAAAATGAATCGATGAATCCAACCGGCTCTTTTAAAGACCGCGGCATGAGCGCTGCAATCTCGAAAGCAAAAGAATTCGGATTAAATAAAATTTCAATTCCAACTGCAGGGAATGCCGGCGGAGCAACAGCTGCTTATACTGCAAAAGCAGGACAAGAAGCTTTTATTTTCATGCCAAATGATACACCAAAAGCATTTCAAGTTGAATGTGAACAATATGGTGCCAGTATCGAAATGATTGATGGCTTGATCAGTGATTGTGGGAAAATTGTAGCTGAGCGGAAAGAGCAAGAAGGCTGGTTTGATATATCAACATTGAAAGAGCCCTACCGTGTTGAAGGGAAGAAAACCATGGGCTATGAATTAGCCGAACAACTTAATTGGGAATTACCAGATGTCATTATTTATCCAACAGGAGGAGGAACAGGCATTGTTGGCATGTGGAAAGCTTTTGATGAAATGGAAAATCTTGGTTGGATTGGGTCTCATCGACCCAAAATGATATCTGTTCAATCCGAAGGGTGTGCTCCAATAATTCGCGCGTTTGAACAGGGAAAAGACTCGGCTGATTTTTTTGAGAATCCTAAAACATCTGCATTGGGTCTCCGGGTCCCGGCAGCTATAGGGGATTTTCTTATCCTCAAAGCCATTCGGGAAAGTAATGGGTATGCATTAACGGTTTCAGATAAGGAACTGATGGATAGTGTGAAAATGATTGGAAAATATGAAGGGATCTTTTCTGCACCGGAAGGCGGCGCAACTGTTGCAACACTCCCTAAATTGTTGGATCTAGATGTAATTCAACCAAATGATCGAATTGTACTATTTATCACCGGTGGAGGGTTAAAATATGTTGATTTGTTTTAGTTAATATATTTTTCTGCCAATTTTCTGAAACAGGCCATTTGTTCAAAAGCCAATTCTTTCGAATCCCACGCATGAAAAGATTTGGAGTCAAACCCAAGTGCATCCTTCAGGTGATGGCAAACATGAAATGTTTCAATACGGGAACGATCAATACCTTTTTGTTGTGCAACATAAGTTAAAACTGCCGGTGCGATTAAATCTACATTCCCAATGCCAATAGTGGGCGCTAGACCTACCTTTCCCATAACAGGATTCGTTAAACATGAGAGTGATATGTTGATGTAATAGGGAGATAATCCTGAGCCTTGAATCGATTTTGCAAGATTGAGCCCTAATGCTAATTGGCAAGGCAGCCAAGCTCCCAATCCGGCAGAACTTATTTTTTTATAAAGTTCATCGGGAAGTTGCCTTATCAAATGCCAAGTATGAAGTACAGTACAATTTATAATAGCATCCGGTTTTTCTGATTTAATCAATTCTGTTGTTCTTTCACCCTCAAACAGGTCAACTTGAATTGGATTGAAATTCGGATACTTTCCATGATGAGCAGCACCAATTTCAGTATTATTGCAAGCCCAACGATCCATTCAATATTTGAATCATCTCGAGCTGCAAATTCTAAAATATGTTTACCCACATCACCTGTTCCAACCAATAATACTTTTTTCAACTAA
>Ga0308010_1001217_pt1 | contig 14629 bp, 13 predicted proteins | sample Neamet129_FD_202368 | JGI IMG/M metagenome (GOLD analysis project Ga0308010, IMG submission 202368) | Marine microbial communities from water near the shore, Antarctic Ocean - #129 | ecosystem: Environmental > Aquatic > Marine > Unclassified | place: Southern Ocean | collected 2014-07-24 | reverse complement strand
TCAATTCATTGATTCTGAAATTCTAGGAGATTGGGGAACTTGGTTGAAAAATGATTTACGAAGCGAAATAAGTTCCAGATATGATGTCAGCGGTTTTGGACTTGTTGGAAAATCAAGCGGGGGATATGGCGCATTGGTTAGAGGAATGCTTGATGATTGCTGGGATGCGGTTGCGTGTCACTCTGGTGATTGTGGCTTTGAACTTCTATTTGGTATAGAGATGGGGAGTACTCTCACTCAAATTGGACCTCACGGAGGGATTGAAGGCTTCCTGTCATACGTCAAAAATACCCAATCCCTGAAGGGGGATGATTTCCACACATTGATGGTTCTTGCAATGGCTGCAACCTACAGTGATGGAACTTTGCCGGTTGATGAAAATTGTATTTTTGACGATGAGAAATGGGCTAATTGGAAATCATGGGACCCACTAAACATGATTGAAGACCACCGTGAACTACCTGCGTGCTGGATTGATGTTGGAGGTTCAGACCAATACAATATCCAATATGGATTACGTCAACTTCATACACGTATGTCGGAATTAAAAATAGATCACGAATGGGAAGAGTTCCCTGGAACTCACAGTGGGATTGACCACAGATTGGACCTTTCTCTGCCATGGATGGCATCAAAGATTCAATCGACATCATGATGAGAGGGACGCGGGTGGCAAGAGATATGGCAGAAGGCCTAGATTACGCCGGCAGTGGTGTCGACATCGATCTCGAAGGTAATGCTGTAAGCGCCTTAGTGGGTGCACTATCACGTTCGGTAAGGAAACCTGGAACCCCGGGAGCACCTGTTGATTTGCCGGGTGGATTCGGTGGACTAGTCGAATTTGGAGATAATTATCTCGCATTAGCAACCGATGGGGTCGGCTCGAAACTTTCGATTGCCACCAAACTAAACCAATGGGCTGGTGTAGGAATCGATTGTATGGCTATGAATGTCAATGATCTACTATGTGTTGGCGCAGAACCTATTGCATTCGTCGATTATATCGCAGTACCAAAACCTGACCCTGAAATTCACGCTGCACTTGGCGCAAGTCTAGCCGAAGCATGCCGTAGGGCAAGGGTAACTCTTGCAGGCGGCGAGACCGCTAGTCTTCCAGGAATAGTTACTGAATTAGATCTATCAGGAACCGCTCTTGGGTGGCTAGCCAAAGGTAGTGAAATCACTGGCGCTAATCTGAAGGAAGGCGATGTACTGATCGGAATGCCTGCATCTGGAGTACATTCCAATGGCTACTCTTTGGTTAGAAATGTAGTTTCACACTGTGGTGCCTCATGGGAAGATGCAGCCCCCTTCGCAGTTGATGAGGGAAGAATTGAGAGATTCAATGAAGGAGCGATAACCCTGGGTGAAATTTTCCTTAATCCAACTAGAATATATTGTGACCCTGTTGTTGATATGATTCAAGATGGCCCTTGTGCAACAAGTGAGATACATGGAATCTGTCATGTCACCGGCGGTGGACTTTCCAATCTACTTCGCTTACACGATTCATTAGGCTGGCATATTGCTACGCCTCTACCAATTCTTCCTGAATTCAATTGGATTCAACAGCAGGGTAATGTTACCGATAGGGAAATGCATCGAACATTCAATATGGGCTGTGGAATGATTATTGCAGTGGATTCAAGTGTCGCAAGTGAAGTTTGTTCTTGGTTATCACAAAGAATGGAGGGTTGCGCTATTATTGGCAAAGTAGTCGATAATGGACACAAGGTGACTCACTCTAATCCTGATATTGTGTTCGAGCATTATTGAGGCGGAAATATGGAACCTGAAGGCTGGCCGGGTCACATCTGGTTAGAAGGAAGGACTTCGGTTCATCTTCGCAACCATCAACCTCGGCCTTCACACATGCCAAGAGGCCCTGCTGCTAAAACCGGCGAGGGCTTTCTAAATCCCGCTATGGCACCAGCTAGAACACGTTCAGTCATGCTATTAGCAGATGCATTAGAAAATAATTGGTTGGTTCCTGAAGGGAAAACGGTTCGGGCTTTAGATGCCCTTTGTGCAACTGGAGTTCGCCCAAGGCGTTGGAGAAAGGAAATTCCATCTCAGGATAGATTGAAAATTACCGCTAATGACCTTGATTCTGATGCATTGAATTGGGCTAAGGAATCGCACCGTTCTAATCCAATAGGAGATAACCTCCAATGGGTTGAGGAACCAAGTAGATTCTCTCGTGACCAAGAAGGTGTAGTCGAAGATGGAATCCATTGGGTTGAAGGTGATGCGATTCGGTTGATGGTCCAGGAGCCATTTCAATGGATCGATTTAGACCCGTTTGGGTCTCCTGTCAGTTTTCTAGATGCAGCGATTCAAGCGATTTCTCGAGTAGGAGTACTAGAGGTAACGGCTACTGACACGGCCGCTTTGTGTGGTTCAGCAAAAACCAGTGCAGTACGCAGATATGGCTCTGTAGGAATTACAGATTCATACATGCATGATGATGCAACTAGAATACTTCTTGGAACAATTGCACGTGTTGCTGCGATGCACGATAAATCGATTCACCCGATTCTTTCCCTATTTGATGGACATCATGTTCGGGTCACTGTTCTGCTAAAACGTTCGAAAGAAGAGGCAACAGACTGGCATAAAAAAATAGGTTACAGAATTCGCTCTGCCCCATATCATTTCTCTTCACAACCAGAAGGTGAATATTCGGGTCCGATGTGGATTGGCCCGATATTTGATGCTGAGATTGCAGGCAGAATGACTGTCGAAAAGGCGATTGAATTGTGTGCTGGAAAGCCAGAAGATTTGCCCACCGAATGGAACGAGATCGATATCGAGCATTCACAAAGAGAAATTGAAAGGTCGATTCGACATATTTCTGAATCTGCTGAACTTCTATCACAAGATCACCTGTTAGTAGCAGTAGATGACCTCGGGGTGGCGGCTGGGATTGGCCAAATCCCCTCGATGAAGAAACTCAAATCGGGCCTAGAAGAAGTAGGATATCGTATGGCGAGATGCCATATGCCAGAGGCAATGTTTGCTACTGATGCTGATTGGCAAACGGTTCTTGAAATTACAAGATTAGCCAAATGAAGGGTCTGAGTCTTCATCAGGAGCAGGTAACATTGTCTGAGAGTTCTCGAATACTTCTCTAACACTGTCCTCTATCTTTCTAGCATCTTCTAATAATGAAGAAAGCGGAATGTCTATTTCGGTTAATTCGCTTATCGCTTCGATTGCCAAAGCAGCAGCGCGCGCATCTGGGTACATTGGATTACAATCGGCGAGAATAGCGGTGATGTCGAGGTCTAGCCTATCCCCTTCTGCGATTAGATAGCCAGCTATTCCGGCAACTATACCTTGGCGAACAGGTTCAATTCCTGCAGTCTTTAATCGAGTTCTGCCCACCTTTGATGAACTTACTCCATACAAGGTTCCATCCCTGTCATCCATATTCTCTCGAGCTACTCCATCGACTACTATCAATTGGTCGAATCCACCTTTGGTGAACCAATCTAATACTGTATTTGCGAATAGAACATCCCTCTCAGGACCAAATCTAACCTCGGCGGTAAAGACACCCACATTTTCCCCTTGGTAAACTCTAACTGGATGTTTTGGCACCTCGTGATGGACTAGGGCCATGGCTGGGAATTCCGCATTGAGAACTGTTCCTTGTTGATTTAGATTCAATTGACTGATCACATGCGATGCAGCGATTACTCCGACCATCCCGACTGTGGAAAAGCCACATATTGCAACTCCGCTTGTCCTTGGATCTGCATTTTTGTGCAAAACAAGATCGTATGTTGCTTGGTCTGCCATGTTACGGCCTCCTACTGACTCATTGAAAGGTATTGCGAAAATCACTCAGAGAATTCTGACCAATCTTCTTCGCCTTTATCCCTGTACCACCAAACACCAACTTCGTCTTCATACCATTCGGTGCCATGCTCATCGACAGAGATTCCGGATTCATCATCTGAGGTTTCTTCATTTAGCTCCTCATGCTCTTCTTCCAGCTCTTCGACATAATCTTCTGCTTCATCGAAATCAGCGATAAAGTCGGGCTTATCAGGCGTCTCATCGGCTATTGTCTTGTCATCAATATCATCGAGAGCAACCCCCACGGGTAATGGTTTAGAGGTTCGGTCAGATTCAATTTCGGGTTCTAAATCCAAATCTTCTTCAGCCCACTCATCTAGATCACTATTTCTGATTCTCAAAATTATGAATATTGCTAACCCAATTACTGCTACGGCGGAAGCTCCGCCGACATAGACCATGGTATTACCCGACGTTGTCTCTGGATTTCCAGTGTTGTTATTGGTATTATTATCTGGAACATCTGGGTTAATAATTGGATCCTGACCCTTCAATGTCCATTGAACTTCAATTGTCAAAGGCCTGTCCCCTGGTGTCATATAATCTCGAGGCCCTTGTCTGAGGTCAATTAAAATGTGTCCATTAGGCGGGAATTGTTCTGATAAATTTGCAAAAATATCCACTCTAATCTCTATCGATGAACTCGCAAATGCCTCTAGCGTGAATTCACTCTGCCCGGGAGAGGGATTGAATTCTAGGTGTTGTTCCCAATCTGACCAACCGTCGGCTTCCAATGAAACATCAATGCTGTAGTTATTTGGATTAGTAATTGAGCAATCGATATCTTGATCTTTAGATGGGTCGATTACTACTATCCCGCAATCAACTACTACGTCGTCCATTGCCTCAGGAGCCCATGCGGTCTGATTGCTTTCATTGTCTGTTCCGTTATCCTCAATATTGCTTCCGTAAAGAACCAGCATTATCTCAAGCGAATTACTTTCAACATCTATCCATTCTGGCCCTGTCAAGTTTACAAATAATGTTCCCCCGCCGGGGAAACTAACTAGGAATTGGCTGAATCCATTATTGATTTGTGCCGTGTCAGTTACTGTTGTATTTGTGGTACTATTGTATGCTGTCCAAGAAATATTAGCTCCTTCGAGCATAGAGGCATGAACGGGATTTAATGCTACAAGGTTTACTTTAACATCTGTTTCATTATCCCAATCCAATTCATAGATTGAATGTTCTGAAGAAAATACTGCCCCGATTGTAACTAATGATGTCACAGAGGTGGTGGCTGATGATATTGGCCTGTTTTGGTCATCCCCAAGGAACCCACCATAATTAGCCAAGAAAGTGACTGGACCATTTAAATCTGTAGCAAAGACTCCCAAATCTGCAAAGTCGGTGAGGTTTATTGCCGCCCAATCTGTTCCAATCAAGTGAGAACCTGAACTTGTGACCATAGTAATTGAGATGGTCCCTGAAGGCGTAGCTGGCATTTGATCAATCTCCGCGGTTAGTTCCAATAGGAATGGAGACCCGAGTGAAATTACTGGGCTCACGCTTAACTGTAAATTTACAGCATTAGGAACATCATTACGAGGATAGGTGGGTCCTACTGCAGAGACCGCGTTTGTTGTATTCCCGAACGAATCTATGGCCACTACAGCCGCCCAATAGGATTGCCCATCGGTCAATCCAGTGATTAGAGTTGTATTTTGTGAAGGTGCTATTGTTGCAATTGAAGTTAATCCCGTAATTGTATCGAAGGTACTTGTTTCAAGATACACTTCATAATGGTCTACAGATTCTGTTGAAGTATTCCAAGCAACTTGCAAAACCCCTCCGCTATCCGCATCGACATCTGACAAAGATACGCCACCTACTACACCAGGGGGGGCGGGATAAGGAACTGTGACTTCAACAATATTAGAGAGATTAGAGGTCACTCCGAAGATATGAACGGAACGGACTTGATACCAATATGTTGAGTCAACAGTAACATTCGTATCCATCGTAATATTTGCCATTGATTCGGAATATACATCATTTAGTGCGATCGTTTCGCTAGCCGATTCTAAGCGGAAAACTTCGAAACGAATCAAATCTGCTCCAAAATCAATCATATCATCCCAGGATAAATCTACTCTTTCAGAAGTCGCAGACATTAGAATTAAGGTGGGAGTGATTGGTAATGCTAGATCTGGTGCACCCGGCACATGTATTGCTACAATGTTAGTCAAGGATATCTGCCCTGCATTAGTGGAGTTTACTGGGAAACTTACCGAATAACTGCCAACCCCACCGCTCATACCTTGGTTTAGAACATTGGTAAGATTTGTTGTGGCATGCGGGTTAGCCTCTACGTGGAATGTGCAATCGTATCCAATGTCGAGGTTTGTAAAATTGAATTCGCCAAATCCTGTACTCTTTACACTCATAGAATAATTGGTCATAGATACCCCATAACCATCCGTAAAGGCTGGCTGTGTAGCCAGAATTAAAACTAAATCATCTCTTATTCCACCCGCTTCATCAGACATTAGTAAAGGGTCCAAGCCGTTGGAGGAATCTCCTGCGTAGCCAGATCTACTCATTTCTGCTGACCCATCGCCATCTGCATCTAATTCGATGCTGTGCCATCCACTGATGAATACACCAAGTGTTCCTTCGCCAGCCGCTATTACTTGTTCCAAAACTCCATCTCCATCCATATCCATTGTGGTTATAGAGGTTGGAATAGACCAAGGTTCTAATTGCATTAAGGATGGGCTTCCAAGACTGGATTCATTGATAGAACGATAAGTAACATTACCTTCTATTGTTGATGCTGAACCGTCGCTTGATCCAGTTATTGGCGATAGTAAATCTAAATCTCCATCGTTATCAAAATCAACAATCGTAGAGTTGAGTAAATCGATTTGACTCTGGTTCAAAGTAGCGTTCCATTGTGTTCCATTGTTTATTAGAAGTGCATAGCCTTGATCGTTTGATCCGATAATATCTATGTCTCCATCGTTGTCTAAATCACTAAGGATTTCATCTTGTTTGATGTTATCAAAGGTGGTAACGGGCCCCCCCCAAGAACCTGAAAAAATCTGCCAGTTGGTCCAATGGCCCATATGGTCCTTCACCAAAACCGATTCGTTTCCGTTAGAAAAGAAATCTTCCACATAAACCGAAATTAGATTTGTAGGTATTCCTTGTGAGCCGTTGGGGTTTACTGTCTGAGTTAATGCCGTATTTAGCCCCCATGATGTATTGTCCCAGACTTGGAAAGACAGAATACCCTGTGAGTGAATTGTAACTATATCATCCATTCCGTCTTGATTGACATCTCCAATGTCAGCACCCAACAGGCCGCTGGTTAAACTGATATTCAAAACTGGATCAAATGCTGTTGTATTTGACATATGTATGCACGCGGTATCATCAATTGTGGAGAATACCACAATATCTTCAGCACCATCTCCATTCAAATCCCCTACTGACAATGATGTTGCATTATCACAAGTTGCAACAGAAGGTGCCATGGTAATTCCTGTGCCCAAAGCCCAATCCGCCCACACTATTGAGGTTGCATTTGAGGAATTAATAGCCGACAAAAATATTGGCTCCGGAAGTCCATCGCCATCTAAATCTGATTCAACAACGTCTTGATAGAACCCAATCGAATAGAATCCACCCCCGGCTTGAGGAATGAAACTCGCATTAAGGTTCGATGATTGAAGGTTCGCATTTCGTGGCAACATAATCCCTGGCATCGGGGTTACTCCTGCATTACTGCCCAATAATGCCCAGTCCTGACCATTATAGAATTGATTTTGATGCCCAATATTTCCATATCCAGTATCGGTAAATTCCCATTCGAAAACCCCATCTTCATTGATATCTACCCACACTTGTCCGGGACTAGCTTGACTGTAATCTACTTCTACGTCGAAACTCGCTGAATTGAATGTGACATTTCGAGGCACATCAATAGAGGAAGAGGTATTGGTCAAGCCGCCTTGGAGATTGACATCTATTACGGCAACTCCGCCATTAAATGTCGAGATAGTAGTAGATTCATCTGACGCTGAAACAAGACTAATTGGGATACATGAACCAAGCAATAAAAACATTATCAGAATAGGAGATACGCGTCTCATGTGAACACCCGGGGATTTGAATGAAAAGGACCCTCCTTCAAGTGCCTTATCCTAGACGTGCCGGTTTATCTTTGGTTTTATGGTGTCAGAAGCAGCGCCGCAATGTTATTTACTAAAACTAACTAATAACAGATATTATAGTACGAATTTGGCTTTAGTGCTCCTTTTGCCCCTACTGTTTTCGAAAACAAACATTGAAAACGAACTGCTGAAATTGTTATCAATAGGAGTCAAGTCGGCAGGCCCGAGGGTGAATAGATGGAAGATGATACGAGAGTTCTAATTCGGGCTGGCGATGTAGAAATTGATCTCTCCGGAGCCCAATCAAGTGTAGATGAGCGCCTCACAAGAGTGCGTGATGATGACACCTGGTCAATCGCACTTTCAAGAATCCGCAACGCTCGGGAACGAGCCATTGAGGCCGCAGTTGATGCTGCCCGTGAAGCGGGTCTTCCAGAACGAGGCTCAGCATTCCGCGCATTAATCGAAAACTGTAGTCTAATTCGTAAGCCAGACCAAGTCCTAGGTGCAATTCAGTACCTTAGAGACGTAGAAGGAGTAAATGACAGTCCCCCTCGTGTAATCGACCAATTATTCGAAGACGCTGGCTTGGCACCACCCGGTAACCTCTCACTCTATCTAAATCGGCTAAGGGAGCGAGGATTCCTAGTTACCCCACCTTCGGCTAAAGAAAAGAACCGATATGCGATTTTGACACCTGAAGGCAGAGCGCATCTCGACAAGCGAAGTCGTTACTGAATGGTGATCAGATGGTAATGTCGGGCAGTAGTACCGGCGAGGAAGAGGTTCCTTTGGATTGGTCTTTCCAAAATCATACAGGGGAATTATTGCGAAGGGGTAATCATCCAAAATCCAATTTTCGAAGAGCTATTTTAGATGGCGTCGATATGACTGAAGGTAATTTTGTTGATTCGGACTTTCGGCGTGCTTCGATGGTTGAAGCCGATTTGATGAAATCGGCATTTGATAACTGTGATTTTCGAGGAGTGGATTTACGCAAGGCTAGATTGAACCTCTCTAATTTCCGAAACTGTTTATTTGATGGGGCGGATATCCGTGGCATTCGAGGCCGGTATGCCATTTGGCAGGGCAGTGATTGGTGGAATGCAAAATTAGATGATGAACTTGCTAAGGTGTTAGCAAAAAAGTGGCCTAAGCCCGAGGATGCTTGAATAAGTAAACCCTGTACGCAATAACATGGCTGTGCAATTAAGTCGCCGAGTAGACTTCCCAATGCTAGACATGGCAGGTATTGCATTCTATCCACGAATCTATGACCTTGCACATCGATTCTTTGAAGAAGCATGGGAGGGGATGTGCGGTGTTGGCTATCCATACATTATCGGTGAGTTGAAAATTGGGTTTCCAGTTGTTGACATCAAATCAGAATTTCATGCGCCATTCAGATACGGCGACACGGTTACTGCCAAGATTTGGATTTCCAAAGTAGGAAACAAATCATGTACGTGGCAGTACAGGTTCCTTAACCAAAAGGGAGACCTTCTTTGGTCGAGTGAACAGATTACAGTCTGTGTAAGTATGACTGATATGCAATCGGAAACTATCCCTGATTTATTACGCAAAGGATTGGAGGCGTGCACTGATGAGTGACGAGGTCTCGATTCGAATGAAGGACGATGGTGGCTTAGCGCCCCCTGCCTCTATATTCGCCCCTAGGCCTGACAAAAAAGGGCCGAAAACCATCGCCGTGTTGCTAATATTGGGCGCTTTGACGATGGCAGCGGTAGGACTTGGCGATATTCAATCATCGCTAGCTGAAGATCTCTCGAATGAAGACTTGAAGGAATTACTAACCAATGTGCGAGAAAATAACGGGGAGAACATTACCGACGAAGACTATCAGGAATTCCATGACGAAGTAAGAGATAGTGGAGCATACGCTATCCGCGGGTGGTCAGTAATGCTCGGCGCTGTACTGATACTGGGTGGAGGAGTTGCTTTATTCAGATTGAAATCCATGGGCTCAAAACTGGCAATTGCAGGTAGTGCTATTGCAGCAATTGGTGGGGTTTATGCCAATCTTGAAATCTATTCAATTTCGCAAGAAATGTTGCCACCAAGCCTCATACTAGCTAACAAAATCCTAGGATACCTTTGTGGGTTCTGTATGGTCATTTGTGCCAGTCTAGCGGTGTTACCATTGATTAACGCATCAGCAAAAGCAGCATTGGACCAAAAGGTGACACTTGTCACCGAAGAGGAGTAAGAGCGGCCCCACCGCGATTTGAACACGGGTTCGTGGCTCCGCAAGCCACTGTGATATCCAGGCTACACTATGGGGCCAGTGCAGACTCGGCGACCTGCCTTTGCCATTTAAGCGCGACGGGCGTACTATACACGCCATTCAAATTGGGTCCATCCTTTCTCATTTGCAAGAGATTTGAGGCCCCCTTCTGCATTGACTGCGACTGGATTACCGGTGATGGACATGAAGAAGGAATCGGCATGAGTATTGCCATACCCCCAGCAATCTGCAAGGCTATGACCTACCGATTCTGCATCAGATTGGACCACAGGTACCTTTCCTTTGCGGCGTGGTACTCTCCATCCTTTTTCTGAACCGGTCATTATTCCAGTCATATCCTCAGGGCCGCAGCCGTAAACAACATCCATGTCAAGATGGTCGGCCATCGCTTGAGCCATTGGCATTACTGTAGCGGTAATGAGCACTAGACGGTGACCCTGTTCTCGATGCCATTCGAGACGATCTAGAGCGTCTTGACTAATTCTTTTGGATAACTTATTTTCCACCAATTCTGTAGATAATGTTCGAAGCGTTTGCCAATTACATAGCGCCAAGTGTCCACGGTTGCGAGCAGCATCATAGAAAGAACGTGCTCTAAGGAGATTGCCAACCAAGCCAAATGTCCACATTGTTGCCCCAAGTGGTATACGCCAGGGTCTTCGTCGAGAAAGGAGTGCAGTCAGGCTCTTTTCACTTGATGCATCGAGTAGAGTGCCATCAAGATCGAAGTATGCTGTGACTTCACCCATGATGTTGTGGCAGCGCAGGTGCTCCTTCAGGCTGTCGATTCATCGTCAGCATCAGGACCGTATACGCGGCGTCCGGCGATATGGTCTTGCCACCATACCAGATGCGCCTTCAAATGTCGAGGAATGAAAAAGCCAATTTTCCGAGGAGTTAATCCGTGATTTCGCAGCTTCTTTTCATGGGAAAGGTGAGCAACTATTGTTTGTGCACTACACCCTGGGTTTGCAAAGACAAAGCGCTTAACCTCGTCTTTTAATCGTTGCAGTCTTGCTTTCTTCTGGGTGCCTTGACCGATTGTAGGTGGTGACATAAATTTGACATCACCATCAACCCATATCAAACACTAGGGCGAACTCCCATACGCCCCAATACAATGCGAGAGATTTTGAATCACCGACCTCTCGGATGGTTTGGTCAACATGGTAGATTCCATTGCAATCAAGCGCGTCGCGATTCGTGATTACCTTTCTGTCGATATTGAGGCGTGGATGAATAATCCCGACGATATGGACTTCATCCCTCGAACCCACATCAATGGAAACACATTCTCCATCTCTTCAGCAGCCACTGGTAAAGAGATGGCTAGTGTTGTATTGGATGATGAACAAATGGAAGCTGCAGAACGTGATCGCCAAGTTGAATTGCGAGTAAAGTTCGGCGTGCATGGCATGCATGGGCGCCTAAATCGAATTCATCCAATTATTGCTGACGGTAAAGCAAAGAAACTTGCTAATGCAAATTGGAAGACTGTTCAACCGATTCAGTTTAACTGAGTCACTCGTAAGCAACTTCGGTTAGAATCGGAGTTAGGACTGTGATTACTATCGTTAGAGTCCAATCGTTTCCACCATCTGGGTCTGGTTGGCCAGGTATTACCGAATCGGGGTCTGCGTTTTGTGCAACTATTGTCCAAACCCATTCGCCTTGTCCGAAGCGAGCCCCTGGTTCATTGAGTAGACCTTCCAGTAGGTCCTCCGCACTATCGGCATCAAAGAATCCCTCTTCGCCCACTGGATTCAATTCACTCTCATTTATTTCAGCCATCGTGGATTCATTCTGAGTGATGTTACCCGGGCTAGTTTCTGCAGTTCGTCGATGACCATCATCGATGATATTCAATGATAATGTAAAATTGTCAGGTGGAATAAATAGGTCTTGGTCCAATTCTAGTAATGCCTCATATGCCATAATCCGAACACCCATCCCCGGGGTCATATTATCACTCCATGTTTCACCTTGAGCGAGATATTCATCATAATCCCATTCAAGTGTGTTCTCGACCCATGCAACATTGTAGCGCCGGGTTTGAACATCAATTGTAAATTGTTGAGATACGACTCCTCCTTCGTTATCATCAACCGTCAATAAGCCAAGTATCGCACCACTAGATTCTGTTGGAAGATAAACTCGGTCCTCGGTAGAGTCGACATCATTGCGGGCATCTCCGTCTCCATCACTGTCTGACAAGAAATCTAAATCCCATAAGAAAGTCAATTGTCCGCCTTCGGGATCGGTTGTTTGTGAAGCGTCCAGTAAGACCATGTCGCCACTCCTTACATCATCTGGAATTGATAAATTGAGCACGGGTGCACCGTTTACTCGGACCATAACTGTGGATGAGTCCGTTCCCCCTTGGTCGTTTGTAACCGTTAGGCGAACATTGAATTGCCCCGCCATCAAGAATTGATGAGATGTGAATCCGGCGATTGTTGTTGCTTCTATACCGTCGCCAAAGTCCCACTTAAACTCGGAAATTATACCCTCGATAGCATCGGAACCGCGAGCATCAAAGGTGACTTCTTCGCCTTGCTGAATCTCAGTAGGGGTTGCTGTCAAGACTGCACGGGGGTCGACTGTAGTGTCCAAAACACCAGTGCATCCCGCCATCAATTGAACCAAAAGTAAGGCAACTAACAGCAAGCCCCGTTTCGTGTTCATAGATACTCCCTTGCACATTTCATATCTAACCGTGTCCCTCGTATGAGTTGATTCAATCTAATTCGAAATCGACTTCTTCAGGCAAATCTCCAACGATTTTCGCACCGGCTAACATGTCTTCAACCTCAGTACTTTCAACAGTATTTAATTCGTAATTCGATTCCATTTCATCGTCTAAAAGTGCGCTAATATCTACGTCTCCTGAATCGTATTCAGGTGTTGATTCAACTATGACCTCTGGAGGTAATTCGACCTCGTCAGACTCAAGCATCGAACGGGTTTCTTCGAACAAGGCATCCCTATCCAATACGGGTAATTCGATGGCTTGTTCGATCGCTTCTGCAACCGGTTCCGGCTTTTTCTTGAACCAATCCTTGATGCCCATACCTTCCTCTCTCACTACCATTGGCATAGCCATTGTGTAGTGATGTTCATTTGGGTCGACCTACGGCCTATGTGTTATGGTCGACATTCTAGAGGGACATCGTGTTCTAGCATTCGACCTTGAGACCACTGGAGTTTCAACCAATAATGACCGGATTGTGCAGGTTGCACTTATCGGTGCGGAAGCGGATGGAAGCACAGTCCATTATGACGTCTTAGTAAATCCACAAAGACCAATTCCTGGAGGCGCATCTAGAGTGCACGGGATTTATGATTCCAAAGTTAGGGGTGAGCCGGTATTCAAGCACTACGCTGCGGAGTTGTTTGAATTGATGGATGGTGCTGTAATTGTGGGCCACAACGCTAGAAGGTTTGACATGCCGCTGCTCGATAATGAGTACTTCAGGTGCGGCATGGTTCCACCAAAGCCTCTTGTCGTCCTAGATACCTTAGAGGCGGTTAGAAGATTGAAAGTCGCCAGACCTCACAATCTTGGCGCCCAATGCGCTAGACATGGAATCGATCTATCGAATGCGCATGATGCGGCAGCGGATGCAGCTGCAAGTTTGCTGTTATTATGGAAAATAATGCGAGACCATCCATCCAGTTTCAGACGTTCTCTAAGTGAAATTGAAGATTGGTTAATCAATGGAGAAGTTCGCAAAGATGAAAGTGAATTGGGACGTTCGCTAGGAGACCTGGATGCCTTTGATGAACAAGGTAGAATTCGTCTCGATGACGGTGTATACATTGTTGCTTTCGGCAGACACCGGGGTAAAGATTTGGTTACTGTTGCCAAAGAGGACCCACGTTACTTAGATTGGTTATTATCCCCTAATGGGATTGAAGATGAAAGGGCCAGGGATTCCTTAAGGGATTATATTTCAAACGTCAGGGATTGGTGACCAAGCGAGTACATCGCACCAATGTCCCACTCTCCAAGTGTTACGAACAGTCATTGCGCTTCCGATAAAAATAGGCCCTTGGTGTCCGGTTGCAAGCAATTCCTGTAAAGCCTCTTTTCCACGTCCATCGAAACTGATTGGAATTTGTAGGCCGGTTGGCAGTGCCCTACCCTCGGCATTAGCAGGCTCGCATATTTCGGCAATTCCAGTACCGTTTACATCATCAAAGTGGTGTAGAAGAATTACTGCATCTGAAAAATCATCACTGCCAAGTGTGCCGTTCTCAAGCCGCCAATTCCACCAGTGGGGGCACCATGCTTTCCAATCACAAAATCCACCACAAGATGATTGCCCAGGTGTGGCTTTCAGCGGGATTTCACTTGGCTTAGTGGCCTCCCATGCAG
>Ga0308010_1001207_pt1 | contig 14701 bp, 15 predicted proteins | sample Neamet129_FD_202368 | JGI IMG/M metagenome (GOLD analysis project Ga0308010, IMG submission 202368) | Marine microbial communities from water near the shore, Antarctic Ocean - #129 | ecosystem: Environmental > Aquatic > Marine > Unclassified | place: Southern Ocean | collected 2014-07-24 | reverse complement strand
GAGGTTCGAATCCTCTCGGGCGCGCCATTTTCTTTTGTAAGGCGCTGTTTTATAAGGACTTTTTCGTTGTAAGATAAAACGGAACCGTCAGATAGACCGTCTTTTGTTTTATTTTTACCCTAATACCCGTTTAGCTTCCTAGCTGAAGTGGATCTACCTACTAGATCTTCTCAGGGTGTTTCTGTGGCTTGTCGGTTTACTCTACAGTAAGCCAATTCATCACGCTATTACTCCTTTAATTCATCTCCTTGCCGCTACTAGATGGCAGGCGTTTACTCGTGGTGCAGCCTTGTGTGGTGAGCTTATCACTGGCTAACAAGACTACTGTAGATAACGCAATCCAGCGCAGTTGGAGCTGGTCTACGTCATCGGCCTATTGCTTGACTATGTACCTGAGCCACGGGTGCTGGCACAGTACTCGACAATTAAAGCGCCTCTGTTTTTAAAGCCCCTATAAATCTAGATATCGTTACAGCTTCGAGGGCTTTAAAATCATAGGTGCAACCGTGCGACACACAGGGCTTAGCAAGTGGCGCTGATGTAATTCCGCAAGGAGCTACTACGACCTATTAGCAGGTATCGTGATCACGCTTATTATGTCCTTGAGATGTCTGTAGCTTAAGGTCTCGCATATGGAGCTAGACACGCCTTGTTAACCCCGCTGGTGACGGTGACACAAGTTAAAATACCCGTCGAATCAGGTGGTCGAATCTACGGGTTTAAAATCCGGTCTAAATACGCCTAGGCTTAACTAACTTACTTACTTCATTAAATGTTCACACCTCCTTGGCTTATTAGCTCTTTTTGTCAGAGTTAGATGTAGTTTCGTCATCCCAAGCTTTCACCAAGCCTTGGCCAGCTTGGCCAGCTCCAGCTACTATTGATGCGCGTATTGACGAAAATGTGAGCGTTGAGGCTTTAGCACGTAACTCCTCATCAGTTAGTTCTGAGTTGAATATGCCCAGTACGAATGTGCCGGTTGCCTTGCCAACGTCTTTTGCTGTTGGTACAACTTCCGTTATGAGCGTGCTGCCTAACGTGGCTACATCAGCTAATAGCCCTACCGAGGCCTCTGTCAGTTCTAAGGGTAGGTTAACGCTCTGCTTGATGATGGTCCTTACGTTTGTTCCTATAGATTTACTCATGGTATATTTCCTTTTTTAACGGGTCCCCTATTCCGAAGTGGAGGGGGTGCCCTGCATACAAGTGTTGCAACACCTATATACCGGACCTGTACCAATTTTTTGAAATATCCTATAGAATTTTACTGTACGCTGGTTACAGTGTTTTTTGCTGGATCGTCTGTCTGAAGAACTGTTTGTGACAGAACCACATACATTGGGCAAAGATAACAATCAGCCATGGGGCAATATCTAATGGGGCTTATCTGCATGAGTGCCGATGGGTTCTAAGGCTTTAATCCAGTCATCACCGCCACCACCTGCGTAAAATTTCTCTTCTTCGGCTTCTGCCGCTAAACGCATTTCATGTTTTATCGCAGGATTATGTATGGCCACAAAATGCCACGGTTGGTGGTTGGCCCCGCTGGGAGCAGAGCCTGCTGTACGAATATAATTTTGAATCACGTCTTCTGGCACTTCACGGTCAATAAAAGCACACACGGTATGCCGTTGTTTCATTGTTTGGTAATAAACCAGCGCAGCCTGTTGCATCTCTTGATCGGTCATTTCTGGCCGAGGAGTCAGCTTTACTGCTTCAAAGGGAAGTTGTTTTCGTGCAAACATGGCGGGTTCCCAGTTAATGTTGTGGGTTAATACTGTGAGGTGATGCCAACCGTTAGGGTGCTAGATTGCCAGTTAACACCATTGAGGCGTTGGCTAGTAACGGTGCCATCGGCAAAGGAATTGTGTACACCGGCACGGGTGAAATATTGGATTTGCTTAAAACCAACATTGAAAAAGCTGTGGGGAGTGGAGAGTGCATATGACATGCCTAAACCGATGTGAGTTCCCTCGCCACGGGCGGTTTGTCTCTGGTTTTTGGGGTGTTTTAAATTGGCTTCGGCGTCGTAATAGCTGTAGTGATATTCTAGCTCGGCATAGGTGGTCCAGCGTTTTGCTGCAGCCATGCGTAAGTCTACGCCTAACCATGGGCCGCGCCAATGTGTGCTAAAGGTGGTATTTAAACCCGCAAAAGGCCCTAGGCCCTTATTACAACTGATTGGTGTGCCACTGGCATTACACACGGTTTGCTTGCCATTAGTCATGGTGAATTTTTGTCTATGGCTAGAAAAACCCACTAAGGGTGTGATACCAATACGGTTATCAATACGAATTTGTTGGCCAATAGCTATACTAAAATCTTCAGCCGAACTACGGTCTGAGTCTGCTACAGATCGAGAATATTCTAAGCTGCGGTTATCTCCATTATACTTAGAGTCTTGGTTAGTGCCGGTGAAGCCCCAAGCTTGTGAGGTGTAGCCTTTAAGGTACCAGGTGTCATCGCCAATAAAACGAAAACCGAGCCTTGCTTCATGAAAACCTACATTGTTCCAGCTGAGCTCTGAGATTACATTAGGGCCGGTGCCAGCTAAATTGCCGGCGATGTTCCAGCTAAGTTGGTCGGAACGGATGCCGTAGTCTAGATCTAGCTTATATTCCCACTTGTCGATCGCCTGAGCCTGGGTAGAGAGCAATGCGCCCATTATGGCTACAAGGCCTAGGCCTCTTGTTAGGCTCGCCCTAAGGAGCCACGTAAGATGTGTTATAAGGTACGGGCGACGTGGCACAAATGCATTAAAAAGCGGAGTGATTAAAGGTGTATTCATAAACGATTGGCTCATAACGCATAGGCCGTATTAAAACTGTAATTACCATTTTGGAGTTTTTGCCCCATCATGTCTAACAGTTTGGTTAATTGAGGGTCTGTTTTAGGGCTGGGTTGCACAAGGTACTGCGATTTAACGTCTTTGCTAGATAATATGGAATGCCCTGAAACATCTAATTCACTGGCTGTAGACTGCACCGTTAATTTGTAACCTAAAGGGTTGTTTGTATTAGTTATTTTGCCACTGTATTTGCCAATGGCAAGGTTATTTAGAACCTTAATATTAGACGTAGAGAAAGCAATGGGAGAGTCTAATACTATCATAGGTATGTTTGATGAAGAGCTATTCAAGGCTGCAAAATCAAGTACAAGGCGTTCCACAAACAGGGTAAGTTGACCGGTAATGTTGGGTAGTGGGTAGGGTGCATAAGGTGTAAGTTGATCGATATCTACTTTAGCTTGGGCCCCTGTGATCTCTGCTTTTCCAGTGGTCAGCAGTTGGCTAATAGGCATCGTCAGTTCAGTAGACGCTGTAATCACCTTTTGTGACGCATCTATTTTAGCTACTATATTGCCTTGAAATAATGCAGCTAAGTTTAACCTCCACGACAGTGTCCCGTGGTTAAATTGCTGCCAGCTCACGTTGTTAAAGCGGCCTTGCCACCACTGGCCGGAAGTTTCTCCAATGGAGACGCCGGGCACGTTTTTTTGAATTTCATTAGCCACTACTGAGAGCGGCAAGAATGCAATTAGGCCATACGTTAACCCAGCAAAAAATAGCAGGATAATTAGCATGTATCGCGTTATAGGCATCAACATTAGCGTACCTCAAACCTTATAAAACCCGTCACTTTACCTACATCAGCAGCTTCGAATTGGCTGGAGGCTATGGACAGATTTGTAGTGTCGTGTTGCTGTAGCCATTGCATCAGGCGGTTAAAGTGAGCTTGTTTAAAGCTCACTTCTATTTGACGTCCTTGCTGTTCACCCTCAATTTCACTCGCTTCAATAACAGTAGCGTTAGTCTCTATGCCTTGCTGTTTGCTGCTATTGGCTAACCAAGCTATGGCTTGTGTAACATCAGTAAATCTTTGTTGATCTGCTCTAGTAGCTCCACCTAGGTTTTGGTATTGAGCGCTTAAAGCAGTGATTTGTGCTAATTCTTGCTGGTTTGATATGAGCGTTTTTTGCAGTGATAGTTGTTCTTGCCACAGTTGGAAAGCAACAACACCAAGGCATACTAATAGTGCCCAAGGTAATGCCAAGCGCAGGTTTGAAGGTGTTTTTAATGAGGACATTAACGAGCCTCCTGAGTGCTGCTAAGGGTAATGAGAATAGATTCATCATTATTATCTAACTGCCGTACGGGCTCACTTGTATAGGCAAATTTACCTGCTAATACACCTTGTTTAGGCGACTTATTTAAGGTTTCAAGGGTGGCTGTTAAGGTGATTTTAAGCTGTGCGTCCGAAAATTCAATAAGGCTGATGTTTGAGGCTTCAGTACCCTCATCACCTTGTATTAATGAACTGTTAAACTGCTGAAAAGCATGTAGCATGGGCAAAAATACGGCTGCTTGTTCAGGTTCTTGTGCCGCCAGTACTTGTCCCTGTAGTTGGCTTAAAGGGTCTACTAAGCGTTCGTTAGGCAATGTGTGTTGGAATACGGCTACACCTTGTTTATAGGTGGACTCTATCTGTTGTGTGGTGGCTATATTGTTGAGCCATAAGTGGCTAAGGCCTAATAAGGCCAGCAATACCGTTAAGGTATAGGGTAGGCGCCACAGGTTCCAGTTAATATTTGGGGCCCATGATTTCCTCTGATTTTTTGGCAATAGGTTAATACAAGTCGTCGCATCAAAACTTTGGGCCAAAATGCCAGCGCTGTTGAATTCTTCGGTATTTTTGTGGGTTTGTGGTTCAATGCCGACGCGGGTAAACCATTGTCTTAGGTCATCACTTACGGGCCCTGTAACAGTCATGCCCAGAGGTTCGCCTGCCGCGCTATTGTGGGCTTCGTCATAGGCTTTTTGTAACCACGGCACTGGTGTTTCGCTGGCTATACAGCAGACGCTATGTTGCCCCTGTTGCAGCAGCCAACTGTTGGGTAATATCATGAGTTGCCAATGGGTGTTATGGCCACCTAAGTGCAAACCATCGACAATTAACCATTTAGGTGAAAAGTGCAGCGCCTGCAAGGTGGTATTGATCGAGGTAATCTGCGGATTAGCTAGTCCAACAACTTGCAACTGTTGACCTTTGGCACGCCAGCTCCAATGCATGTCTTTTGCTGGTGTGGCCAGTTGGCTTTGAATAGCATAGGGAATCGCTGTGCGACGCTGGCTTTGGCTTTTGGTGGGTAAGGTCACCTTGGTAAGCATTAAATCGTACATCGACAGTGCAATGGCAGTGGGCACCTTGGCGCAGGCCGAAGCAGCTTGCCCAACATTACCTTGGCCCTGAACGACACTATGTCCCGCTTTTACAATAACCCAGCTGCACAAGGACTCTGCAGAAACTAATCCGTGGCTGGTAATATGGATAAAGCCAAATTGTTTAGGTGAAGCCATAGGTAAGCTCTTAACGATTTTTATTAGTGTTCATGTTTAGGGTGTATAGATTCTTGAAACTACCGTCACCGTGCCATTATCGCTACGATGCAATGTGCTTTCAAGCCGTGTTTTTGCCACGCCAAATTGGGCGTTAATTTCAAGGCCAAAATAATCACTAGAAACCGTAGCTATTTGTGTCAAATCGTCCCACTGAGCCTGGTTGTTAGCAGACTTTTGGCCCAAAGCAGCATCTACAAATGCACTCACGTTACGCCAGTAATTAAGCTTGCGCTGGGTGACGAGTTGCTGGGCTTTGGTTTGGGTTATGGACCCAGACATCGCTATCAATAGGCCTTCATTGGCACTGTTGATGTTGATTTTTGATGTAAACGGCAGTGCAGTGATATAGGGTTTTAACAAGTTTACAGTAGTGGCGTCAAAGCCACGCACTAAGCCTAGTTCAGAAGGATCAAGTAACCCTTGGTTGGCGCTACGGTAGGGCACTGGAAGTGCCAAATAATAGGCATCCTCTAGGGTGCCTTGTTGAGTTTCTACGTTTTCATCTATCCAATCCGTTAGGTAACCACTTAATTGTGGGTTTAACTGGTGTTGTTCTAACAGGCGTTCAAATACAGCCGCAGATGACCCACTCACCACGCTATTGAGGTTGAACTTGCCTTTTAAGTCAACTATTCGGCCACTCACAAATCCTTGTTCTACAGGCATGGGCAGGGCCATTTGAGCCCAGGCTTCACCCAGGTGGTCGATACTATTGTCTTGTCGGTCTTGCTTCAGCAGTAAGTGGACCCAGTGTTCTGCACCTTGGATATGGGCCTTAGCTTGCCCGAGGTGAATGACTTGGCTTGCCATGGCTTGATTAAATTGATGGCGCTTAACTAAAGCCGCAGTGGTCACCGCAACGATAGCTAATACTAACATCACCATAATCACTGCAACGCCTTGTTGACGAGGTCCACGAACAATCATGGCTGGGCCCCCGATTGAGGGATTTCTATTAGGCGCTTAATAGTGCCTAAATCTGCCGTTGTGAGTTCAAGTTCAATGGCTTTGGGTAATTGTTTTAGATTAGGTTTGCCCTGCTGGTCTATGGGTGGCCAGTAATCAATCCATTGCTGCTTTTTAGGTAAAAAACGCACCTTAAATCCAGTCACTTGATCCATTAAGGTGTAGCGCACTGGAGAGTTGCCTACGCCAGCATCAAGCTGGGGGTGGTAGCTACGCCAGAGTTTTTGGCCCTGCAGTTGGTATGCAATTCTTTGCAGCAACACACCTTGCCCATGGTGGGGGTTAAACCAGGTTTTGGTGGTGAGTTCATAGGTGAATTCTGGGGTTATATTGCCTTTTAGGGCGGCTTGGGTGTCACCAAAGGCATCTCGAATAGAGCGGGGTTCCATTTGGCTGAAATCTCTCTCTAGCACTTGGATAGCACTTTGTAGATCCACAAAACGTTGTTGTTTTTTTTGTAATTGTTGATGTTGACCGAGTAATTGATTTAGGCCGCCAAAAGCCATTGCAGAAAGTACTGCAAATAGACTTAAAGCGATGAGCACCTCTAACAAGGTAAATCCTTGCTGCTTGAGTGCTAACTTATTGGGTATTAGCTCATAGGGCATTAGAAACGTACCCTACTAAGCTGCCTGAAAATTCGCCATCTGCGGCAAACATCCGTAATTCCACCCGTTTGATTTGAGCATTAGGGGTGGCGCCTACGTCCTGTTGTATTTGCCACTCTTGCTGACCTTGAACGGTGATAAAGCTTTGCGTGCCAAGGCCTGGCCATTGATTTTCTATACGCAGTTTTGCAAGATGATTCTGCCCTGCCCAGTGGGCTAAGGTGCGGTTACGAATGGTGTGGGTTTGGGCTACTTGAGTATCTAACTGACTTAAATAGGCGCCCATGGTAATGGCTAAGATAGTTAACGCCACTAATATCTCAACTAAGGTAAATCCTTTGCTTTTGTTATTCATGGGCCACAGCCGTTAATGTTAAAGGTTGTGGAGGCATGCTAGTCAGCAGCCAACGGTAGCCTTCTAAATTTAGCTCTATGGTGTATACCTGAGGCTCTTTGCTAGGCAACAATACAATGCTCGGGCTGCCATCTAAATTGCGTTTTGGCGCTATCAAGTTAATTTGGCTTAAGGTATCTCGTTGATGGAAGGTCTTTTTGGGTGCAGGTTGCCATAGACCGCGGTCTAACCCTTGGTAAATATAGAACTGATAACCATGATCATTGATTACTAAACCATAGGGTTGATGGTTTAGGATGGCCTGTTGTTGAGCATAGTCTATGGCTGCCATTAGGCCCTGAGCTTCACTTTTGGCTTGTCGGCTTGGCCCTATGGGCGCCATGGAATACACCGCAAGGCTAGTGACAATACCAATGATTAAAACCACCAGCATAACCTCTAATAGAGTAAACCCTTTATTACCTGCAACTTTGTATGCCAATAGCGTGTGCTCTTTATTCCAAATGACAGATGTGATTTTATTCCAATTCCCAATTACCTAGGTCTGCATCAGACTCTTCGCCACCTTTGCGTCGGTCTGCACCATGGGTAAATAGATCAAAATCGCCATGTTTGCCAGGCATAAGGTAGAGATAAGGCTGGCCCCAGGGATCCTTGGGTAATTTGTCTAAATAGGCTTGCTGCCAATTGGCTGGTTCCGGTTGGCCTGCAGGCATACTTACCAATGCTTGTAGGCCTTGATTGGTGGTGGGGTAGTGATAGTTGTCTAGTCGGTACATGTTAAGGGCGCTTTCAAGGGCGCGCATGTCTTGCTGGGCCTTAACAACACGAGCCTGGTCTGGCCGGTTCATTATTCTAGGAATAATAAGGCTGGCAAGAATACTCAGTATCACCACTACAATCATAATTTCTATGAGGGTAAAACCTTTTTGTGAAGGGTGTTTCATGTCGCTAATCCTGTTGGGCTGGAGTTCATCCAACCATTTGATTCATGTCAAAAATAGGTAATAATATAGCCATAACAATGACTAACACTAAACCGCCCATAACGAGCATCATCAGTGGTTCTATAAGAGAAAGAGCTACGCTTATACTGCGCTGAAGTTGAGTGTCTAGCTGATTGGCGGCTTGATCTAACATCTGGGCTAAACGACCGCTCGTTTCACCACTGGCGACGAGATGCAGGGCAATAGGTGGCAAAACAGGGCGTTCTTTTAGTGCCAAAAAGATACTAGAACCTTCCCTAATGCTTAGCCCTGCTGCATTAATATGTTGCCTTAAATAAAGGTTACCCACTACCGCTTGTGCACCTTTAAAGGCATCCACTATAGGAACACCACTGGCCGTGAGAAGTGCGAGTGTTTTGCTGAACCTAGCTGCGTTGAAAATGGCTAAATAGGGGCCAATTAGAGGTGTTTTTAGCAAAATGCGATGCACTGTCATTTGAATTTTTGGTTTTTTTAAGGCGAAGTTAACTACCACTAAGGCCAGTAAACCAAACAGCAATAGATACACACCTTTGGTTTTGATGAATCCACTCACGCTGATCAGACCAATGGTTAGGGCAGGTAATTTCTGGTCCATATTTATGATTACTTCTATCACTTGGGGCACCACGTAGGTAAGTAATAACACCAACACACCAAGGGCCACCAGCATAATCATACTGGGGTAGAGTAAGGCTAATTGAATGCGAGATTGAGTTGCTTGCACTTGTTCTGTGTAAGTAGCCAAGCGTTCTAGTACTTTGGCTAGATTGCCACTTTGCTCGCCTGCCGCCACGGTAGCAACATAAGCTGCTGGAAAACTTTTAGGGTGGTGTGCTAGCGCTTGAGCAAGGGCCAAACCTTCGTTAACGTGAGCTAATATTTGGTTTAACACTGTTTTAATAACGTTTTTGTGAGACTGTTCAATGACTGCTTTTAGGGCGTCGTCTAAGGGTAGTGAGGCCTGCAGTAGGGTGGATAATTGTTGGGTGATTTGGCACAGGTCTGCATTACTTAAGCGCTTAACAAATAGGCTTTTAACCACCGCTTTTGGGTGAGCGCTTTGTGCCTCAGATGCTGATTCCTGGCGTTCAAATGCTAATGGAACCAGGCCTTTGGCTTGTAATTGCTCTACTAGCTGACGTTCGGTTTCTGCCTGTATAAGGCCTTTTTGGGTGCGGCCGTTTTGGTCTAAGGCTTGGTAGCTGTAGCTTGCCATGGCTAGCTGTCCTGACTCACGCGTAGAATTTCATCGGTACTGGTGATGCCTTGGGCAACGAGTTGTAAGCCATGCTGGTGCAAGCTGGCGTGCTGCTGGCGAGCCTGCTGTTGTAGTTGTTGTTCACCACAGTCATCATGAATCAGCTTTTTAATCTCTTCAGTGACTTCTAGTAGTTCATAAATGCCTACGCGGCCTTGGTAGCCTGTATGTTGGCAATGGCCGCAGCCTACTGCCTCAAAAGTCTGCCCAGGTTCTGCAGCAAGCGGATCTGGTCGTTTACACTCACTACAAAGCCTGCGTACTAATCGCTGTGCCAATACGCCAATAATGCCAGATGATAATAAGAAAGGTTCTACACCCATGTCTTGTAGACGGGTAATCGTTCCAGAGGCTGTATTGGTATGCACGGTGGAAAATACCAGGTGGCCTGTGAGGCTGGCTTGCACAGCCACTTTTGCAGTTTCTAAGTCACGGATTTCACCCACCATGATCACGTTTGGATCCTGCCGTAAAATAGAGCGTAGACCTTGGGCAAAGGTCATGCCTGTTTGGGTGTTTACTGCTGTTTGGCTTATGCCATTAAGGCCATATTCAACAGGGTCTTCAATGGTCATGATGTTGCGGCTATCTTGGTTTATTTGCTGCAACGCGGCATAAAGGGTGGTGGTTTTACCAGAACCTGTTGGGCCTGTGACTAAAATAATACCGTGGGGACGTTGTATCAGTCGGCTCACAGCATCATGAATGGCTTTTGGCATGCCTAAGTAAGCTAAGTTTAGGCGGCCTGATTGGCGATCGAGCAAACGCAACACAATGCGCTCACCTAAACCAGAAGGGATGATAGACACACGAATGTCCACAGGCCTACCCGCATACTGAATGCCCATACGTCCATCTTGGGGTAATCGGCGCTCTGCAATGTCTAGCTTGGCCATTATTTTAATACGTGAGGAGAGTAATGGCGCTAACTCACGTTTAGGCTCAATGACTGTTTGCAGTACGCCGTCTTTACGCAAGCGTACGCGTACACAGGTTTCATTGGGTTCTATGTGGATATCTGAAGCTTGTTCACGAATGGCTTCAGCAATAATGGCATTAAGTAACCGAATAACGGGTGCGTTGTCCTGGCTGTCTAGTAGTTCTTCCGCTTGGGGAAGGGCATCTGCTAGGGGTAAAAACTCATCGCCATTATCTAGGCTAGACACTATATCTGAAGCACTAACTGCCCCCGCTTGGTAACGCAGTTGCAATTGCTTTTCTAGCTCGTCGGCGGTAACTTCTACCAGCGTAAATGACGTTAAAACTCGCTGTGCTTCCAATAAAGCAGCAAGGGGCGTTTCGGCCGTTTGGAACAGGCTTACACCATCAAACACCAGGCTATGTTGCTTGGCAAACCCATAGGGTAGCAGGTGTATAGTTTGAGTAGACGCCATGGGGTTACCAGTTTACCGTGCTGGCTTCGGTGGAATCGTTACTTGTTTTCGGTTGGGTTAGGGTCTTATTCAGTTCCTCTAACACAGGACGCTTTGCGCCAGGCATAAGCATGACGTCTTTATCTGATCTTAGTAATTGTTGAGTGCGTAATAACTGGTATTTTCCATGGCTGGCAGCGTTCAATACGGCGGCGTCTCGTACCACTGTTGGACGAATAAATATCATTAAATTACGTTTAACCAATTGCGTTTTTTTATAACGAAAGGCCGCCCCAAATATGGGTAAATCGCCCAATAGGGGCACTTTTTCAGAGACTTCCTGCAAGTTGTCATCAATTAACCCCCCTAAAATAATGAGGTCACCATCATTTGCAATCACTTTGGTTTGGATAGAGCGTTTGTTGGTAACGATATCCGCAGCAGACACCGTAGAAGGCGCAATGCTTGAAATCTCTTGGAAGATATCAAGACTAATAGCGTCACCCTGATTGATCTGTGGCAATATTTTTAGACGTAATCCCACATCCTGGCGCTTAATGGTTTGAAACGGCGAAGATGGAGTTGATCCGCCACCTGTACTTGAATATTGACCAGTGACAAAGGGTACATTTTGGCCCACAACAATTTCTGCTTCTTGGTTATCCATGGTTAATAAAGAAGGAGTAGAGATGATGTTGGTGGACGTGTCACTGGCCAGGGCTCTTAGTAAAGCACCTATGCCAGCACCAGAACCAAATGTGCCTACACCTAGGCTTAACCCGCTGCCCAAAGACAAAGGGTTAGCTTTTAGCTGAACTAGGCTAGAACCGCTCGCCCCAAAGTTAGTGCCACCGGCGAGTCCGCCGTTACTTAGGGCCCATTGCACGCCTAATTCTGCTGCTGTACTTGATGAGATTTCGGCAATAATAGCTTCAACTAATACCTGAGCACGGCGTACATCTAATTGCTTGATTACCGCTAACATAGACACCATGGTTTCATCAGGTGCGGTGATCACCAATGCATTAATGCTTGGCTCTGCTTGCACGCTTATTTGTATGGGGGCTTGGTCACTGGCATTGTCTTCTTCACTTACAGGGCGGGCTGCTGCCATGTCTGTAAGGATGGGCGCTAATGCCTCGGCCTTAGAATAGTGTAAGTACACCACCTTAGTGTGGCCTGTCATTTGTGCAACGGGGGCATCTAAATGTGCAATTAGTGCGCGCAAACGTGGCAATAGTTCTGCCCCAGCATTAAGGATAATACTGTTGGTACGTTGGTCGGCAATCACAATTTGTGTTTTTGCAGTAGCTTCACCAGTCGCTATATTTGGATTTAAGCCAAGGCTATTAATTATACCAACCACTTCTTGGGCGCTGGCATGCTTCAATTGCACAATCTCTAGGCTTTGATCTAAGGGCTGATCAATGCGGCGCACCATGTCCCATACCCGTTTTGCGTTACGTGCAGTGTCGGACAATATCAGCATGTTAGTGGGCAAGTAAGCTGCTAAGTGGGCTTCTTGGGGGAGTAGGGGGCGAATGACGGGTACAATTTGTACGGCAGGTACGTGTTTAACAGCCATTACTTGAGTGACAATGGCGTCGCCTGCCGATTGGATATTGGAAACCTCGGTAACAGCGCCAGAAACTCGAGCATTGATTTTGGGTACAATTTTAATGCTGCTGCCACTTGGCGCTGCAATAAAGCCATGTACATCTAATACTGATAAAAACACTTGATAAATTTCATCGGCAGAAACTGCGCTAGAAGAAATAACGGTCACTTTGCCTTGCACGCGAGGGTCTACAATAAAATTCTTGCCCGTTGCTAAGGCCACAGTTTCAATCAGGCTATGGATGTCTGCATTTTTTAAATTAAGGCTGGCGCCTGCTTTTAAGTCTGAGCTTGCTTCAGCCTGCGCTATATACGCTAGAGTGAGGGCTAAAAGCAGGGCGATTTTCTTGATCATTGACTAAAATCCACTAAAAGTTGTTGTTCTTGGCCGTTTCTAATAATACCTAAACGTAGGCTTTTAGCCACGGATAGATTGGTTAGTATATCCATACGACCGGCAAGTTGGCCAATACCTACGCCATCAACACTAGAAACAATGTCATTAGCCTGTAAGCCTAGCTTAACAAACATTGTTGGTTTACTGCCTGGGTTAACGCGATAGCCTGAAAACTGGCCATTTTGAGTGTGAGGTACAAAAGTAATGTGTTGTTCAAGAGCCAGGGGATTGCGTAATACTTCTGCCCGAAGGTCACCCAAACCTGCAGCAGAGTTTTCATTTATAGATTCAGCCTTCGCTGTTATGTCTGCCAAGGTAGCTCGAGGTAAACGAATCATTTCCAAACGGCCATTGTGATCTACCACTACGCCATCGGCAACAATTTGGTGGATGTTATAGTTGGTGGTTAATTCATCTCCAGCTTTAAACACCTTATCAGCAGCGTTTTCTACACTCAAAATGGCCATAGATTTAGCATCATCGGTTAATGCCAAAATGCCTTTAATAGTCACTTTAAGTAGAGACTCTGGTATGTCTTCAGTCGCCACTTGGTCAGTCTTGTTAGTGGTTAGGGAACGGCCAAATAGGTGTGCACTGCCAATGTCATCAGCATAGTGAGGCGTAATAGATAGGGTGGCAGCTTTGCTGGGAAAGGGGGCAATAGCTTGCGCACTTGTATCTGATACCAACCAGTAATCATAAGCTTGCCAAAAAACCTGAGAAGAAATTAGGCCCAGCAGTACTATTAATAATGCCGCAAGGGCAGACGTTAAAAGGGTGTGTGTTTTTTGTGCCATAGGTAGTGAATTTAAGCTGCTTGTGGGGATATATTGACCCTTAGGCTGGGAAATGTCGATAGCTATCAGTCATTGAATTATACAATTCGATTGGAGTGGTGAAGAATGGGTATTTATACCCATGCGTTTGCATTTATAGAAGCCTACTTATGACTATAAGTAATTTAATTTCTGGGAATTTGATATGCTGAGGTAGTAGAGCGCCCGCTAGAGCCGACGCCTTACGAGACCGTTACAGGGTATAATAATTATTACGAATTTGGCTTCAGTAAAGATGCCCCCTCGAAAGCGGATAAAACGCTCATTACCTCGCCTTGGAGTGTGGAAATTGGTGGAGAAGGCGCAGACAAACCCGGTGTTTACGATATTGCCGACATTAAAGGTGAACACGGTATAGAAAACCACCTGTACCGTTTTCGCTGTGTAGAAGCCTGGTCTATGGTCATTCCATGGAACGGTATTAAGTTGGCAGATGTTATTAAAGCAGCAAAACCGAATAGCAAAGCTAAATTTGTGCGCTTTACCACCCTCAATGACCCACAACAAATGCCCAATGCCGACTGGGCCGGTGGGCCCTACATAGAAGGCTTAACGATAGATGAGGCTATGAATCCGTTGACCTTGTTGGCCACGGGTATTTATGACAAACCTTTAGAGCAGCAAAACGGCGCTCCTATTCGTTTGGTGGTGCCGTGGAAGTATGGTTTTAAGTACGCTAAATCGATCGTTAAAATTGAGCTCGTTGAAGAAGTGCCACAAACTACCTGGTGGCAACAGAATCAAAGGGAGTATGGTTTTTATGCCAACGTGAACCCACGTTTCGACCACCCCCGTTGGACCCAAGCCACGGAGCGCGTGATAGGCCAGTTAGGCCGTAAACCTACCCTCTTATACAACGGCTACGCGGAAGAAGTAGCGCACATGTATCCAGATCAAAACAATA
>Ga0308010_1001203_pt1 | contig 14738 bp, 13 predicted proteins | sample Neamet129_FD_202368 | JGI IMG/M metagenome (GOLD analysis project Ga0308010, IMG submission 202368) | Marine microbial communities from water near the shore, Antarctic Ocean - #129 | ecosystem: Environmental > Aquatic > Marine > Unclassified | place: Southern Ocean | collected 2014-07-24 | reverse complement strand
GTTGTGATTACAATCTATAACTTGTTAGGTCAAGAAGTAACAACCATCATCAATCAACGTTTAGATTACGGCTACCATACGGTCACCTGGCAAGGAACGGACAGGATGGGCCGCCCGGTTGGATCTGGTGTTTATTTCTCGGAGCTAAAGGCAGCCGGAAATCGTAAAACGCGTAAAATGCTTCTATTGAAATGATTCATTCAATACAAAAACAATTCATTGTCATATTTCTAATCAGTGTAGTGGTCATAGATGCTCAATTTGCCTTGCCTACATTTCAGGCTGTCAATTCACAGGATAAAACTGGCCCCAGGATTACCATTACAGCGACTGATGGATCAAACTCAGTTGCATCAGGATCACTCACCAATGACGCTACCCTAACGATAACATTTACCGCTAACGAATCTGTCACAGGGTTTGCTGTAGGTGATGTTGGCGCAACGGGTGGTAGTCTTAGTTCGTTTAGCGGCAGCGGTGCAACCTATACAGCCACTTTTACTCCATCAAGTGACCGTAATACAACCGTCTATATTCCCGCCAATGTCTACACAGATCAAAGTTCTAACAACAATCTCTCTTCTAATCCTTTTTATTGGTCCTATGACGGAACGGTACCTACCTATGTTTCTGGTACATACATCACGAGTGATAACAGTGAAGTAAAGATAGGATTTAGTGAAAATGTATACGATACAGGTGCTGGTTCAGGCCTACTGGAAACAGGTGATTTTACCTTATCCATATCAGGTGGTTCAGCCACATTGGGTAGTTCAAATCCCACTGCGGTAACCAAGGATACACCAACCTTCAGTTCAACAAAAATTGATAATAATCTGGACGGTGCATGGGGTCTGGTAATTGCAGACCTGGATTCTGATGATGATCAGGATATAATTGCAGGGGGTTATCTCGGTAATGACCTGAACTGGTATGAGAATAATGGATCAGGATATTTTACAGAAAGGCCAATTGATCTCAATCTGAGCGGTGTATTGGGATTGGCAGTTAATGATATTGATGGGGATGGAGATCTTGATATTTTTGCTACTGCTAAAAATAATGATCAAGTAGCTTTATATACAAATAATGGATCACAGAGTTTTACAAAATCTTTAATATCTTCAGATTTAGATGGTCCCCATAGTGTAGGGTGTAATGATCTTGATGATGATGGATACATGGATGTGATTGTTAGTGTAGCAATAGACAATGAAGTGGTCTGGTATAAAAACGATGGGGCACAGAATTTTACAGAAAACTTAATTGATGATAGCATGGATGCTCCACTCAATTTTGTTGTTATAGATCTTGATGAAGACGGTGATAAAGATGTGATAGTTGCTGCAAATAATGACGATGATGTGATCTGGCTATCAAACGATGGATCAGAAAATTTTACGAAAAATACGATTGATAATAATCTTAAGGCAGCGCGCGATGTGGTTGTAATTGACTTGGATGAGGATGGAGACTTGGACATATTGGCTACATCGGATAATTCTAGCGGAAATGAGGTGGTCTGGTATTCCAATGACGGATCAGAAAATTTTACCACCAACAGCATTGAATCTAGTCTGAGTTCAGCAAATATATTACAGGTTGGGGATATTGATGGTGATAATGATTTAGACGTGGTCGTGACTTCATATCAGAATGATGATCTATTATGGTATTCTAATGACGGATCAGAAAATTTTACAAAAAATTTCATTGATAATGACATAAATGGTATTACTGTTGCGAGGGTTGGTGATGTTGATGGGGATGGATATATTGATATTGTCGCAAATTCCAAACTGGATGATGATGTCATGCTCTATACCTATTCTGATTCAGGATACGTTTTGGATATTGCTCTATCTGGTACGGCCTACGGCAGTGAGACGCTGACCATTAGCCCGACGAGTTCATCTATTTATGATATTGCTGGAAATGTTGCGGCTACATCTCAGAGTTACAGTACCGTTACCTTGAATAATTTAAACTATGTTCTTGATTTCGATGGTTCTAATGATTACGTCTCAGTAGCATACAGTACTGATTTTCAGCAAAGTGACTTTACCGTAATGGCTTGGGTAAACTTGGATGCATTTGAAAATGAAGATTATTTTGTGTACCGTCACAAGACCTGGTTCATTGGTTTTAGTAGATCAGGGACAAAGATTGAGGGAGGAGTCAGAGATGATGACGGTGACTGGTTGTATCCCATATCAACCACCACTCCATCTGCAGGAGGCGGCTGGTATCACGTTGTGCTTGTGTTTAATGGTACCGGAAGTTCCATAGAATATGCCTATTTATATATAAATGGAAGTATCGAGGATACTGAATCCGACTCAAATCATGATCTGAATAGTCAAAATACAAAAGTCTCAATTGGTGCAAAGATTAATGACAGTAATAACTTATCAGATTATTTCAATGGCCAGATTGATGAAGTTGCTTTTTGGGATGAAGCGTTGACAGCCAGTGAGATATCAACATTATACAATTCAGGAACCCCTCTTAATGCTAGTTCCAACAGCGGGGACTACACATCAAGCTCTGGTCTGGAAGCCTATTACAAATTTCAACAGAACGCAAACAGTGAAACGGAAAGTCACAATGGTACAAATAGCGGCGCTACCTATACAAACGTATCCATTCCATAGATAATAAGTAAAGAGAGATAATTATAAAAACTAGATTGTTATTATTGTTAATTGTTGGTGTGTTTGTTTTTTCTTGTGATCAAGAAGAAGAACCTCTGGCAGAAGACTGTGCGGGAATCGCAGGCGGAGCCAACGCTGTGACCGCGCTTTACAATAGTGGTTCAGGCTTGAGTGCATCAACTAATTCCGGAAATTATACATCTTCGAGCAACTTAGTGCTCTATCTTAAAATGGAGCAAAACTTAGATGATAGTGCTAACAGCTATGATTTTACTGGGAACAACATTTCCTCAGAATACTATGGCAATACTGATTATGAATAAAGGAATCTATAGATGAATGACAAAAGGTCAATTCTATTATTATTTACAGCGATTATGATAACTCAATGTGAGGACAATAATAGTGTAGATGCAGCAAGCAATTGTGGTTTAGAGGCCACCTACATAAAGGATGTGGATAACATCGATAGCTTGGGGAATGCATCAGGAAGTGCCATAAGGATGGTAGACGATTGTAGTTATGTTGGGGTGGGACATCGTGCGGGTGTACCTTGGATCACCAAATTCAATGAACTAGGTGAACAGGTCTGGGACAAGAAATTTGATGAGATCCCCATTCCCCAAGGAAACTATGGTACCGGACGCATTTATGCCACGGGTGTTGACAAGACCAATGATGGTGGGTTCGTAATTGTCTGTGCAACAACCATGAATCACCCAAGTTACAATGCCTCAGGACGCATCATAAAAGTTGATTCCTCGGGAACGACGGAATGGATAAAACAATTCCCAACCAATAGACCCTATCACGGAAGAGACGTGATCCAGACCATGGAAGGGGACTACATTGTTGTTGGGAGCTGGTATACTACTTCTGCGGTAACCAATGAAAAATCAGCCTTCATGGCGAGGTACGATATAGACGGTAATCTAATATGGATTGAACGATATGGTGGAGAGTGCGATGAGGATGAGTTTCAGGCTGTGATTCAAAAGCCAGATGGTGGGTTCATAGCAGTTGGCAAATTTGAGCACGAAAGCTCTGACTACAATTGTGATTTCTATGGCTACACCGATCTATGGTTTGTGAGTACGGACAGTGAAGGTCAGGTGTTAGAAGAGAGCAAGACCGGAGAATCCTATTGGGAGTCCGCCTATGATATTGTTGACATTGGTGACGGTACCTATGGATTAGCAGGCAAAAGGAGACATGAACGCCTAAAACCATCCAATGCGTGGTATATAAGAATGGATGGATCAGGGAATGTTGTTTCGCAGTGGCATGAGCCTGACTATGTCAACAGCTCAGGAAGAAACGATGCTTTATACAATCTTGTTCTACTGCCAGATGGAGAAACCATGGTTGCTTTAGGATATATGGATGAAGGAGATGGAGATAGTCAATACCTGTGGGCGTTCAATGCAAAGACAAGCGAAGAAATTTGGAATACCAGTTACAATGAACCTGGGAGAGGATTTTCTCTTGGGATGTCCAATGCCTATGATGGTGGGATGATATTCTTTGGGAAAAAAGAGACCGGGAGACTCAAGATCTTTAAAACAGATGAGAATGGCATGGTTATTAGCGAATGATCAGACAGCCAATAAATAAGAGAAAGATTAGAATTGAAAAGGTTATAAATTTGTTATGGAGCACTTAATAATTTTTATAAAAATGGAAAAAAATTCATGAGAACAAAATTAATATTGTGTGCCATTCCTCTATTTTTCCTGTCCTGCGATGAAGCTGAAGAACAGAACGCGGAGGACTGCGCTGGCATTGTAGGAGGAAACACTGTCTGTGGCTGTACCGACAGCGATGCAACCAACTACAACAGTGAAGCGACCTATGACGATGGAACCTGCAAATACGATCCGAACATAGACTGTGCAGGAGTCGTCGATGGAAATAGTGTTTGTGGCTGTATGGATGATTCAGCCATCAACTACGATCCCGCAGCTACGTTTGATGACGGAAGCTGTCAGTACTATGATGGTCAGATGTACGTAGTCTGGGAAAAAGTAATTGAGGAAGCAGGAGAGATGTGGTCCATGAGGCCTGTCTCTGATGGTGGGTTCATCATGGCCTGCGGAGGAGCCGGTGACTGTACGGGAGGCACTCCATGTGAATACTATGGACAACTCATTAGATTGGACGCAAATGGTGACGTGGTCTGGAACCAGACCTATGAAGGATCTTCAGGATTATATCATGCCAGAGAAACATCAGATGGTGGTTTCATAGCAGCAGGGTACTATGAGTGTGTCGACGCAATGGACTGTTATCCCGACATGTACATAGTGAAGACCGATTCAGATGGTAATGTGGAGTGGTCTGTGCTGGAAGAATCCCCAGGGAATAATAATGATTGGGGAAGAGATATCATCCAAACTCAGGATGGTAATTATGTAGTGACTGGTACCTGGAATGATGATGGCTGGAACAGTACGGCAGCACTTAGAAAATACGATTCGAGTGGTGAGTTGATGTGGATGAACAATCACAACAATTCTACTGCGAATGAATCCTATGAGATCATTGAGACAGATGATGGAGATCTGGTCTTTGCAGGATACTCTGGAACTCAACACGGTGACTATAAATGGTTCATGGTCAAGACAGACTCAGAGGGAAACCAGATATGGAAAAAGGCAAATAGTTCCGTTGGCGATGCCATACTTTATGGGCTGTGTGAATCTCCAAGTGGTGGTTACGTAGCTGCGGGTTTCTGTAATAGCTGGAGAAGTAATTTTATAACCAAAAGAAACCCTAATAACGGTAATAGTACTTTTACTGAGTGTATCATTGGGGACTTTAATGTCGCTGGGATCTATGACATCACGCCCGCTAAGGGAGGAGGATATTATATGATCGATGAGAGAAGTTATTTGACCAAAATGGATGAATCTGGTCAGGTTATATTTTCCGAACAGGTTGGAAGCAATCTTGCTGTCATTGAACTGGATAACGGTGATGTCATTGTCGGTGGTGATGGTGCTTTCCTTGATGGGGGTTATGGAGGTTCTGCAACCATAACTAGGATGTCTTTTTCTGAATAACATAAATACCATTTTGAATTCATGAATCAAATTCGATCGATTTTTCTCCTGACTTTCATTTTACTTGCTTGCACAAAGGATGAACAGATGAAAGTGGTAATATCAGCTTTAGTGCCCAACTGGCTCATGTGAATCAATCTATCATTGAGCTGGACGATGGTGACCTAGTGATAGGCGGTTTCGGATTCCGAGAAGGAAATAGTGGATGCCCCGTATCACTGCTTCGTTTGGATCCATCTAATATTGATGCTTCTAATTTTACAATTGAGTAATTTTAATTATGATTAAACATACATTATTTTTATTAATTCTTAGTCTGGCCTTTTGGGCCTGTGCAGAAGATGAAGAGTCACTGACAGAAGATTGCGCAGGTGTATTAGGCGGAGACAACATATGCGGGTGTACGGATAGCCAGTCATCAAGCTACGATAGTACCGCTACCTATGATGATGGAAGCTGTGATAGCAGCCATATACTTATCCCCGGACGAACGATCTATATAGTAGGCGAGTCCTATAATAGTGAAGGTAATCGTACTGCCTGCTACTGGGTAAATGGTGTTCGCGTAGAACTTCCAGGAGGAGCCTGGGCAACAGATATAGTTGTTTTTAATGGTACGGTATATACTTCTGGTACAGGTGAAACATCTGATGCCTGCTATTGGATCAATGAGACCCGCTATGATCTCCCAGGAAATGGAGGAGAAGCTGAAGCCATTACTGTAGATAGTAATGGTGTTGTTTATGTAGCCGGATGGTATAATGATGGATCCTGCTACTGGAAAGATGGAGTGAAAATTAATCTGACGACTAATGCAGAATCTCAGTCATTTGCGATTGGACTACGTTATAATGGCGATGTATTTGTCGGCGGCTATTACATGAACAATCATCATTATGTTATTCCCTGCTACTGGAAAAATGGAAACAATAGAAACAATCTTTCAATTCCCAGCGGTGGAGATGGCGAAGTGAATGATGTTGCCATTATGGATGGCAATACGAGGTATTACGCAGGCTACACAATGGCACCGGATAATTTTGCAGGGTACGTTCCAAAAGCTTGTCACTGGCGGAATGCCGGTAACAGGACTGACCTGCCTCTTGGAGGTTCAAGTTGGGATATCTATGGAGCAACTGGAATGGGTATTGCTATAGATGGACAAGATATTTATGTTGCTGGGTACACAGATTGGTATGAGTTTACGGGTGAGGAAGAGACAACAGGTGGATCTTTCCCACAATACTGGAAGAATAGCACCATTCATGATTTGCCGGGTGGTCCTCTGACCAATTTTGGTACTGGTGTGGCTAATGATATTCGTGTGGCGGACGGCGATGTTGTTGTTGTAGGAGAAGCAACCAGAGATACGAGTTACTCTGATAGTCAGATAAGTGCCTGCTACTGGATCAATGGAGAACTACATTATCTGGTAGAGCAAAATGATGTCCCTGATGGATTGGAAGACTGGGACTGGAGTTCTGCTAAAGGCGTTTTCATTGAATAGCCTAGGCTAATAATAATTAACAGCATTACATATTAATTAATCATTTAAAACTCTCTATATCTCTTTGTAATTTTCGCGGCTTTTCTCAGGGAAACTTCAAGAATAACCTAGCTGTGGCCTTTTCACGATTGATGCCGAAATTGTATGACTGAAATCAATATAACATTACCGGATAATTCCGTAAAAACGATGCCAACAGGCACTACGTCACAACAAGTAGCCGATAGTATCGGTTCGGGTTTGGCGCGGGCAGTAGTCGTAGCCAAGATTGATGGGAATCTTACAGATCTAAACAATCCGCTTGAGCAAGACTGTTCGTTGCAACTATTCACTGGTGATACGCCGGAAGGGCATGATACTTTACTCCATTCCACAGCTCACTTAATGGCACAGGCCGTGAAAGAACTTTTTCCAGCTGCCAAGGTAACAATAGGACCAACCATAGAAAATGGTTTTTTCTATGATTTTGATGTGGATGTTCCTTTTTCCGATGAAGTTCTTGCCCAGATACAACAAAAGATGAAAGAATTAGCAAAATCAGCTCAAGACATTGTTCGTACGGAAATGTCTGCCGGAGATGCTGTAAAAATGTTTGACAAAATGGGTGAGCCCTATAAAGTTGAGATTATTGGCGAGCTCAACCCCGAAGAAGTGATATCTGCCTATACCCAAAGTGACTTTACCGACCTTTGTCGTGGTCCCCACGTATCAAACACAAAAAAGATAAAATATTTTAAACTGTTGTCAACATCCGGTGCCTATTGGCGCGGTGATGAAAATAATAAAATGCTCCAACGTATCTATGGAACGGTATTTGCCAGTAAAGATGCTTTAAAAACACATCTTCATAATCTTGAAGAAGCCAAAAAACGGGATCACCGTAAATTAGGCAAAGAGCTCCATATTTTTACTTTTGATGAAGAAGTGGGGCCTGGATTGCCACTTTGGCTCCCTAATGGAACCGTCATAATCGAAGAATTGGAACAACTGGCAAAAAGTACAGAAAGAAAAGCTGGCTATCATCAGGTCCGTACACCGCACTTGACCAAAGGCACTTTATATGAAAAATCCGGCCATTTAGACCATTATAAGGATTCCATGTTTCCAGCCATGGATATTGATGGGACAGAATATTATGTAAAACCTATGAACTGTCCGCATCATCATAAGATATATGCAGCAACACCAAAAAGTTATCGGGATCTTCCTGTAAGATTAGCTGAATATGGCACGTGCTACCGGTATGAAAAATCCGGCCAATTATTTGGCTTAATGCGCGTTCGCAGCCTGCAAATGAATGATGCTCATATTTATTGTACCAAAGAGCAATTCAAGGAAGAATTTCTGGCTGTGTGCAATATGTACCTGAAATATTTTGAAATATTTGGCATTGAAAAATATTCTATGCGCTTGAGTCTACATGATACAAAAGGATTAGGGGGGAAATATGTGAACGAACCTGAGTTGTGGTTAGAGACAGAACAATGGGTTCGAGAAGCACTACAGGAAGGGTCAATAGAATTTACAGAAGTTGTGGGTGAAGCGGCTTTTTATGGTCCCAAGATCGATGTTCAAGTTTGGAGTGCCATCGGAAAAGAATTTACGTTAGCTACAAACCAGGTTGATTTTGCCATTCCTGCAAAATTTGATTTGACCTACACAGATGAGCATGGAAGTGAGCAAACGCCTCTATGTATTCACCGGGCTCCCTTAGGAACACATGAGCGATTTATTGGATTCCTGATTGAACATTTTGGCGGTAACTTCCCGCTATGGCTCGCACCAATTCAGGTAGCTGTTCTACCTGTTTCTGATAAAATATTAAATTATGCTTCAGAAGTTGAGACCACGCTTCGGGAAGCGGGAATTCGTGTAAAATTAAATGATCGTGCAGATAAAATTGGTGCTAAAATACGCCAGGCAGAATTAGAAAAAATTAATGTAATGTTGATTGTAGGTGAAAAAGAAGAAACAAATACAAGTGTTTCTGTTCGTCGAAGGTTTGAAGGAGATACAGGTGTATATCCTTTAAATACTTTAATAGATCAACTTAATGAAGAAATCATAAATAGGAGATTCTCCCATAGCAAAGAAAAATAAGCAGCGACTGAATAACGATATAACTTCTGATGAAGTTCGGTTAATTTCAGAAACTGGAGAACAATTAGGTGTTGTCACTCTTGAAGCTGCATTAGAAAGAGCCCAAGATGTCGGATTAGATTTGATGGAAGTTGGCCCAGGTATGAAACCGCCAGTTTGCAAAATCGTTGATTACGGCAAATTAAAATACGAGGAAAAGAAGAAACAACAGCAGAGTAAAAAGAAACAGCATGTTGTTAAACTTAAAGAAATTCGGTTAAGACCGCGGATTGATGAGCATGATCTCATGACAAAATTGAACCGTGGCCGAAAATTTTTGGAAGATGGAGCGAAATTAAAGATCACTCTTATGTTCCGAGGGCGAGAATTGGCCCGTATTGACTTGGGGAAACTTGTTATGGACAGAGTCCTCGAAGAATTGGCAGATGTGGCAGAGGTCGAAAAGAATATTCCTTTGGAAGGCCGACGCATGTCAATAATCCTTAACGCAAAATAGGAGTGCTAGATGCCTAAGATGAAAACAAGACGGGGAGCCGCAAAACGGTTCAAGATTACAGGTTCTGGCCGAATTAAACGAAACAAAGCAAACCATAGACATATGCTCATTCGCAGATCGAATAAGGCTAAACGGAATATGAGAAAGACAGGTACACTCTCACCCGGCGATGCTAAACTCGTGAAAGCAATGTTGGGCGTCTAATAACTGGAGACGATAAAAAATGCCTAGAGCAAATAGTTCCGTTCCACGACATCGTCGTCATCGGAAAATCGTCAAGCAGGCCAAAGGCTACTATGGTGCCCGGAGCCGCAATTTCAAATCTGCAAAAGATGCAGTGATCAGAGCAGGGCTATATGCCTATCGCGATAGACGTCAGCGCAAACGTATGTTTCGCAGACTGTGGATCACTCGTATCAATGCAGCTTGCAGGCTCAATGGTACTATATACTCAGCTTTTATTAAAGGTCTGAAGACCAAAGGTATTGACTTGGATCGTAAAATTCTGGCCGACATGGCGGTGAATGATCCGCAAGCCTTTACTGATTTGACAGCATCAGTCTAACTGAAGTGTCAATGATGGAACAACTCGAGTCGGTCAGGGAACAGTTCCTGGCCGATCTCGAATCTTTTCCAAATAATCCCAAAGACATAGATGAACTCCGTTCTAAATATTTAGGACGCAAGGGTCAAGTTGCTGCATTATTCGCTCTTATGGGGCAAGCTACGCCGGAAGAACGTCCAACACTGGGTAAAGATCTCAATATTTTAAAACTAGATCTCAGCAATCAATTCGAAGAAAAAGTTGCTTCAATAACTGCAACTCAGCAAAGTGCAGAAGATGAGTCCATTGATCTCTCTCTGCCAGGAAAGACACCAAGGATTGGTTCTATCCACATTCTGGAGCAAACGCTCTCAGAGATAAAAGATATATTCAAATCTATCGGTTTCCACGTTTCATACGGGCCAGAAGTGGAAGACGAATTTCATAATTTTTCTGCTCTGAATATTCCAGAGCATCATCCTGCTAGAGATATGCAGGATACTTTTTTTATTGATCCAACAACTGTTTTAAGAACACATACATCGAATGGACAAATCCATTTGATGGAAAACGAAGACCCTCCCATTCGATACATTGTACCAGGGCGTGTTTATCGAAATGAAGCTATCGGATACAAGAGCTATTGCTTGTTTCATCAGGTGGAAGGAATCTATATCAATGAGAACGTTTCATTTAGACAGTTGAAAGGGTGTCTTGAGTTTTTTGTCCGACAGATGTTTGGACCGAATAAAAAAATGCGATTCCGCCCGTCTTATTTCCCTTTTACTGAACCCAGCGCCGAAGTGGATATGTGGGATGACGAGAAACAACAATGGATGGAAATTCTAGGGTGTGGCATGGTTGATCCTGCTGTTTTGGATAATGTGGGTTATGATAGTAAGAAATGGCATGGATATGCATTTGGTATGGGCGTGGAACGGATTGCCATGTTAAAACACAAGATTAATGATATACGCTTATTTTATAACGGTGATGTCCGCTTCCTGGAACAATTCTCATGATTGTTTCCATTGATTGGTTAAAACAATTCGTTGATGTTACGGAAACACCGGATGAGTTGGCTGAACTTCTCTCTAAAACCGGCCTTGAAGCGGAAGTTGTAGGTGTACCGAGCGATCTCCCGGGGGTAATTATTGCTCATGTTGACACAGCCGAAAAACATCCAGATGCTGATAAACTAAAACTTTGTACTGTCAATGACGGCAAAGAGATTCATCAAGTTGTTTGCGGGGCTCCGAATGTAGAAGCTGGACAAAATATTGCTTTTGCAACTATTGGCACAATTTTACCAGGTAATTTTAAAATTAAGAAAGTTAAAATTAGAGGACAGGAGTCGTCAGGAATGATCTGTTCTGAAAGAGAATTGCAGATTACCGATGAGCATGAAGGCATTATGGTTTTGCCAGATGATCTGAATCCCGGGGATGATTTCATGACAGCCTATGGGCATAAATATTTATCTCTAGAATTAGATATTACTCCGAACCGACCCGACGCATTTTCTCATCAAGGTGTGGCACGAGACATTGCAGCTGCAACTAATCGTGAATTCAAACCACTTGCTATTGAATCAATCCAAGCTAAAGGCAACGAATCTTTATCCATTTCCATGGAAAATCCAGATGATTGCCCACGATATATCGGAGGAATTGTTAAAAATGTAAAGGTGGGTTCCAGTCCAGAATGGATGGTTGAAAAACTCAAGGCGGCTGGACAAAGAAGTATTAATAATTTGGTGGATATTTCAAATTATGTTTTACTCGAAATGGGTCACCCAACCCACATTTTTGACTATGATAAACTCAATCAAAAAGAGATTTTAGTACGTCGAGCAAAAAAGGGTGAAAAACTCACTACTTTAGATGAAGTAGAGCATGAACTAAGTGAAACAAATTTACTTATTACCGATGGTAAAATACCAATTGCCCTGGCGGGCGTCATGGGTGGACTCGGTACAGCAGTTTCAGATGAAACAACAACTGTCTTAGTAGAAAGTGCTTATTTTGATCCTGTGACTACCAGGAAGAATGCAAAAAGCGTACAAATGAGTACCGATGCATCCAAGCGATTTGAACGTGGCGCAGATCCTGATGGTGCAGTTAATGGATTCTGTCGTGTCGTTTCTCTTTTACAGGAATTAGCTGGTGGTGAATTGGTCTCTGATATGGTGGATGAATATCCTAAAAAGATCACAGTAACCGAAATTAGTTTGAGACGATCTGAATTAGATCTGATCATGGGCATTGCAGTCGATTCTGCAGATATTAATCGTATTTTAGAAGCGCTTGGTTTTGAGTCTACACATACGGGGGATAATTGGACATGCACACCACCATCTTATCGACCAGATGTAGAAAGAGAAATTGATATCATCGAAGAGATTGCCCGCATGATAGGTTTTGATTCAATTCCTTCTGATGAAAATATTTATGGTGAATTTCGTTATGAACAGAGTGATCCGGAATCTAAGATTGAACCAATTCGATCTACTCTAGCCGGCTTTGGATTTCATCAGATTTATTCTAACTCTTTACAGAATAAAGCGGTATCAAGACTATCCGGAAAAACATCGGTAAAAATGATGAACCCTTTGAACAGGGAAATGGCTTATCTGCGGACAACTTTATTGCCTGGGCTCATGAAAGCAGCTGATTTTAATATAAAAAATGGATCACCCAGTATCAGGCTTTTTGAATGTGCCAATGTACATGAACAAACATCAGATGGAATTGAAGGAATACATGAATATCGGCATTTAGCTGGCATTATTTTAGGGGAAGAAGAACCAGCATCTATTCATAGCGATGCATCCGAAGAAGATCTTTTTACTTTAAAAGGTTATATATCCGGTTTATTTAGCGGTAAGTACCGGATGCGGATTGAATTGAAAAGGGACGAGCATCCTGGATTTGATTATGCACAAACGATATTAATTAATCGACAAAATGTTGGTGCTATGGGAAGACTGTCATCTCACTGGATTCAAATAATGGATTTAGATATAGAGAATGTTTGTGGATTTGAGATCAATCTTGAACCCATCTTGAAAATGATAGGCGGCAAAAAGCAATTTAAGCCCATTACTACGTTTCCAAAAGTTCAACGGGATGTCAATCTGGTGATGAAAGAAACTCAAATAGTGGGTCCAATAACAGATATGATGTTGAAAAAAGGTAGAAATATTATTATCAATGCAAATCCTATAAATATCTTTAATGATGAAGTTGCATTGGGAAAGGGAATGAAAAGTGTCACCTTTTCTATTGAATTCCAGCACCATTCTAAAACACTTGAAGATAAAGATGTAACTCCTGTTATTAACGAAATTATCCGTATTGCTGAAAAGGAGTTTCTTGCTAAATTAAGGACATGAAAAATCTAGACTTACTGAACAAACTTGAAATAAAGGTTCGAGATTTGGTCTCTTCCTTAAAACGAGAAAGAGAAAAAAATATTGATTCTGAAAAAGCAGTTCATGAGTCTATGAAACTTTCCCAGATTGAAGAAAGAGTACGAAACTTGATCAACCTAGTGGATCAATTGGAGCAGCAATAATATGAGCGATGAAAGTAACCAGGTTTCCATTTCTATTTTTGGACAGGATTATTCTGTAAAGGCTCCCGCAGATCCGGAATATATTAAAAAGATCGGCGAATATTTAGATGGCAAAATGAGAGAAGTTCAGGCTGGATTTACAACAACTCAGTCTTCTACACGTATAGCTATTTTGGCGGCCATGAATATCACAGACGAATTGTTTAATTCACGACAATCTAGTGGGACAGAAGACTCAGAAGTTGAAGAAAAGATTTCCACATTGATCGAACTCATCGAAGAAACTATTTAAACTTCAATCCTACCTATGTCCGAACCATTAATACTTTCCGGTAAGGATGTTAGTCAATCTGTTTATAAGTCCCTTTTAAACAGAATTTCAATTTTAAAAGATCAAAATATCACTCCTGGACTTGCGGTCGTTATTGTGGGTGAAGATCCTGCATCTCAGGTTTATGTCCAATCGAAGACAAAGAAGTTCAAACAATTAAATCTTAATACTGAATCATTCAAACTTCTAGACTCAACGACAGAAGATGAATTATTGAACATCATATATGATTTAAATGAGAATGATGAGTTTCATGGTATTCTGGTGCAATTACCCCTACCACGGCACATTGATACACAACAAATTATAGAAGCAATTGATCCAAAAAAAGATGTGGATGGATTTCATCCTGAAAATGCAGGACTGCTATCCATTGGTAAACCAAGATTCATTTCTTGTACACCAAAAGGGATCATGCGCATTTTATCTCACTATAATATAGATTTAAAAGGTAAACATATTGTAGTG
>Ga0308010_1001196_pt1 | contig 14768 bp, 9 predicted proteins | sample Neamet129_FD_202368 | JGI IMG/M metagenome (GOLD analysis project Ga0308010, IMG submission 202368) | Marine microbial communities from water near the shore, Antarctic Ocean - #129 | ecosystem: Environmental > Aquatic > Marine > Unclassified | place: Southern Ocean | collected 2014-07-24 | reverse complement strand
TCGACTTGGAATTCAACTGTTCTTAATCAACCAAGTGGTCCCATCAACAGTTTCAATCTCGACCTTACCGGTGGTGCAGAACCAGCAATGGCCGTTCGAGCAGATGCGAACAGTGACGTTCTTTATGTTCGAAACGGGTCATTGGATTGGATTTCATTCGGTGCGCAGCCCACATCCACCATCGACGGAGCATGGGACCTTTCATCCGAAGATGGCACGTTTATTTTGATGACCAGTGTCGGTCAAAACAACCTACTCACTTGGAACAGCCTCAATATCGACTCTGTTTCTGGAAGTCAAGCAGCACCGCAGTACATTTGGAAAAGCCTCTCATTCGGGGACATTACCGCTACGGGAACTGTTGGCTTGTATACCGATTCAAACGAAACATTACACCTTGCTATTCAAGACAGTGTGCTTTGGGATATCGAAGTCTTACGATTGTATCCCGATGCTGACAGAGACCTTATTTTCGATTTGATTGACGACCTCCCTCTGTTAGGAAATCAATGGTCCGATAATGATAGTGATGGATATGGAGACAATGAACTTGGTCCTCTTCACGACGCTTGTGAATCAACCAACGCACCATCATCGTATTACACCTATGGCTGTCTTGATTATGACGACGATGGCTATGCTGATATCGATGATGCCTGCAACGATGATGATGGAGCATCGTGGATAGATCGAAAGGGGTGTAACGATTACGACCAAGATGGTTGGTCCAACAACAATTTCAATTATTTTGATGGAGACTTTTTTACTTTCAATTGGAAACTCGCATCGGATAGCGATGGCGACGGATACGGAGATAATTCTGGGCCTGACTGTTGCATTACCGAATACGACATAACTGAGCCAATTGGGGATTTATTCCCATTTAATCCATCGCAATACATAGACCAAGATGGTGATGGCTGGGGTGACAACTCTTCTGATCCAGTCGATGGTGATGCATGTAAGTGGGATTGGGGTGCATCGTGGAGAGACCGTAAAGGGTGCCTCGATACTGACCTTGATGGCTCTTCAGACCCATCCAACTATGGAGGATTCAATTGGACTGTAACTCATGGCGCAGATGCATGGCCATTCGACAGCACTCAATGGGCGGATTCCGATGGTGATGGTTTCGGCGACAACAGTTCAGATGGTGCAACAAATCCTGATCGATTCCCGAACATAACGGGTGCAGCTGAGGATAATGATTCTGATGGTTATCCTGACCGATGGACTGCTTTTTACAACGCTACCTTCGATGACGATAACGATAATGTTTTAAATTATCAAGATTTTTGTGGAGATTCAAACCTTTCAACACTTCCGATTGACTCAGATGGATGTAATATTCCCGCTTTTAGAAATCAAACGAAGTCTCAACCTTTGCTTAACAATGAACCATTAATTTTGGACGCCTGTCCAAATGCTTGGGGTAATTCGACCGATCCACATCCGGGATGCCCGGATACCGATGGTGACGGTTGGATGAATTCAGAAGACGCATTCCCACTTGAGCCCTCTCAATGGCTTGATTGGGACCTCGACGGATTTGGAGATAACCCAGCAGGTGTCCAAGCCGATGAATGTCCAACGATTGCTGGTGTGCTTGAAGGAACCAGTCCCTTTGAAGATGGCACTGGAATTGGTTGTCGATTTATCGATGATACAGATAATGACGGCGATTTTGTTCCCGATGAAGAGGATATTTGCGCAGATACCGATGAAGGCCTACCAGTCAACTCTGCTGGTTGTGCTGAAAATCAGTTAGATGCCGATGATGATACGGTTTTCAATAACCTTGACCTTTGCCCTCAAACTCAGTTTGGTGATACGGTCGATGCAAGTGGTTGTAGCGATGCTCAACTCCAGAGCGATGACGATATGGATAATGTGGTCGGTCCTTCAGACCTGTGCCCAGACACGCCCGCTGCTGAAAAAGGAGATGTTGATGTAAACGGTTGCTCAGCATCCCAACGCGATTCAGATGGAGACGGGGTTTCTGATGCCCTCGATGAATGTCTCGATACTCCTACAGGTTACCCTATTCTGGCAGATGGTTGTACTGATGAAAGTGCTTTTGAGCAAGATTACGATGGTGACGGCTTTGCAGGCACGTACATCTACTCGCTTAACGAAGTTACAAACTTGAGAGAAAACCAATCCGGTGATGCCTTCCCAACAGATGGCGAACAATGGTTTGACCAAGATGGGGACGGGTATGGCGATAATACAAATGGTTCACAAGCTGATTTTTGCCCGACCGAGTTTGGAAATTCTTCTCTTGATTACCTCGGTTGTTTCGATGATGGCGATGGTTATGCAGATGAATTCGAACCTGCAGGTCTTGCAGGTAACCCAACCCAATGGCTGGATGATGATTTTGATGGCTATGGCGATAATCCGAATGGCACTTCACCCGACCTGTGCCTTGGCACTCCATACTCGCAGAAAGATGATGTTAATTCGAATGGCTGTATTTTATCTCAACTGGATTCCGATAACGATGGTGTATCCGACCTCCTTGACAATTGCCCCGATGACCCGCAAGGAGATGATGGATATTCGGATGGCTGCCCTCTCAGGTCGTCGAATGGAGATGATGAAACATCTTCTTTCTTCGGTGGAAATTCCATGATAATAATCGCGCTGATTGCAGGAGTTGTAGTTTTGCTTGTCGGAGCAGTTCTTTTCTTACGCAACCGTGGTGGTGATTATGATTACGATGATGACGACGATGACGATTGGGATGACGATGATGACGAACCTCTTCCATTTAGAAGCAGTCAAAGTGCACAATCATCACCCCCGCCACGAAATCAACCTTCTCAAGCAGGTCCATCCAGCGGTCCATCCAGCGGTCCATCCAGCGGTCCATCCAGTGGTCCATCCAGTGGTCCGAAAAGCGGTCCTTCGGGCGGCCCGACACGAGGTGCTCCGAAAGGTCCTCAAGGCCGAGGAAAAAGTTCACCTGCGCCTCAAAGCGGCCCTTCACGCGGCGGTCCTTCGCCACGAGCGCGTTCATCGACGAGTACTTCTTTTGGCGATCAATCAGAACCTGAGCCCGAAGTTGAAGAGGATGGCGCTGCTAAAGTTCGTAAGGCGACTTTCAAAATTGATTTATCGATCTTTGAAGATTGGCAAACTGAAGACAGAGAATCCGCTGCTGATTGGGTTCGAAGTTCTCTTGATGAAGGAGATGACGAACGTTCAATCATGATGCAGTTGCAAGAAACGGGTTGGTCCGCGCCACAATCAAGGGCGATTTTCAACATGGGCCGGAGCCGCTGAAATGGAGTTGTGTTCGATAGTGAGGGAACGCTTTACAGCATCATGCTCAAGAACGGGATTCAATTGGATGCAAAAGAGGGGGGTAGAAAATGGCCGATAAGGAACTCGAAGGCGCTTCTATGCCCGATGGAATTGAAGTTGATGAAACAGCAGCCTATTTTGGCGTCATTGAGTCTTCTGATATGCTTCATACCTTGATGGCAATGGAGCGCAATCAAGCGATGGAGAAGTTCTTTTCGGTTCTATCCGATATTGTTCTTCTACCTGGAGATTTTGATTTTGAAGCTGCAAGCGAACGTATTCAATGCGAAGGCGGAGAAATATACTACTTGGTTGCCGGGCATTTGGGACTGATGAGTTTACCGGATTCTCTTTCGAATTATCTCGGTCTACCGGATTCATCCGGAGACTCCAGTGGGAACACTCCATCAATTTCTATTGAAGACCAAAACAAACTCGCTACACTTGCAGACCCAATGCGGATTATCAAACTCTTGGCAATTGCTTCAACCACCGGAGCAGAAGGTGAAGTTACACGGTACTACAATGCAATACTGGGATTATTCTCCGATCCAGCAGCGAATGTTGACACTCTTCTCGAAGTAGTTGATGAACTCGATGCTGCCATGGATGTAGTGGGTCATGCTTTACCAATACCTTCTTTGGCGAGTGGAGATGCAGCCACCGCAGCAATTGCAACTCTTTCTGCATCGGTTTCCGTTGCAGTACCTCGGCCGAATGCCGTTGAAGCTGTCCCTCTGCCTGGAACAAAAGTGGAAAAGAATATTTCCTTGCCTCAAACTTTAGAACCTCCAGCCCCAAAAACGTTAGTCGAATTGCCTTCCATTCATAAAACACCTGAATTCGAACCTGCACTCGATACCAGCAACCAAAAATTAGTTGCCAAGGCGGAGGAAGATGCCTTTTCCGGTGCTTTTGATATTGGTATTGGTAAGGAAGAAGAAGTTGCCGTCTCGGAACCTGAGCCCGAACCAGAACTTGAGCCGGAACCTGAGCCCGAACCAGAACTTGAGCCGGAACCTGAGCCCGAACCAGAACTTGAGCCCGAGCCGGAACCTGAATTTGTCAGTGCAGCAGAACATTTTCTCGCAGCAGATACCGATGGAAGCAAGGAACTTTCCGTTGAAGAATTAGCGGTTGCAACGGGAACTTCGCTTGAAGAAGCAGAAATCCTTCACAAACAAGCCGACACTGATGGTGATGGCGTTGTTTCACTTTCAGAATTTATTTCATCACCCGCTGCCGAGAAAGTCGAAGGGCTCCCTCGGCCTGTTGCTCCGGTGCGTAAACCACTCTCTCAACCTGTTCCAGTGCAACAACCTCAACAACCTCAACAACCTCAACAACCTCAAAAACCTCAACAACCTCAACAACCTCAAAAACCTCAACAACCTCAACAACCTCAACAACCTCAACAACCTCAACAACCTCAACAACCTCAACAACCTCAACAACCTCAGCAACAAGGCTGGAATCAACCACAACAACAACCACAACAACAACCACAACAACCACCGCAACAACAACCGCAACAACCTGTGCAACAACCACCGCAACAACCTCAGCAACAAGGCTGGAATCAACAGCAACCTATCCAAAACATACAGCCGACTATCCGCTCGGGCGTTTTGTGCCGTGGTTGTGGGATTGGCCTTGACCCATATTGGAGATTCTGTCCAATTTGTGGAATGCAAAATGCAGTTCGTTAATCATTCCCAAAGAATGAATTCACCTTTTGAAATAAAGAGTGTATCGTCAAGCCAAACATTTGCATTTCTGAGTACACCGGGAATGTGAATGCCGACGGAGGAAGTACCGCCCAATGCCGTGTTATCTCCAACTGAAAAATAGCATGTGCCAAGCCGTTTCTCATCCTCGAGAACGTTGCCAGAAAGTCGAGCTTGGGGATTCATACCGAAGCCAAATTCAGCCATTGTCCATACATTTTCTCGCTCTTTCGGTCGTAGACGTTTCGCAGCTTCACCGAATTCTTGCCGAATTGCTGCTGCAATTGTGCCGCCTTTGACATCCATGACCATCCCCCCCTCTATGATCAATGTAATTGGCTCATCAACTAAATTCGATTCCCATGAGCCATCGATCACAACTGTTCCATTCATTGACCCTTCTCGTGGCATGATGAAGGCTTTTCCAGCAGGTAGGTTTGTCAGCATTTTTGGACGATTGCAAATACCATTGTCATCGAGTTTCCATTCTCTCCAATTTACCTCAAACGTCACATCAGTACCCTGTTCGGAAGTCACCTTGACAATTCTTCTCCTACGGAAATGAGGTGCGAGGTCACTGATTTTTTGCTTGATGATGGAAAAATCTGCAGACATCCCGCCCCGACTAAACATTTCATTTGTCATACCTGGCATTGTAGCAACACGAGAACCCTCGCGGAGGGATTGACGTATGGCACGTGTATGCGTTAGTGAATAGCGAGTAGGGGCAATAACAACTTGTTGTTGACGCATTAAGTTTGCAACTGGGGATGGAGGTTCTTCTCCATGGTGGCGGGCTTTTGGCATAACGATGAGAAGAACTCGGTCTGAACGTTCGTTTGCCGCTTCATGCAAGGCTTGACCAATATCACCAGTAGATGGGTCACAGACAATGAGGACATTTTCGCCCCTCCGAATGTCCATACATGTCTTAATCACAGTTCTCGCACTTACTTTTAGTTGCTCAGACACTTCTTCTATAGAAAGTTCATCGAATGGAATTGATTCTAATTTGGTATCTTCATTCGGCTGGCCCATCATATCGACGGGTTCTTCACCAATTTTTTTGATTGCATCGACGACCTCTTCGAGTTCATCATCTTCAGTGTTCAGGGGTACACTTTTCTTCTCCTTACGGGAAAAAGGTCGCACCATACAACAGCGAGAAGGGCTTATACTTTCAATGTGTGGCAGTAATTACGAAAAAAATGATTCCGGTTCTCGCAAAGAAAAAGAAAGGTACAAGCGTTCATGACGGAGAAAGCGGTGGCTCATTTCATGCAGACCTATTCCGTATTCATTGAACGTGTCAAAGATATCCATCGACTCGGAGCATTACAGGGGCATTTGGGTTGGGACCAAGAGACCATTATGCCAATAAAAGGCTCAGATGCACGTTCAGATATCTTATCGTGGCTTGCTGCTGAACGACATAACCGTTTAATCGACCCCAAAATGGGTCAACTTTTGGACGCTCTTGAGCAAGATGAAACGTTGAATGATGATCAACGAGCTAACGTTCGAGAAATGCGGAGGGCATATGACAAAGCTGTAAAGCTGCCATCGGAGTTTGTCGCTGCCTTTGCAAAAGCAACATCTGAAGCGCTTCTCTCTTGGCAAAAAGCGAGGGCGGATTCTAATTTTGATGCCTTTCAACCTCAATTAGAAATACTCATCGGCATGACAAAACAAAAGATTGCTTATTATGGCGGTCAAGACAATCCGTATGATATGCTACTCGATGAATATGAAATCGGGATGAAAGTATCCGATTACGACCCTTTGTTTGCTGGCCTTCGTGCTCGACTCGTACCTCTTCTCCAAAAAATTACTTCTGCTCAAAAGACAAACCCAGACCCAGTCTTGCCAGATGGCCTTCGTTTTTCGATAGAAGCACAAACCGAATTTTGTATCAAAGTCTCTAAAGCAATGGGATTTGATTTTGATGCAGGAAGAATGGATGCATCAACCCACCCCTTCTCCGCAGGACTTTGGCCAGGTGACACACGTTTTACAACTCGGTTCGATGAATTAGATCCGTTCTCATGCTTGTACGCAGTCATGCATGAAAGCGGCCACGCACTGTATGAACAAGGACTTTCGAAAGCATTTTCCTTGACGCCAAGAGGTGAAGCAGTTTCACTTGGCGTCCATGAATCCCAAAGTCGGTTCTGGGAGAATCAAATAGGAAGGACAACAGCGTTTTGGAATATTGCTATGCCTTGGTTTAGAGAACATTTCCCTGATGCACCCGATTGGGACCCTTCGACATTGAATAGGATTGCTAATAGGGTTTCAAAGGGCTTTATACGAGTTGAAGCAGATGAAGTGACCTATAACTTACATGTAATGCTACGCTATGAAATTGAAAAGAAAATATTTAATGAAAATCTTCCTATCTCGGAGTTACCAGAAACTTGGAATACGATGTTTGAAGAGTGGTTCGGAGTTAAGGTCCCCGATGATCGAGTCGGATGTTTACAAGATATCCATTGGTCGATGGGGGCTTTTGGATACTTCCCAACCTACACATTGGGTAATCTTTACGCTGCGCAATTACTCGAATCGATGGCTGATGATTTGGGAAATATTGATGAGATAATCACATCTGGGGATTGGTCAAGTTTACTTCAATGGTTACGGCCAAAAATTCATCAACAAGGAAGTAAAATGACACCAGCGGAACTCATTGAATTTGCAACAGGTTCTCCACCTTCTCCCGAACCTTTCCTTCGCTATGTGGAAGGGAAATACGGGTCATTGTATGGTTTGTAATCACTCTTCTTCTGAACTATTGCTTGACAACATTGTGTTCATGCGTGCTGTAAGTTCATTGATGGCGTTCATCAAATCATCTGTACGGTCATCTTCTTTTTCCGTACCAAATGATAATCCAAGCATTGTGACCATAGCACCTGACAGCATAATTACCGCAGGCATATAGACATCTGATGCCGACATTACGCTATCTGCTGCTTCTAACCAACCAAGTAATGCGCCAATAATAAACACAGTAAAGCCAATAACGACTTGTTGATATCCTTCTCCAATATTTTCTTCGAGCCAATTCATATATATTCCCAAACGGGGATTAATCGGTTGAGTGTATAATCCTATCTCAAAATATGGCAGCAGATGTGAACATAAGCACTTATTTCCAAGGCGCCATGATGATTGGAGCCCCAGAAATACCCTTTTTCACCAAAAGACGACCTTTTGGTCCAGTTGCTTCAGTTCTTTCGAACACAGGAACGCCTCCAACAATGGTTACTTTTGCCCATCCGACTAAACGGCGGCCATTGAATGGATTCCAACCAACTCGAGTCCAAGCATGCTCATCTTTGACTTCGTGCTCGGTATCCATATCGACCAAAACAAAATCTGCATCAGCACCGACTTCAATACGCCCTTTTCCGATCATGTTGTAGCAATCGGCGACATTTGTCGACATCCAACGAACAACTTGTTCAATCGAACAATTGCCCGATTTTGCATGCGTAAGCATAACAGAAAGTGAAGTTTCTACCCCTGGCATTCCACTGGGTGCGCGAGGAAAACCGAGGGCTTTGGATTCCAAGGTATGTGGTGCATGATCTGTAGCAATGCATTGAATGGTCCCATCGAGCAAACGGTTCCATAGAACCTCTTTGTCTGCTTGATAGCGAATTGGTGGATTCATTTGCAAACGTGTGCCCTCTCGTTCAACGTCACTCTTGCTAAATGTGAGGTGTTGTGGCAATGTTTCAGTTGTGATGATGGCGCCTTCTCCTGCCTCAGAAGGCAAAGAAGTAATTCCATGTAACCAGTCGGCCTCAATACCAGAAGTCAAATGTAGAATATGTAATCGGTGATTATAGGTTTGAGCCAATTCAACAGCAAGTTGAGTCGCAAGTAATGCCGTAGTATCATCACGCCATTCAGCATGAGCAGCGATGTCAGTACGTTGCTCAAAGTCGGGGTATCGCGAATTTAAACGCTTTTCATCCTCTGCATGAACAGCGATGAGTCCTGCAGTCTTGGAAAATATAATTTCCAATGCAGCCCGTTCATTGACCAACAATGTACCCGTTGAAGAGCCCATGAATATTTTGATGCCGCAAATACCTGGAATTGAAAGAGGAGCATCAGGAGTCCCAACAACTTCCTGTAAATCTTCAACATTTTCCGGAGTAGCCCCAATAAAGAATCCATAATTGTTGACGCATTTTGCAGCAGCCATATCGAGTTTCATTTGCATTCCAGCCATGTCAGTGATGGCGGGTTTGTTATTTGGCATATCAAGGAATGAAGTGATACCTCCGCTTACTGCAGCTGCAGAACCACTTTCGAGGTCTTCTCTTTCGGGCTGGCCTGGGTCTCGAAAGTGTACTTGAGGGTCAATTGCACCAGGCAGGAGATGTAAACCAGAACCATCGATGAGAAGTTCATCGTCAAGAGGATGAAGTTGTTGAGGCTCAGTTATTGCTTCAATAATGCCGTTTGAAACGCGGACATCAGCGAATCGTGTTGAATCTGGCATGACAACGGTCGCTCCAAGAATGAGCATGTTACCTCTGCTACGAAATGACTCCATGTATCGGTTTGAGCGCATCCACTCAATGAACTCTCGCTTTGATATCTTATCGACGACGGGCGGATTTCGGTCGAAATGCATCACACACAATATCAATTGTATCGATGTAAGGGCCATTGATGAGGTCGACGCAGTACGGGACCGCTTTCCAAATTTCATCAATTGTTTCTCGAATCGATTTTGGCCGCCCTGGTAGATTGAAAAGTAGGCATGAACCCCGAATCCCCCCCATCTGTCGCGAGAGAATTGCCGTAGGGACATAGTTCAATGAAATCGCTCTCATCTGTTCTCCAAATCCAGGGAGGATTTTTTCACAGACTTGTTCAGTAGCCTCTGGCGTCACATCTCGTGCAGCAGGTCCTGTTCCACCAGTTGTTACGATGACATGGCATCCGAAGTCATCACTGAGTTCGATAAGGGTCTGTTCGATGATTGATTGGTCATCGGCTATGCATCGATAATGAACAGTAGAGGGACTTGCTAAACCGGCTTGTAAAAAAGCAAGAACTGCCGGTCCACCTTCATCTTGATAGGTGCCGGAACTGGCTCGGTCGCTTACCGTGACAATGCCAAAAACAGCATGCTCGCCACAATGGCTTTCAATTCCCGGAAGATGATGGATCGAATCCATAGGTTCAACACCATCACTGATTGCCATATTTGGCTTGGATGTTTGCATGGAAATTATCGAGTAAAGTATCCTCAAATAATTCCGTTTGACGTCGCATCTTCGTTGAACGGATGTGTAAGAATGCTGCACCAATAAACACGATGATAATCAATGGAATCACAGCCTCCAATTTGTATTGGTGCATGAATTTGACAATGCCTTCTGCTGTATAGGCCCACGTGATCGAAGCAATTGAACCGCCAATGAATGTTGCGCTTAAGACACGCATAAAGTTCATTCGTGACAAGAGACCCAGCATGGCTCCAACAAGAACACCAGATGCCATAAATGGAATCCAGACGAAGACAATTAATCCCCAGAATCCCCATTTGTTAATCATTTCACGCTTTTCATTCGCCATGTATTCGACTGTGGAAAGTGTGTCACCAAGGAGTTTGGTCTGCAACATTTTACCACCAAAACCATCTTGTTTTGCCACAGCAACAATTCGCTCATCGTCCTTCAAGTCGCGTTCAACGCGTCCTGCTCCCGAGCGTTCGGACAATGTTGAAACTTGATTACGTCCTTTGACAATCAACTCTTGTGAGCCCAAGAGGTCAGCATTTCGTTTTGATATAAAGTGGTGGAGTTCCGTTTGCACTTCATCGCGGGTTTTCTTGAATCTGAAGAAAGCAAAGCGTTGGGTAGGGCAATAAATCACGGATACAAAGATAACACGATCATCGCTTGTAACAACAGCAGCTTCCATATTCAAATCGTTTCGGCGTGCGAAAAACAATTCTAAACTTTCTCGAACCTCTTCCTCAACACGAGACAGCGTATGCAACTCAGAAAAGAAATCAGAATAATTTTGTTCCTCATCATTTTCATTGTGGTCCGCAGAGGTTCCAATTCCTACCCCAGATTCAAAATCAATCGCTTGATTTACTCCGATGGTTCGTACAGTAAGTTGAACGGGCTTGAATACTCGGAAAATCGCAAATTCTTCGAGAACTTCACGAAGTACTTCTGCTCGGACATCTTTACTGTCTGAAAGCGTTGATTGGGTGTTTTTATACGGTACCATAATATCAATTGACAAATCTCTTGGTTCAATCTTATACAGTTCCCAATCGATTTCAATGCTCAATCGATCAGCAGTTTTGTGAACTGAATCTTCGACCAAACGAGAAATATGCGTTCGGGAGAGGATATCGTCACTGTCTTGGTGGTACACTTTATACATCAGTGGATAAATAATTAGAAGCGTAATGGCAGAAAGAGAGAGTGACGAAAACGCCATCCACCATGCAGGAATGCCTGCTGCTCCACCTGCAAGCATTGCAGTTTCACGTCCACCACCTAATTCTGCTCCGATCAAAACATATCCCCAATTACCAAGGTCTTGAACACCCCAGCAAGATCGGGCACCAGTGTCAGTCAGTCGAACTTGATGCTTCGTATCCGAATCGACAAAAGGCAAAAAGGCAAACGTTTGCTTTGAAATATCGAGTTCAAATTCAACACTTTTGAATATCGCCTCTCCATCCTCTACAAGACTGGTATTTGGGTCTGAAAAATTCGATTGATTGTATACACTAATTGTATAATTCAAACTAAAACGCCCTTCTTCAAGTTCATTAAAAGGATATGAAAAATACATTTTCCCAGCATCGGTTTCACCGGCAGGTGCGATGTATTTTGTTGAGGAATTGGTCCAAGATTCCTCCGCCACTGTATCTTCTCCATTTTCATCATGTAGTTGAGTAACCGTAACTATTCCGTGCGCATATCCGCTCGGAAGGTTATAACCATACATCGAGAACTTCTCAGCATCGTCATTTGGGAAAATATGAATCCAAGATTCGTCGGAGACTTCTTCACACTCGCCACCAATGTCAAGAAAGGTTTTCGAAGCAGCATGGTCGATATATGTCGAATTTCCGAAGGTTCCTGACGTCATCCCGAAAATGAGCATCACATACAACACAGTGTAGATAATCCCACCTGCGAGGACGAAATTTTCTTTCTTTGCAAGGAAGTTTTGTTTGATATCACTGCTTCGTCGATTGCGAATTTCGACCAATTCCTTGGTGATTTTGCTGTGGGCTCTGGCCTCGTGGTCGATGTGCTCGGTACCATCACCAGAATCACCTTTCCCTTCGGGCATAGTTCAAGCAGAAAGACATAGCACATGAACCCAACGATAGAATTCGCTAGATGTGATTTTTCAAAACGGAAAAACGAGCGTCATTCCATTCCCAGTGAAGGCTTTCGCAGTATGTAGTTGAGGTGGGTCAGGCCGGACTTGAACCAGCGACCTCGGCATCTTCAGTGCCGCGCTCTCCCAACTAAGCTACTGACCCGTGCAGTTCGGCGAGAACCCCTGCCATATCAAGGCTTTCGCCAATGAATGTTGAACGAATGAATCACCCAAGGCTCATTCAATTCCGTCAAGAATTATTTTCTGTGCTTCAAACAAAGCATCGATCCCGCCATCTGCACTTGCAAGCAGGGCGATCAATTCTTCACTTGAGAACGTTGACTCTTCCCCAGTACCTTGAATTTCGACATATTTACCATCAGCAGTTTTTACCACATTCATATCAACATCAGCATTTGAATCCAATACATAGTCGAGATCCAGGAACACATCACCATCGATGAGTCCAACAGAGATTGCAGCTAAATCATGAGGAATTACTGCATTTTCATGGTTGGTTTTCTCTGTTTCTGAAAGGGAGGGAGCTGTCCATCCAGCTTTGCGTTGGTCTTCGGTAGGTCGCATATCCAAAGGCAGGCATTGTCCTCGTGCGATCAAGCGTCGAACCGCTAATCGCAGAGCGATATTCGCTGCGGTGATGGATGCACATCGAGTGCCTCCGTCAGCATTGAGTACATCACAGTCAACATTCAATGCGACTGGCCCTAATGCTTCAAGGTCGACTGCAGCACGTAAGGAACGAGCAATAAGTCGCTCAATCTCTTGAGTACGACCTTTGGCACCACGTCGCTCTCTACGGAATCGTGAATCTGTTGAACCGGGGAGTAATGAGTATTCAGCGTGAACCCATCCTTTTGTTGAGTCTCGTGGAAACCATCCAGGTAAACGAGCCTCTTTGGTGCAGCAAGCCAAGATTACTGTGTCACCTTGACGGTAGAGGATTGAAGCAAGAGCATTCGGTGTAAAATCGATTTCTACTTCGACGTGTCGCATTTCATTTGCTTCGCGGTCGGTGTTCATCTCGGTCTTGAATTTGGCCATGGCATCGCCAGCACCTTCTCTTCATCAAGTCTTCTCCTCACTTCTGCCTGATGGAAGTGCGCGCACATTGAAGAATAACGGTTGATTAGGGGTGGCATGAGCCAACCGAAAGTTGTAATTTGTGGCGTGGCTCGAACTCCGATTGGGAAGTTCTTGGGCGCGTTATCAAGCATGAGTGCTGTTGATTTGGGCGTACTTGCTGTCAAAGAGGTTTGTGAACGAGTCGGCATTCGACCGGAACAAGGTAACGTTGATGAGGTTATTTTCGGTCAAGTATTACAAGCTGGTTCAGGGCAAAATCCAGCCCGCCAAGTCGCTCTTGGTTCAGGCCTGCCCGTGACCACACCCTGTGTGACCATCAACAAAGTCTGTGGTAGTTCCCTCAAAGCAGCAATGATGGCTGCAAACAGTATTCGTGCAGGTGAACACAATGTGATTATTGCCGGTGGAATGGAAAGCATGTCGAATTCCCCTCATCTTTTGATGAATCATCGAAAGGGCTCCAAGATGGGCGATTCGACGCTTGTCGACTCAATGATTCACGATGGCTTATGGGATGGCTACAACGATGTTCACATGGGTACTACTGGAGAAACTATTGCCAAAGAATGTTCGATTACTCGCATTCAATCCGATTCATTTGCTGCTCGAAGCCATCACCGGGCCGCCCAAGCCCAAACCAACGGGTGGTTTGATTGGGAAACTTTCCCTGTTGAAATCCCTCAGCGCCGAGGCCCCTCTGTTGTTTTTTCTCATGATGAAGGAATCCGAGTAAATACCGATGCTGAATCACTCTCAAGTCTTCGACCGGTGTTTCAAAAGGATGGACAAGTGACCGCAGGTAATGCAAGCACACTCAATGACGGTGCAAGTGCAGTTGTGATTGCAAACGCTGAATATGCCCAGCAACAAGGTTGGGAAATCATTGCTTATATCGAAGATTATTGTACCAGCGGTGTTGAACCTGAACGGGTGATGAGCGCTCCGATTCCAGCAGTCAGAATGCTCTTGGAACGGAATCAACTGGATGTTTTGGATGTTGACATTTATGAGCACAATGAAGCCTTTGCCTCTGCATCATGTGCTGTTGCTCAAGAATTGAACATACCTGAAGACCGATTCAATCTTCATGGAGGAGCGGTCAGTCTTGGACATCCACTTGGTTCGAGTGGTACCCGTTGCCTCATTACCATGCTTGGTGTGATGCGCCGATGTGAAGTAAATTCTGGAATTGTCACACTCTGTCTTGGTGGCGGTAATGCTGTTGCTATGCTTGTTCGGCGT
>Ga0308010_1001190_pt1 | contig 14815 bp, 7 predicted proteins | sample Neamet129_FD_202368 | JGI IMG/M metagenome (GOLD analysis project Ga0308010, IMG submission 202368) | Marine microbial communities from water near the shore, Antarctic Ocean - #129 | ecosystem: Environmental > Aquatic > Marine > Unclassified | place: Southern Ocean | collected 2014-07-24 | reverse complement strand
TTCAGGAGGAATTCTCGGCAATCCTTGCATTTGAGTTTGATGGCGAACAATATGACTTAGCAGAAGGTACTTGGGATTATATAAAAATAATTTATGAATATAATGAAAAAATAGATGCAGGAATTAAAAAAGACGAGTAATAAATTTCCTAAATAGTATATAAACTAGGGGTTCTTACAGATGGCGCAGTATGATGCAACAACAACCAATAATAGCAAACGTAGTGCTAGGATATATTCAGACATAGATTTGTTCTTTGGAAAAAAAACTTCCAATGATGATATTCAAAGCATTACTGATATTAAAGCTGTTAAGCGTTCTGTTCGTAATCTGGTATTAACTAATCATTATGAAAAACCATTCCACCCAGAGATTGGTTCTGGTGTTCGCGATATGTTGTTTGAAAACATGACTCCAATTACAGCACAGATACTTTCAAGAAAGATTGAAGATGTAATTAATAACTTTGAACCAAGAGTAAGATTAGTAGGTATTACAGCAAACCCAAATTTGGATAAAAACTCATACGAAGTTTCGATAGAATTTTATGTCGTTAATGCTCCCACAGAATTAGTTGACCTATCCATAATGTTAGAGAGATTACGATAATGGCCGTAAATGAAAAAAGACTTAGAGTAACAGAGCTTGACTTTGATGATATTAAAGGCAACCTAAAAACTTTTCTAAAAGCACAGAACCAGTTTACCGACTATGACTTTGAGGGTTCTGGTATGAGTGTTCTTTTAGATACGCTTGCATACAATACACACTATATGGCTTACAATGCTAATATGGTTGCAAACGAAATGTTTCTAGATAGTGCATCTTTACGATCAAGTGTAGTTTCACACGCAAAGAAATTAGGATACGAAGTATCATCTTGTCGCGCCCCTCAAGCAACAGTTAATATATCTCTTGCAACAAATCTACCAACAAGGACAATGCCGGCAGGAACAACATTCACCTCTTCAGTAAATGGTGTAAATTATAATTTTGTTACAGTCGCTGATATAACATCTAGTAACTCTGGTAGTTCTGTAAACTTTGACAGCACAACAATATATGAAGGAACATTTATTACATCCAAGTATCTAGTAGATAGTTCTGATGTAGACCAAAGATTTATTATTGATGACGCAAGAGCGGACACCACAACACTTAGTGTAAAAGTACAAACATCTGCAAGTGATACTTTCGTAAGAACATACACTAAGGCAACAGACATTTCTCAACTTACTGATTCTAGTACAGTATACTTTATACAAGAAGTAGAAATAGGAAAGTTTGAAGTATACTTTGGTGATGGTGTTTTAAGTCAAGCGGTATCTGATGGAAACATTGTTACTTTAGAATATGTTGTTACAAATAAAGGTGTGTCAAATGGTGCAAGAGCATTTACATCATCTTCAGCAATTAATGCTATAACCGATATTACTGTAACAACAGTAGCTATCGCGAGTGGTGGTGCTGAGGCGGAATCAATAGCATCTGTTAAATTAAACGCACCCTTAGATTTTGCAGCACAAGGTCGTGCAGTTACAACAAATGATTACAAGACTTATGTTAATAAACTTTTTGCAAATACTCAAGCGGTTTCTGTTTGGGGTGGTGAAGACGGAAGTTATGATACAAGTACAGGGGTAAGTTCTACACCAGAGTATGGTAAGGTTTTTATCTCTATTAAGTCTACTACTGGAAACAATCTAACTGATGCACAGAAATCAAATTTGGTTACTGCATTATCTCCATATAAAGTATCTTCTGTTACTCCTGTAATCGTTGATGCAGAAACAACATATCTTATTTTAAAAACAACGGTTCAATATGATTCTAGTTCAACTACACTTATTGATTCACAGTTGGCAACAAAAGTAAGTGCTACTATTTCAAGTTATAACACAAGTGATTTGCAAACTTTCAATGCTCCCTTTAGACACTCAAGGTTACTAGGACTGATTGATAATACAGATAGTTCTATTTTGAATAATACAACAACAGTTACACTGGCGAAATATGTTGTACCAACATTAAATGTATCAACATCTTATATCTTAAACTTTAACAACACATTTTTCAATCCACACTCTGGACACAACTCAGCTGGTGGTGGTATTGTTTCTTCAACAGGGTTCTTAATGAGTTCTGTTGATTCAACAAAAGAATATTTCTTTGACGATGATGGAGCTGGTAATATTAGAATTTATTATTTAGTTTCTGGTACAAGACTTTATCATAGTACTACTGCTGGAACAATAGATTATGTAAATGGAAAGATAACAGTAAATTCAATTATGATTTCTGCTGTGTCTGATGTTGATGGTGTAGTTTCTACACAAGTTCGCGTTACAGTAATTCCAAGTTCGTATGATGTTGTTCCTGTGAGGAATCAGATTCTTGAACTTGATGCGGTGAACTCTACTGTTGTTGCTTCTATTGATGCAACAGCGGCAACTGGTATTGGTTATACAACAACAACAACTACAGCGGGAACAACTACAACAACGGTGTCGACTACCCCATCCTCATCAACTTCATCGGCGTACTAATAAATGTCTGAGAATAAATCAAAATTTACTACTAAGGTTTCTCCCCTGATCGAAGGGCAAGTTCCCGACTTTGTTCAAGCAGACCATCCAGTATTTGTAAATTTTGTAAAAGATTACTTTCAATATCTTGAGGCGGGTAGATTAACTCTTACTGCCAATGTTGATTATGTTTCATTAGAAACAATTACTACGGCATACATCTTAGAAGAAAGTGGTGACAGAATTGTTACTGAACTTGGAGCTGGTACTCTAGGTCAGTTTGTAAATGGTGAAACTGTTACTGGTAGTTTATCAAAGGCAACTGCAAAAGTTCTTGTTGATGATTCTAGAAACTCATATCTTTATGTTACTGGACAACAATTATTTCAAACTGGAGAAACTATAACTGGTGGAACATCTGGTTCTACTGGTACGGTTGATTCATATCAAGCAAACCCAATTCAAAGTATCCAACAGATGTTGGAATATGCAAATGTCGATAACACTCTCTACGATTTCTTAGATAACATGCGTGATGAGTTTATGGAAGCAATTCCAGAAACGCTTGCAATTGGTGTTAATAAAAGAAATCTAATTAAAAATATTAAAGACCTGTATGCAGCTAAAGGAACATCAGAGGGTCACAAACTCTTTATGCGTATGTTGTTAGGTGAAGAATCAGAGATTTTCTATCCTAACATCTATATGATGAAACCATCTGCTGGTGAATGGCAAGCTTCAACTGTTCTTAGAGCTGCAGCGGTAGGTTCTTCTGTAGGAAATGAATTTGTTAATCAGTTAATCACTGGTGGAACTTCTGGTGCTACTGCTATTGTTGAAAAGTCTGTTACCAAACAAGAAATAAATGAAACATTCAATGACTCTATTATTGAGTTTACAATTGCAGAAATTAAAGGAACCTTTGTTGAAGGAGAAATCATATCTGGTATTTCCACAACTAAAGATGTTATCATTTCATTTACTGTACAGGGCATTGTTTCTGATACAGCAATAACAAACGATGGAATACTTTATGAAGATGGTGAGGTTGTTGATGTAGAACAAATTGGTAATCAATTTGCAAATGTTGTTGTTGATGGTATTAACACTGGTTCGGTAAGCGAACTCTTTGTAGAAACTACTGGTACAAAATTTGAAGTGGGTGATGCTCTTACATTTACTAAGAACTCATCTGATACAGATGTCAAAGAGGCCACTGGTGTTGTAAGCATAGTTGGTGGTGGTGTCCTTCAAGAGACAGGAACAGATACCATTACACTTGAAGCTGCAACTAATACTCAACTAGAATCATTTGCGATTTCACTTGAATTTACTACTTCAGATAATTTTATTGGTGATGGTACAACCAAAGTATTTAATCTTGTTAATACAAGTGGAACACTAGACACACTTTATGTAACATTTGATAATGTGGTTTATCCCGCTATCGCATCGGACGGTTCTGTAAACTGGAGTGCAACAAACACACAAATAACATTTACATTTTCAGTGGCACTTAATACTAAAATATATGTTCGTGGTAATCTACAAGACTCTTTAGTTTTAGATGGAACATCTATTATTACTGTGGATAGTGAAAGTGTTGTTCTGGGTATAGGACATCAAATACTCAGTGAAGAAACTATAGAAGTATCGGACACATACACAACTGCAAATGACCAGATTGTTTTAGAGTCTGATACATTCACAAATATTGATGCTGGTGCTACACTAGAATCTGGACACCTAATTAAAGCAGTAGTGACTGATGGTGGTTTTGGTTATACAAAACTTCCAACGGTTTCTATAACAAGTACCACTGGTGTTAGTGGAAGCATACACGCAACAACTACAGACATTGGTTCTATCAAAACAATAAAGATTACTAACACAGGAATTAGATATAGTGTCAGTAATCCACCAGAACCATTATTCAGAGCTCACTTTGTTCTTAAAGATGTGTCGGGTACTTTTGCCGCAAGTAACACACTAACCTCATCAGGACACACTGGTGTTGTTAAGGCGTTTGATACTAATACTAAAGTTCTTGACACTACATTTGAAAATGTCATAAGAGTTGAACAGGAACAAACATCAACATTCCAAGAAGGTATTCAACTTGAACAAGCTACAGAGTTGCTTCTTCCCGAAGGTATTCTTCTTGAAGACGAACAAGAATTTAATGATACAGGAAGTATTCTTTTAAATGGTTCTGGAGTATTTACTCCATCTCCTAAATCACTAGTATATAAAGTTCAGGTTTACTATGACACAGTACAAGAAAAAAATGTGTTTTTTATTAATGGTGTATCACAACCAGAATTAGTTTTATATGAAGGCAACACTTATTACTTTGATTTATCAGACCCTACACTATACAAGGTTCTTACATCAGGTCAACACATATTAAGGTTTTCTGAAACTTCAGGTGGAACTCACAATGGGGGTTCAGCCTATACTACTGGTGTAACAACCTCTATTGCATCAATAGCTATTGGTACTGCCGGTGCCTATATTCAAATTGTTGTTGCAGCTAACGCACCCAGACTATACTATTATTGCACTAACCACGCTGGTATGGGAGCGGGTATAAGAACTTCAACATATGATACGACTGTTCTTGACGAAGGTTCTAGTATAGTACTAGATGGTGCTGATAGAATCGACCACTTCTTCGTGCAAGAAGCTGGTACAACAGGAAATGCAACTGACAGGATTCAACTTGAGAGTGAAGGTTTTGGTGGTTTCTTATTAGACGAAGCGTTTGATTTAAATCAAAGCAAACTTGTCGCATTACAGGAAGCTGGTAGTAAGTTATTGCATGTGAGTATTCGTAGAGAAAACTCAACTACAAATGCTAACAGCGATCAATATGTTCTTCTTAATGGAATAGATAGTTCTGGTACAGATGCTAACTCTAAACTTGCAAACGAAGATTTTGGTAATACTCTTGTCTTAGACTCTACTGATGCAACTGGTACAGATGCAAGAAATGGATTCTTACTGGACGATGAAACTGGTGCCGGTCAAATTACTCTTGACTCTACTGCAACTGGTTCAATAGATGCGGGAGATCACATTGTTAATGAAAGCCCAATAGATTTCTCTTTACAAAATCTTACTATCACAGATTCGAGTGGTGCTACTGCTACAATTGTGACTGCCGATATTGCTACAGGAACATCCACTGTTGCAACAACATCAACCACAGATGCATCTTATGCAAATGCTCAAAACAGACTTGGTGAATCTTTAGTTCGTATTCAAGACTCTTATTATTATCAAGACTATTCGTATGAAGTTCAGATTGGTGCATCACTCTCCACTTATATTAATGAATTAAAGAAAGCAGTTCACCCAGCTGGGTTCCAACCATTTGGTAAGGTTACTCTTGCAACGCTAGTCTCTGCTCAAATTGCTACTGCGGGTGCTGGTGTTGCTGCATACACAGGTGATACAGATACATTCTCGCCAATCCTTGCATCTACATTCAAGACTATCTTTGACCAACTCTTACAGACAAGACTACAGGCATATCCTGTTGCAGAGATTGGTGTTCGCGATCAGAAAATTATTCAAGAAGATGGAACTTTGCCGGGCGACAATCTTGTACTTGATGCAAGTGCAGCTTCAACTGATGTAGGTTCAAACATACTCTTTGAAGATAGTCTAGGTATGGACTTGGAAGATGGCTTCCAAATAAAAGGTGATGGATTGTTATGGGAAAATAATACCGTAACACATAGTTCAGATATAACTCATGGCACTGGTACTGGTGGTAGTCATATAATGACAGAGAAGTCATATGCACCTTCAGGTAAAGGTGACAGAGTTCTCGTTAAAGAACTTGTAACAAAGATTACTGCAAGACCTTCTCCTAAATTTACAAGAAACTTATTAACATATCTAGCAGAGTATCCATTTGGAAATGAGCTGGGGGGTGATGGTATAATTTTAGAAGGTTCAACTTTCACTGAAGATGTTCTTCAGTTAGATGGAACACTACCTCTTGACCAAGCAGACACATTCTTTATGTTAGAAGAAGATATTGCTGGCGCCCTAGACTATGAAACATTTAATATCGCAAGTGAAGGAGATGACGGACATTCTAGAATACTACAAGAAGGTGGAGAGTGGAACTTCCCCGCTGGGTTTGTAGTAAATGCTGGCGGTAGAATTATTCTTGATGGAAATAATAGTAATGAAGAAACTATTCCTCTTTCTCAGATTGGAAACTATCGTTTCAGTGATATACTGAAAGAGACTAAGATTGTCATCAATGATGGTAACACAAATAATTTTATTGTTGATGCTGGTACTGATGTCGGTATTGAATTAGAAGGTGCAGACTTAGGACAACTCATTTTAAACGGAACAGATGATAACAGCTTAAATGGTGGAAATCATCTTCTACAGGAAACCACAAAAAGAAATAGATTTGACTTAGAAGAAAATGGTTCTATTGTCGTAGAAAGTTTTGATACTCTTTCAGTTATTGATAAGTTGATAGATGAAACAAACGAAGACATTATTGTATTAGAAGATGCAACGGAATCACGCAAGTGGTTCAAGAGTGGATACACCAGTGATACTACTGCTACACTGTCAGCCATTGTACTTGAAACAACAAACATTATTGTAAGTGCTGGTCAAATTCCCGCAGAAAATTTACTCATAAATAGTAATACTGGTGGACTTCCTTTGGTGCGCTCAGCTGACATTCATGTTAGAGATACTGGCGACATTGCGTTGGAAGATGAAACAGATACAACACATGGATTTTTAATCCTAAACAGCACCAGTGGTTCTTCTACTAATGCCGGTGAAAATATCCAGTTTGAGGGTGCAACTGGTATAACTTACTAGGACAATCTGTATAAATAAAGTAAAGGAAATAAAGAATGCCATATATTGGAAAAAGTAGTGACGGATTTGGAATCAGAGAGAGGTTTACCTACTTAGCTTCTGCGGGTGATACTACGCTGAGTGGTTCAGATTCATCTAACAGAACTCTTACGTTTAATGATCCAGAATATGTTGATGTATTCTTAAATGGTGTTCGTCTTAAAAATGGTACTGACTTTAATCTCAGTACTGTAAATACAGTTGCCGGACTTACTGCTCTGGCTGCTAACGATGAACTGGAAGTAATCGTACATGATATATTTTCATTTGCAGATACAGTAAGTTCTGCTAATGGTGGTACATTTAGTAATAACCTAATTGTTAAAGGCAATCTTAGTGTTACTAAAGATGCAGCTGTTCTTAACTTTGGTGCAGATTCAGATGTATCCCTTACTCATGTTGCAGACACAGGACTTCTTTTAAATGGAACCTCCGTTATTCAATTCAATGACGCATCACAGAGTATTGGTGCGCCCAGTAATGCTATACTTGATATCAATGCAACTGATGAAATAGAATTAAATGCAACTCTAGTAGATGTCAATGCAAACTTAGATGTCTCTGGTACAATATTAGGTACTACCATAACTGCTTCTACAGCATTTGTACCAGATGCAAGTGATGGTGCTGCATTAGGAACAACCGCTCTGGAATTTTCAGACCTATTCCTAGCAGATGCTTCAACAATTAAATTTGGTGCAGACCAAGATGTATCCCTTACTCATGTTGCAGACACAGGACTTCTTTTAAACTCAACCAGAAAAATTCAGTTCGGAGATAGTGCAACATTTATTCATCAGAGTGCTGATTCAGTACTGACTATTGATGGGGAAGCAACCATTGATTTAAACGCATCAACTGCTGTTCTCGTAAGTAATGATTTAAAATTAAATAGTGATGCAGCTATCTTAGGTTTTGGTGCAGACAATGATGTAACATTAACACACGTTGCTGATACAGGTATTCTTCTGAATGGTACATCAGTAATTCAATTCAATGATGCGAGTCAAAACATTGGGGCTCCTAGTAATGCCATACTTGATATTAATGCAACAGACGAAATAGAAATCAACGCGACCTTGTGTGATGTCAATGCTAACTTAGATGTGAGTGGAACAATCGTTGGTGCAAGCACTTTGTCTGCAACAACAATTACCGCATCTACTGCATTTGTACCAAATGCAAGTGATGGTGCTGCATTAGGAACAACCGCTTTGGAATTTAGTGATTTGTTTTTGGCAGACGCTGCTGTTATTTCATTAGGTGATGACCAAGATGTTACTTTAACTCATGTTGCTGATACAGGAATATTACTTTCTAGCACTGATAAACTAATGTTTAATGATGCCAGTCAATTTATACAAGGTGCTAGTGCAACTGTTTTAGATATTGCCGCTACAGATGAGATAGAATTAACAGCTACTTTAATTGATGTGGTAGGAAACTTAGTAGTTTCTGGTGATGCAAGTGTTGGAGATGATTTATCTCTTGTCTCTGATGCCGGAATTATCAAACTCGGTGCAGATGGTGATGTAACACTAACACATGTCGCAGATACAGGACTTCTTTTAAATGCTGCAAGTGTAGTTCAGTTTCGTGATTCAGCAATTAACATTGGTTCGCCAGCAGATGGTGATTTAGATATTAATGCTGATGACGAAATAGAATTAAATTCAACTCTAATTGACATCAATGGTAATGTTGAGATTAGTGGTACTCTTGCTCAGGTCGGAGTGGCAACTTTTACTGCTAGAGATATTCATAGTGGTGGAATAACAATAGCAAATGGTGGACAGATAGGTTCTGTTGGAGATGCAGATGCAATAGCAATCGCCAGTGGCGGTGGTGTAACTTTAACACAAACTTTATCAGCAGCTGCTGGAACATTTAGTGGTATTCTGAAAACAGATGATACTACTGCTGCAACAAGTACAACAGATGGTTCATTGCAAACTGATGGTGGTTTATCTGTAGCTGCTGACGCAGTTATTGGTGATGATTTGAAACTACTAAGTGATGGTGCGATTATAACAATGGGTGCAAACTCTGATATTAATCTTACTCATGTTCATGATACTGGAATAACAACAAATGGTGAATTCACCTCAACAGTTATTCGTGCAAGAAAACCAATTAAAACTGAATTCAATGCTTCGGGTGCTGTAACAGCAACTCTTACCGCAGCTGAATCTGGTGCAACTGTACTCATTCATGGTACTCAAAATAATGTAATCAACTTGCCTGCGGCCGCGACAACTAATCCCGGCCTGTTCTATGACCTTATTGTATTAACAGCAGTTGGTGGTAGTACAAGTACAATTGTTAATATAGCTGGTTCAGGTGGCAACTTTGTTGGTTCGTTGAGTCTTGCTGGTGGTACTGCTGCAAACGCAGTCTTTGATAATGCTGGAGATGCATTTACTTTTGTTGCGGGTACAGGTATTGGATCAAGAGCAAGAATCACATGTCTACTAGACAATGGTACAAACGGAACATGGCAAGTAGAATCAGTTGCAGATGCAATAGCAACTATTGATTAATAGTGTTTATAAATATACAGTAATTATAGAAAAAGGTAAAGGATTAACTAATGGGTAGAGCTAGAATTATTGCAGATTTGGTCGGGTTTAGTACTGACTCTGGCGTTCTGAACTTTGGTGCTGATAAAGAGATTACTCTTACTCATGACCCAGATGATGGTCTGATTTTAAAACATGCCGCAACAGCAGACGATAGTTTTCCAGAATTAACTTTCCAAACTGGGGATACGAATATTGCTGTCAATGACTTATTGGGTAGGATTAATTTCCAAGCACCTGATGAGGGTGCTGGCACAGACGCGATATTAGTTGCTGGTGCAATCGCAGCTATTTCAGAAGGTGACTTTAGTTCATCTGCAAACGCAACATCACTAATATTCCAAACTGGTGCAAGTGAAACTGCAACCACAAAAATGACTTTAAGTTCTGGTGGTAATCTAACAGTTACAGGAGCAACTACTGTTGGTGGTTTACTTACTGCTAGTGCAAAAATAGATTTAAACGGAACAGAATTAATTTTAGATGCTGATGCAGATACTAGTATTACAGCAGATACAGATGACCAGATAGATATTCGTATCGCTGGTGCAGATGACTTTACATTTACTGCTAATTTATTTACTGCGGTATCAGGAAGTATAATAGCTGCTCAAGCATTAACTGCGACTACTTTAGTTACTAGTGGCATTATCAAAACTGATGATACAACTGCGGCAACTTCTACAACAGATGGTTCACTACAAACTGATGGTGGTTTGTCTGTAGTCTTGGATGCAGTAATTGGTGATGACTTACTTATGCTCAGTGATGCATCAGTCATTCATTTTGGTGCAGACAGTGATGTAACCTTGACACACGTTGCTGACACCGGACTATTGCTTAACGGTACAAGTGTAATTCAATTTAATGATGCATCACAGAGTATTGGTGCGCCAAGTAATGCTATATTGGATATTAATGCAACAGACGAAATAGAATTAAACGCAACACTATGTGATGTTAATGCTAATCTTGATGTTAGTGGAACTATTGTTGGTGCTAGTACCCTATCTGCAACAACAGGAACCTTTAGTGGTGTCTTAAAGACAGATGATACTACAGCAGCAACTTCTACAACTGATGGTTCATTGCAGACTGATGGTGGTTTATCGGTGGTTGGTGATGCAATCTTTGGTGACGATGTGAAATTGCTAAGTGACGGTGCTATTCTTGCATTCGGTGCCGGTGGTGACGCAACACTAACTCACACAAATGATGTTGGTATTACTCTTGGTTCAACAAACAAATTAATGTTTAATGATGCAACTCAGTTTATTCAAGGTGCAAGTGGTACTATACTAGATATTGCTGCGACAGATGAAATAGAACTTACCGCGACTCTTATTGAGATTGTTGGTAATTCTACTGTATCTGGAACTTTAGGAGTAGCCGGTGCATCAACACATGGTACAGTTGCGACTGAACATGGTGCTGGCGCAGTCGCAACAAGCTTTGCTCCAATCACTAGACGTTCAATATCAAACGGTGTTATTACAACAAAAATTCATTTTGATCTAACCGCACTTGGTGCAAAAGGTGGAACTGCGAATGATGTTATCGGTCTTCCGGCTGGTGGAAATGCATTCATTGGTAGAAATGTAGTAGCAAACAATGGTATTATTTTCAGAGCAGAACTAGCATGTATTGAGTTGCCTGCTGTTGCAAGTGGTACTGTAACTACAGATATTGATATTGCAACAAACTCATCTGGTACTATTGCATTCGATGCTGCTGGTGGTACTGCTAAATTGTTTAATACTGGTGCGATGGTTGCTGGACAAGAATTGTCAAACATTACACCAGCACTAACTGCAAATGATTTCTTCTACTTAGTAGAGGGTGATACTGCTGCTACTGATGCTGTATATAATGCTGGTCAATTTATATTGACACTTTATGGACACGCAATTAGTTAATAACAATTAAGGAAATAGAATAACTGAGGTGTTTCCTCTCTTATAAATACTAATGACAACAATCTTGAAGGAGAATTTAAATATGTCAGAACAAGTAATTAATATAAATGGTACAAAGTATACTGAAGAAGATTTTAACCAAGAACAGAGTTATTTAATTCAACAAATTCGTTCTTGTAAAGCACAGGTTACAAAAAAGAACTTTGAGTTAGATCAAGTTAAAGTTGCAGAAAATGCCTTTACAAATGCATTTCTTGTTTCTATGAAGGCATCAGAAGAAGCCGAAGAAACAGAAAGTAAGATCGAAGTGGTTGAAGAAAAAAAAGAAACTTCATAAGGAAGCCTCATGGCACTAAGTAGAATTACAGAAGCAGTTGCATCATTCACTGATTTAACCATTGGTGATGACTTAACTCTAACCGATGATTTGTTGCTCGCATCAGATGCGGCACTCATAAAATTCGGTGCTGATGGAGATGTTATCTTCACGCATGTTGCTGACACTGGATTACTTTTAAATAGTACATCAGTAATCCAGTTCAATGATGCATCACAGAGTATTGGCGCGCCTAATGCAACCACATTAGACATCAATGCTACAGATGAGATTGAACTCAATGCAACCTTATGTGATGTTAATGCTAACTTAGATGTCTCTGGTAGTATAGTTGGTGCTGGTACAATATTGGGTACAATCATATCTGCATCCACAGCATTTGTACCAGATTCAACTGATGGTGCAGCTCTTGGTACAACTGCGTTAGAATTTAGTGATTTATTCCTTGCAGATGGAGCTGTTATTAATCTGGGTGCAGACCAAGACATAAAAATAACACACGTTGCAGATACAGGTGTATTACTCAATGCTGCAAGTGTAATTCAGTTTCGTGACTCTGCGATTAATATTGGTTCACCCGCTGATGGTGATTTAGACATCAACGCAGATGACGAAATAGAACTCAATTCAACTTTAATTGATGTCAACGGAAACCTAGATGTTTCTGGTACAGGTGTTATTGCTGGCGCAGTTACAACTGCGGCTCTAACTGCTAGTGGTATTATTAAAACAGACGACACAACCGCTGCAACTTCTACAACAGATGGTTCATTACAAACAGATGGTGGTCTATCAGTAGCCGCAGATGCAGTTATTGGTGATGACCTATTATTACTTAGTGATGCAGCTGTTCTTAACTTTGGTGCAGACTCAGAAATAAAACTAACTCATGTACATAATACAGGATTACTATTAACAGATAGTGGTGGTACACCTACTTTACAATTCCACGATGCTAACGAATCAATATCTTCAGATGGTGGTCATCTTATCTTCACATCAAATGGTGTTACATTTGATTTGCCAAGTGCTGATGGAGATGATGGACAGGCACTAGTAACAAATGGTTCTGGTGTATTATCTTTTGCAGCTGCTGGTTCAAGTAATCCATCAAGTGCTGACGGACAGGCATTAGGTTCTGCTTCATTAGAATGGTCAGATTTATTCTTGGCAGATGCTGGTACGATTCAATTTGGTAATGACCAAGATGTCATACTAACACATGTTGCAGATACAGGACTTCTTCTAAGTGGTACAAATGTAATTCAATTCAATGACGCTTCCCAAAACATAGGGGCGCCAAGTAACGCTATACTTGATATAAACGCAACAGATGAAATAGAATTAAATTCTACACTTGTTGATCTTAATGGTAATTTAGATGTTAGTGGAACTATTGTTGGTGCTAGTACCCTATCTGCAACAACAGGAACCTTTAGTGGTGTCTTAAAGACAGATGATACTACAAATGCAACAAGTACAACTGATGGTTCCTTACAAACAGATGGCGGTCTATCAGTAGCATTAGATGTTGTTATTGGTGATGACTTATTCTTGTTATCAGATAGTGCAGTTTTAAACATAGGTGCAGGTTCAGATTTAAAAATAACACATGATGGCACAAATGGTGATTTTGAATCTGCTGGTAACTTAACATTTGATGTAGCAGGAGGTATAATTCTTGATGGTGCTGGAGATATTACATTAGACTCTGCGTTTGATATTATTCTTGATGCTGATGCTAATGATGTTATATTTAAAGATGCTGGTACTGAACACTTTAGAATCACTAATAGCGGAACTAGCACTGTAACATTAGACGCTGTTGGAGATATTACACTTGATGCAGGAGGCGGAGATGTAAATTTTGCTGATGACGGAACAGCTTTTGCATTTGTTGCTGTAAGTGGTAATAATGCCATATTTGGTAATCCTGTTTCAGATGGTAAAATATTCATTCAAGGAAGTGATGGAGGAGATCAACAGGTTCTGATGGAATTAGACCCAGGCATAGGCGAAGGTTCTATAGGTTTTCATCCTAATGGTAGTTTACAGATGAATCCACTTGGAATTACTATGAGTAACCAAGCTAGTGGGGGTACTTTCTCGTACAATACTGATGCTAGCTCTCTTGAATTCTCAACTTTTAGAAATAATGGTACTCAAAAAGGATCAATTGTTACAACTGCTAATGCAACATCTTACAACACTTCCTCAGATTACAGATTAAAACAAAATGTAGATTATGATTGGGATGCAACAACTGAATGTAAGAAATTAAAACCCTGTCAATTCAAATGGATTGATGATGTCACAATAGAAGATGGTGGTGGTGCTACAGCACCAATTATTACAGGATTTCTTGCACATGAATTACAAGCAGTAGTTCCTGACGCAGCTTTTGGTGTAAAAGATGCAACTGAAACCTATATAAATGATGATGGTGATAGCGCTACTCGAATAACTGCACAAGTAGTAGACCAAGCTAAAATTATAGCTATACTAACTAAAACTATATTAGAACTTGAAGCTCGCATTACAGCACTAGAATAA